>OCIU01000393.1_pt1 | contig 42234 bp, 32 predicted proteins | sample 1538471 | NCBI WGS metagenome assembly OCIU01 (sample SAMN04571693, study PRJEB22368) | human gut metagenome | biome: human gut; material: stool | host: Homo sapiens | place: Luxembourg | collected 2012-06-01 | reverse complement strand
CTATCGGAAGCAAGCTTCCAATATCGTTTCCCCTCGACTTGCATGTGTTAAGCCTGTAGCTAGCGTTCATCCTGAGCCAGGATCAAACTCTACATTGTAAAATATCTTTTACCAGCAAATTCCTTGGTGCCAAGCCTTACTGGACCGTCTGGGCCTTTCTAAGCCTTGGCGGAATATTGCTTATTGTTTGTATCTGTTTCAGAACGAGCTTCCAAATTAGAGTTTAAAGTCAAACAAACTTGACGGTTCGTTTTTCTTCTACCCAAGAACGAATTTCTTCATTCTCGCTTCTTGTACTACTTTATCTGTCTTATGTAAATCTTTTCAAAGAACTCTTTCTTAATGCAATCTTAACACGAACTCATCTCGTTTTGCTTGAGGTTTCGTTCGTTCTCGAAAGCGGATGCAAAGGTATGACTTTTATTTGAATCCCCAAAACTTTCACTGAGAAAATGCTTAATTTTATCAATATTTTAACAGTTGCTTACAATTCATGGTGTTTTGAGAGTGTCTACACATTATATTATATATATAAGGCGGAGGGAATGGCGGAGGGGACGGATTGTGTCTGTTGTGGAAAGGAGTCCTTTTGGACTGCAAAAGGATTACATTTGGGAGGCAAAAGGAGTCCTTTTGGAGGGCAAAAGGGGTACATTTGGAGGGCAAAAGGAGTCCTTTTGGAAAACTACTGTTTTTACATCCGAAAACGACGGGAATATTATGGGGTTGGGAGGAATAACCGCTCAGGCTACGGCGGGGGCGCCATAGCCTCCTATAATGACGCCATAGCCTCCTATGTTATTGCTAATTTGATACGGAATACGCCTTCGAGGGCAACTACAACTCACGCTATATGCTGCGCGACATAGGCTACGAGCGCGACTGGATGACCACAGCCGAACTCACGGGCGAGAGCAAAGACCACGCTCACTCATGGAGTTTGGGCGTGAATTTCTGGTGGAACCGCCAGGGCATTCAGGCCAACACGGGTGTATATGCCCACACTATCGAGGCTGATCCGGCTTGGCTCAACCACAACGGAAGCCAGGAGTTTGCAGCCAACACGGGTGGCGAGTACTACGACGGACACGAGACAAAGACGGCAATCTACCTCTCTGACGACTGGCAGGTGACCGACTGCTGGTGGCTCTCGGCAGGTGTACGCGGCGAATACTACGCTATGGGTGGCAAGAATGCATATGTTTACGCCATGCAGCATCCTAACTCACAGGACTTCGCGGGACCGTACATGCCAATCCTCGACGCCGTTAACATCCCCCTGGGACGTGCCGGTATATTCTGGAACACACCTTGGATGAAGCTCGTTTCGCAGGTTTCGCTCATCCAGCAGTCAAATTACAAGAGCCGCACACAGTTCACCAACCCCAACAACTCGTCTGACGTAGTGACAATACCTATCACCAACGACGTGCAGACAATGGGCTGGACCACCGACGTAGTGCTCACTCCGTTCAAGGGATTCACCTTCCACGGATTGCTGACATTGCAGAACCCGAAGTACAAGAACTTCGACATCACAGCCAACTTCAGCGACGGCACATCCAAGAAGTACAACTTCAACGACAAAATCACTACCGGCGTGAGCAAGACAATCATCGAGCTCGACCCGAGCTATCAGTTCGACAAGTTCCGCGTATGGGCAAGCTTCCGCTATCAGAGCAAGCAGTACATCAACAAGACCAACAGCCTCTACTTCAACGGACGTTGGGAAACATTCGGCGGTGTCGACTATAACATGAACAAACACGTAGGCTTCTCTGTAAACGTCGTGAACATCCTCAACCAGAAGGGTTGCTCGGGCAGCATCGGTTCTGCCGACCTCATCGAGGACGTATCGGCTTACAAGAACTACCTCATGGCAGGATCTTATATCCGTCCGTTCACTGTAGAGTTTGCAGCTCACATCAACTTCTAACATAACTGCGGAGGTTATCGGCCTCCCAACATCTTTAAATAGTTTAAAATTGCACTATAGGCAACCATAATATATATAAGGTATAAGTAGATTGTAACAGAAAAAGGATAAATTTGTAGATTGTAACTGAATAAGCAGCATTTGAAAGTTGAACCGATAACAAAAAAAGGACATCATCAAAAACTCTAAATCATTATACGTATGAGAAAATCATTTCTGACATTCATGCTTACATTGCTCGCTGGAGTACTGTTTGCACAACAACCGACAAGGGTGAACGTCGCTGAAGGCACACTCGAAGGCCTCAACGAATCGGGCATAAAGACATTCAAGGGCATACCTTTTGCAGCACCTCCCGTGGGCGATTTGCGATGGAAAGCACCTCAGCCTGTAGAGAAATGGCAGGGCGTGCGCCAAGCCAAGGAGTTCGGTCCCAACCCTATGCAGGAGAATATCTTCGGCGACATGAACTTCGGCACGAAGAAGATGAGCGAAGATTGTCTGTATCTTAACATCTGGACTCCTGCCAAGAAGATGAACGAGCACCTTCCGGTACTCATCTACTTCAACGGCGGCGGACTGATGTGCGGCAGTGGAAGTGAGCCTCGCTATGCAGGCGACGCTATGGCTCGCAAGGGCATTATTTCAGTAACAGCCAACTATCGCGAGGGCATTTTCGGATTCTTTGCTCACCCCCAGCTCTCTAAGGAGACATCGTACAAAGGCTCGGGCAACTACGGTTTCCTCGACCAGGTGGCTGCCATCAAATGGGTTAAGGACAATATCGCAGCCTTCGGAGGCGACCCTGAGCGCATCACTATTGTAGGCGAGTCGGCAGGTTCGATGTCGGTAAGCTCGCTTATGGCATCGCCTTTGTGCCACGGACTGTTCGCTCAGGCTATGGGTTCGAGCGGTTCGGTTATAGGCACCAAGAAGGTTGCCACACTCAAGGAGGCTGAAACCCAGGGCATGGAGATGACCAAGAAGATCGGATGCAAGAACATCAAGGAGATGCGCGCAATGTCGGCAGAGGAACTTATGAGCAAGGCTGGCGTGAAGAACGTTCCTACATACAACGTCGACGGATATTTCTGGACAAAGCAACCATACGATGTGTTCGCCAATGGCGAGCAGACTAAGGTGCCATTGCTCATCGGTGGCAACAATCAGGAGATGAACGCCATGTTCATTCTGCGTGGCAAACCTGCCACAATAGAGAATTTGAAGGAAGCTGCCCGTGCCATCTACGGTGACGCTACCGACCAACTCTTCCAGCTCTACGGCTTCAACACCGACGCTGACGTTATGGGACAGCCGGGCAACAATCTCGCAGGCGACATCTTCCTCGACTACTCTACATGGAAATGGGGAAACATGCACAAACTCACAGGCGGTCAGCCAGTATATCGTTATCGCTACTGCCATCCACGTCCCGACATGGTATTGAAGGACAAGGTGGCAGGTCTTGCAGGTGGAGTTCAAGAGAAAACATCCGATTCTCCTGCCGTTCCGCGTGCTCTCGGTGCTGTACACTCAGCCGACATCGAGTATGCCATGGGCACACTTCCTACCAATCGTGTGTACGATTGGCAGCCTGAAGACTACGTAATATCTGACATATTCAGCAACTACTACGTCAACTTCGTGAAGACAGGCAACCCCAATGGTCTCGGTCTCGTTGAATGGCCAACTACCAACGGCAAGACTATCGCTCCTGTTCTGCAAATCGATGCCAACACATTTGTAAAGGAAGACCCGAACATGGAGAAACGTTACGAGATAATGGATGGTTTGTTCTGGAAGTAAACATTTGTCTAATTCTCGTATAATTTCTTGCAAAAGTTTGATTATTCTGATTTAATGCTGTATCTTTGCCATAGGCTATAATACAATCAGTTATGAGACAATCAGAAGAACGATATATAAGTTTGCTGACCGATTTCGGCTTTAAGCGAATCTTCGGTACTGACCCCAATAAGGAGTTGCTTATCAACTTTCTCAACTCTCTCTTCAATGGAGAGGAGGTGATAAAGGACGTTAAGTATCTCAACAGTGAGAATGTGGGCGATGTATATACCGAGCGTAAGGCAATATTCGATGTCTATTGCGAGAACGAGCAAGGCGAAAAGTTCATTGTAGAAATGCAGAACGCCTACCAGACATACTTCAAAGACAGATCGCTGTTCTACTCTACCTTTCCTATAAGAGAGCAGGCTCCTAAAGCATCTGACTGGAATTTCTGTCTTAAAAAGGTTTATGTCGTTGCATTGCTCAATTTCAAAATGAGTGATGAAGCATTCGACAGTTCGGACACAATCCACACAATAGCCCTGATGGATACCAAAACCAACAAGGTGTTCAATGCCAAGTTGATGTTCAAGTATGTTGAAGTCGGGCGTTTTGACAAGACTGATGAAGAGCTTACATCATTGTCTGACAAATGGATGTATGTGCTTAAGAACCTCTCGCATCTTGACAATCGCCCACCGTCTTTACGTGAAAAAATCTTCACAAAGTTGTTTAATGCTGCTGCCATAGCCCGTTTCTCTCCTACAGAACTGCGCGAATATGAAGACAGCCTCAAAGCTTATAGGGATATAAAGAACTCGTTGGACACAGCAAAAGAGGAAGGACGTGCTGAAGGTAGAGAAGAAGGGCGTGCTGAAGGAAGAGAAGAAGGACGTGCTGAAGGAAGAGAAGAAGGACGTGCTGAAGGCATTGCAATGGTGGCAAAAATGATGTATGCAAAAGGCATGGATATTGATGTCATTGCATCAATGACCGGTTTGAGTACGGACGAAGTGGAAAGTCTGTGCCGACAATAAGGCATACAAAATAATTAAAGCCAAAAAAACAACATTATCAGGCATAAGCAACAGACCTGACAATGTTGTTCTTTTTTATTTACTATAACTTCCAATTTAAAACATTGCATTGTGTATTTCTTGCTGTTTTCGTTTTTTATCACGAACTTTGCCATTCGAAAGCCATAACTTAAGACAAAAAAAATGATAACCAAAAACAAGACAATCTGTCAACTGAAGCGCTTATTGTTCTCGCTTCTGTTGCCCGCTGCAATTACTACAGCCATTCCTTTGCAAGCTCAGACCTGCACATCCAAGTTGCCACGCCAGCTGCGCGTAGCTTCCTACAACATACAGCATGGCGTTGGTATGGACCATAAACTCGACTACAAGCGCATTGCCAATGTGCTGGAGGACATCAATCCCGACGTAGTAGCCATACAGGAGGTTGACAGCATGACCCGTCGCACCGGCAACACCTACTCACTTGGCGAGATAGCCGACCACATGCGCTACTATGCTTCGTATGCTCCTGCCATCAGTTTCGACGGCGGCAAGTACGGCATCGGCATCCTCTCGCGCAAACGTCCGATAAGAACCGAACAGCATGCGTTGCCCGGACGCGAGGAAGCACGTACGCTGCTCGTGGCAGAATTTGACGACTACGTATTTGCAGCAACCCACCTCTCGCTCACCGAAGCCGACCTTATGGCTTCGATAAGCATAATTGAGAACGTTGCAAAGAAATGCGACAAGCCGTTCATCATTGCCGGCGACCTTAACGCCCAGCCCGATTCACCATTCATAAAGCAACTTGAGAAGAACTTCTACATATGCAACAACAAAGGCAAATCGTGGCCTGCCGACAATCCACGTGAGTGTCTCGACTATATTGCCGTGTACAAAAGCTATGGCAATGTGCGCCGTCCGGGACCTGCCGAGAAAGGTTGGGAACAGTACAGGCCGTACGTCGGCGAGCCTGCCGTGACGCTTCACTCCGAAGTAGTGAACACTCTCGCCTCCGACCACCGCCCTATCTTTGCCGACATTGTGCTGCCAACACCCGTCGACAAGCTGCTTACGACGCAACCTTATCTGCAACTTGCCACCCCTACTTCAATGAACGTGATGTTCCAGACCAACAGCGTGTGCCATTGCTGGATAGAATATGGTACCGACACGCAGCATACACAGCGCGCACGTACCATACTCGACGGACAGGAGGTGTGCTACGACATTGAAAACAACATCAAGCTCGACAATCTGAAGCCCGGCACACGCTATTATTATCGCGTGTGTGCAATGGAAATATTGTATAAGGGAGCCTACTCCAACCACTTCGGTGCCGACACACTGCGCACTCCGTTCTACTCATTCCGCACTCCTGCCCTCAAGGACGAGGACTTCACGTGTCTCGTCTTCAACGACCTGCACGAGCACGGCGAAACTCTTGCCCACCTGAAGAGCCTTTGCAAGGGCATCGACTACGACTTCGTGATATTCAACGGCGACTGTCTGTCCGAACCGCGCAACCGCGAGCATGCCTTAAGCATGATACACAGTCTTGCCGATGAGGTAAACGGTGCTGAGAAACCCGTTATCTTCCTGCGTGGAAATCACGAGATACGCAACTTCTACTCGGCTGGAATGCACCACCAGATAGGCTACTACAACGACAAGACCTACAGTGCATTCACACGTGGCAACACCCGGTTCGTGCTGCTCGACCTTGGCGAAGACAAGCCCGACTCGACGCCCGTGTATGGCGGACTGAACGACTTCACGCAGCTCCGCAACGACCAAGTGGAGTTTATAAAGAAGGAGTTGGCAAGCCGCGAGTTCAAGGCGGCACGCAATCACGTGCTCATCAGCCACATACCCGTATTCGGCAATACCGACAAATACCGTCCCTGCACCGAACTATGGGGTCCGATGCTCAGCCGTGCACCGTTCGATGTGGCGCTGGCTGCACACACCCACAACGCCAAGTTCTATCCTAAGGGCGTAGACGGATGCCGCTATCCCGTATATGTAGGAGGCGGATACAATAAGACGGATGCCACAGTGGCTGTGCTCAGCTGCCGTGGCGGCAAACTCAGCATGCGCATATTGTCCGACAATCCCGACACACGCTGGACTCTGAACGAATAGCGCTGCTATTCGTCGGCATACATCTGTGCGACGGCGTCGGCAAAGTTCTTCTCGGGTATGCATGCGTTATGGCGCACACGCAGACGATAATTGTAAATGGTCTGGGGCGAATAATGCAGAAACTCGGCTATGCTGACGCTGTCGGTGATGCCCATGCAGACGAGGCAAAGCACAATATTATTCTCCAGACGCTTCTGATAGGCTCGCGTTATCTTGGCATGAGCCTTGACGATGTCAAAACTGCAGCCATGATCGTTAAAGTTCTTGGCATTCTCGGTGCACAGCATGGCATAGTTGAAGGCACGCTCGGTGCCGGCACAGATGTATGGCAGGTTGACGATATACAGCAGCGATGAAGCCTCGCGATTGGAGCAGCTGATGTCGTTGATAGCCGAGAGAATGAGATAATGCATAAATACATTTTCGTCATTTTTATTTCTATTGTATTGACGTGCAATGGCTATATACATATTGACATGAGTTCGAGGTCGGGCATATCAGCCCGGCTTGCCACCTCCTGGCACAACGATGCGTAATGCTTTGCAGAATCGCTGTCAAACTTCATGTACTCGTCGTACAGGCGCTTGTAGTAGTTGTAGCGTTCCAGCGGGGTGACATAGGCCCCCATGGAGCGCTTTATGAGGTTGATGTTCTGCTGTTTCTGACGGTCGTAGTTGGCGCTGTTTGCCACGACGGAGTCAAGCCGCTGAAGGTCGGCTTCGATATCAAACTGTACATTCTGTGCCATTGTACTGACCGATGCGAGCTATGACACAATGATGAATAAAAATGCTTTCATTGCAAGAATTGCACTATTAGGTTTATAACTCGTGGCAAAGTTACACAAAACGAACGAATTATAGGCATATAAAGTTGAAATGTTGTTGTGGTGTTATGGTGAGATAACATGCAACATTTTACATTCCACTTTTCAAAAGGAGTCCTTTTGGCTTCCAAAACGAGTCCTTTTACCATTCAAAAGGAGTCCTTTTACAACGCAAAACGAGTCCTTTTGGAAGGCAAAAGGACTCGTTTTGAAACAGCCATTATTTATGCTTGGATTTACTATTCTTTACTCTTCTTGTATATGCCGTCTACAATGGAGTCGGCAAGCGAGATGTTGGGCACGAGGATTTCGTTGCACTTGAGCGACCGTGCTACGAGGAGGAATATCTCGGCAGCGGGCATTATCACGTCGGCACGGTCGTCCTTGAGCTTGTATTGCTGCATGCGCTCCTCGATGGAGAGCGGTGCCAGTTCGGCATAGAGTTGCTTGAGCGTGTCCACGGGCAGCGTGTGCGAGTCGCCCTTGACGTGCGCCAGCTTGAAGAGGCGGTTGATGTTGCCGCCCGAACCGATAATCTTGGTGTCGGGAAACTCCTCGGCATACTTCTCAAGCATGCGGCACATGGCGTTGCGCTCTTCCTGGGTCACGGCTCCGGCAAGCATGCGCAGCGTGCCCACGTTGAACGAGTGGCTCTCTGCCAATATGCCGTCGTGCAGCAAGGAGATTTCGGTGGAGCCTCCGCCTACATCGACATAGGCATAGTTGCCTTCGGTGCTGGCGGTGTTCTCCACGAGGTTGTTGCACAGCAGCTGCGCCTCCTCGGCTCCGGGTATTATCTCCAGACGGATGCCCGTGGCCTTCTCGATGCGCCGCATCACCTTCTTGCCGTTCTCGGCGTCGCGCATGGCCGACGTGGCGCAGGCGCGAAAATGCTCCACATTGTACAGTTGCATAAACTCGCTGAATCCCTTCATCATGTGCATCATCATGCGCTGGCGCTCCTTCGAAATCTTGCCGAGCGCAAATACGTCCTTGCCCAGTCGCAAGGGGATGCGGATGAAGAGCAGTTTGCGTATACGTGACGACTCGGGTGCGTTGTCGTCGAAACTCTTTATGAGCAGTCTGGCTCCGTTGGAGCCTATGTCTATAGCGGCTATGTTCATAATATACAAAATAAAGCCCTACCCCCGACCCCTCCCCCGTAGGGAGGGGAGTAGTATGTAATGAGGGTTGGGAAATGGGACATTAAATGGTTTATTATAACAGTTATTGAATTAAGAATCTATAATTGAGAGTTGTGAGATTGCCAAAGCATACAACTCCCCTCCCTACGGGGGAGGGGCTGGGGGTGGGACTTTTCCATGCAGAGATAAATCATGGGGTGGGGCTGTAAGCTTTATGTAATTCTTCCTGCGAGCGGAACGGCTCTACGCCTTCCTTCACGGGTTGTATCTCATTGGTGCCCCGACCGTCAACGATGCGTCCGTTGGTAGTGTCGCGCAGTCCGTAGTCGACGGTTCGCATGAGGTCGCGCTTCATTTCGTCGTCGTAGACGGGTGTGAGCACCTCGATACGGTTGACTAGATTGCGCGGCATCCAGTCGGCTGAACCAATGAAGTAGCGTGGCTTGTCGTTGTTGCAGAATATCAGTATGCGTGAATGTTCGAGATAACGGTCTATGATTCCGACGACGCGTATGTTGTCGCTCACACCCTCTATGCCCGGCACGAGCGAGCAGTTGCCGCGTACAAGGGCGTCGATGCGCACTCCGGCACGCGATGCGGCGTACATCTTGTTGACCACGTCGGGGTCGGTTATGTGGTTTATCTTTATCTTGACCCAAGCCGGACGACCCTCCTGTGCGTTCTTTATCTCGTTGTCGAAGAGTCGCAGTATGCGAGATTTCATAGAGTTTGGCGATACGAGCAGTTCGCGGAAGCGCATCGGTGAGAACGGGCGGTCGATGAAGTCGAACACCTTGGCCACCTCGCTCACGATGCCCTGGCGGGCAGTCATCATCAGATAGTCGGTGTAGACGCGTGCGTTGCCCTCGTGGAAGTTGCCTGTGCCCACACAGGCTATGTCGCCCTTGGTGGTTTTGATGTACAGCAGTTTGCTGTGAATCTTGAGTCCTTCGACACCGAAGATTACGTTGACGCCCTCTTCCTGCATTCGCTTGCTCCACTTGATGTTGCTCTCCTCGTCGAATCGCGCCATCAGTTCGACCACAGCCGTGACCTTCTTGCCGTTGCGTGCGGCACAGATGAGCGCCTTCACCACCTTCGAGTCCTTGGCAAGACGATAGAGTGTGGTCTTTATCTCCTTGACGCTGGGACGCAGGGCAGCCTCGCGCAGCAGACGGATGTAGGCGTCGAACGAGTTGTAGGGAACGTGTATGAAGCGGTCTTTCTTGCGTATCTGCTCGAAGAGCGACTCCTCGGCGAGGAATTCGGGCTTCATCACGGGCTGCCACTTCTCGTATTTCAGTTCGTTGTGGCCGCAGTCGGGGAACGACATGAGGTCGCGATGGTTCTGATAGCGTCCGCCTGCGAGCGAAGTGTCAAGTTCGCGCACGTTAAGACGGTCGAAAACACGCTTCTGCATGTCGCGTGGCATGTCCTTGTCGTATATCACGCGGATTGGTTCGCCACGCTTTCGCGAGTTGACACCGAGCGCAATCTTCTCCATAGCACCGTAGTCGGCATCGTTGTCCACCTCCATTTCGGCATCCTTGGTGAACTTAAAGGAGTAGGCTTCGTACACCGACGGCTTGGTGCCGATGAATATCAGCGGCAGACAGAAGCGTATGACGTCGTCGAGATACATGATGTTGTCGTAGCCGTCGCTCTGCGGCAGGCGTATGAAGCGGCCGTACATGCGGTCGGGAACCTTGATGACGGCATACTTCAGCTTACGTTCCGAGTCGGTGTGGGTCTTCTTTACGACGAGATATATGCGGTTGTCCTCAAGCGTGTTGAGGTCGTCAATGGCTGAGAGCCAGATGGGATTGGTCGAGCCGTTGAGCTTGTCGTAGTACAGACGCTTGAGAAATTGCTTCTGCTCGTCGTTGAGCTGGGTCTCCTTGAGCAGTCGGATGTGGTGCTCCTCAAGTTCGGCGAACACGCTCTTTATCACCTTGGTGTATTCTGACGAATACTCCTCGTTGAGCCGGTTGATGGTCTTGAGCGTGCGCTTGAACTCCTTGCGGCGCTTGTCGGGCAGGCTTTCGCTGTCAGCCAAGCGATTGAGCGAGGCTACACGCACACGGAAGAACTCATCAAGATTGTTGCTGTAGATACCAAGAAACGAAAGACGCTCGAGCAGGGGCACCTGCTGCTTCTCGGCTTCTTGCAGAATGCGGTGGTTGAAGTACATCCAACTCACGTCGCGATCTATGTAGGTTGTTTGCTTTTTCATATTATAATATAAGACTAAAAGCCCTACCCCCGGCCCCTCCCCCGCAGGGAGGGGAGTGAAATGTAACGTGGGGATTGAAAATAGGGAATTAAAGTTTTATTATATCTGTTACAAAGTTGTGAGTTGTAAAGCATATCGCTCCCCTCCCTACGGGGGAGGGGCTGGGGGTGGGGCTTATTCTTTTCCCAACACCAGCATGTCACTATCTTCGGTGACATGCAGCAGCTTGCGGAACGCTTTCTGCTCACCGTCGGGCACAATAACCGAAAGCAGATTGTCGCAATCGCTGAATGCCGTGCGTGCCAGACGCTTCGGAGTGCCGAGGAAGGTAACTTTGCGCAGGCGGTCGCAACTGGCGAAGGCGTAAGGGTCGATTGTCATGACCGAAGCAGGGATAACAATCTCTTCGAGAGCATCGCATTCGCTGAAGGCATCACGGCCAATGCGGTCGAGTCCGTCGGGCAGTTGCACCTTCTTCAACTTGCTGCGGCGCGTGAAGGCAAGGCTGCCTATGGTGGTGACGGTCTTCGGAACGATAATCATCGAAGCATCGGTCATGCACGAGATGAGACGGGTGCGGTCGGCATTATAAAGTATCTTGGCATCGACGGCAAATGCTGCCGACTGGCAGTTGACCACCTTGCTGTCAAGACCTACAAAAGGATTCTTGCCCATTTCTTCTACAGATGAAGGCAGACATACCGATTCGAGCGACAGACAACGGGCGAAAGCCTCGTCGCCAATGCGTGTCACTGTGGCTGGCATGGCTACGCTGCGCAGATAGGCACAACCCCAAAAGGCGTTGTCGCATATCTCCTGGGTGTCGTCCTTGACGGCATAGGCTCCCTCAATGGTCTTCTTGGCAGCTACCAGACGGCGGCCACTCTTAGAGTAGAACACTCCCCATCCGTCGTCGCGCGCACCGTCCAGTTTCTTCAATGCAAGTTTTATGACCTGATTTTCAACTACATCATTACCATCAAGCCGCTTCTTAAGCGCACCCAATAATTCCTTCTTCTTCTCTTTCATTATATATAAATGTTAGCGTACTGCTATAAATGTTATCGTGCTGCAAAATTAGTGGATATAAATATAAAAACAATGACGCGCAGATTACGATAGTATTACAATAGTGTTACACAAGTTTCAGTCATTTTGTCTGGCCCTTATTTCTGCCTGTAACACAATCGTAACACATTCGACACGCCTCGAAAACAAGCTATTTGTAATTTTGCCGGCGTAAAAACAATACATAGCATAAGATGAGAACAGCAATTACATCGGCTCTGCTGTGCCTTGCCGCAGCTACAGCCTCAGCACAACAGATGACAACTACCGAAAAGAGCGACACCGAAAAGGCTACGCCTGTAAATATACATGGTACGATACGCTCCAAATACGAATACCAGACCAGCGAGGGCGAAGGACGTTTTGAGGTGCGCAATGCCCGTATCAGCGTCGACGGCAGCCTGTCGCCTGTCATATCTTACAAGGCTGAGATTGACCTTTGCGACGAAGGCAAGATAAAGATGCTCGATGCTTACACCCGACTGAAGCCTGTGCAAGGATTGCAGTTCACCATCGGACAGATGCGTGTGCCGTTCACCATCGACGCCCACCGCTCGCCGCATCAGCAATACTTCGCCAACCGCTCGTTCATTGCCAAACAAGTGGGCAATGTGCGCGACGTGGGTGCAGCACTGGGTTATTCGTTCAATGCCGGAATACCCGTTATACTGGAAGTTGGAATGTTCAACGGCTCGGGACTTACCAATCAGAAAGACTTCTGGACCAAGAGCGTCAACTTCTCTGCCAAGGCGCAGATGTTCCTGCCGGGCGGATTCAATCTGACGCTGAGCACACAAAAGATAAAGCCCGACCACGTCAATGTTATGATGTACGATGCGGGCGCTTACTGGCACGCCAAGGGTTGGCACGTAGAGGCGGAATATCTGTACAAGCACTACGCTCACGATGCCTTCAAGCCAGTTCATGCCTTCGACTCGTTCGTAAGCTACGACATCCCCACGGGCAAGGGTCTCGTACGCTATGTCACTCCGCTGCTGCGCTACGACTACATGAGCGACCACAGCGACGGGACACGCTATCTCAACGGCAAGGCGGACAAGGACGGAACGCTCATCGTCAACGATTCGCAACGCTCACGACTCACCGGTGGCGTTACGCTGAGCCTCAAGAAGCCATTCGTGAGCGACATCCGATTCAACTATGAGAAATATTTCTACAAGAACGGTGGCTTACCGCACACATCAGAGAAGGATAAGTTTGTTGTTGAAGTAATGACGAGATTCTAATGTCTCGTCATTTTTTTGTGCCATATTGGGATATGTTTGCACCCGATGCGCACATAAAAAGAAAAGAGGCTACGGCACATTTGCCATAGCCTCTTATATATATTAATAAGGTACAGAATCTTACATGTCGTCGCTGAAGAGCGGATCCTCAGGCGTAACCATCAACGGCTTCTGCTCAAACTCCTTGAGCAATGTCTCAGGCACGTACTTCTTGTCTACTACAAGACGGAACATGTACTCGTTAAACCAGCGGTTGGTCATGATAATACAACCCTGGTGGCCGTTGGTTGCGCCCCAACTGTTCTCTACCTTCCACTTGATAGGATTGCCCTCGTTGTCGAGATCGACAGCAGTAAGGGTCATGGCGTGGGTAGAACCCGAATCGAATGTGGCGATACGGTCGGCCTTGTTCATAGGGAATGTGGTAGAGAAGAGCGACGCATAGTCGTAGTTCTCGGTGTCGGAGAATCCGCGCTCACGGTCAAACTGCTTGCCTACGTCGTAAGATGAATACATCTTCTTGCCGTCTTTAAGCGAAGCGATTGCCAACTTGGCAATTTCGTCCATCGGAAGGTTGAGATACTTCCAGTTGGTTCCGTCGTAAACGTGGCGGTCGTATTCCACTTCGTATGTCTTGTGATAAGGACGGCGCGGGTCGTTCATCACCATAATGAATGTGCCCTTGATAGGATTGCCCACCACTTCGTCGTAGAACGACTTGGGAGTGAAGCGGCGCGGCGCGCCTACAGCACGTCCGTTCTTGTCGCGGAACTGGTATGTGAATTCCTTAACAGGTTCGCCCAATGCGATGGAAAGCATGCGATAGATGGTCGAGAGCATCTCGGTTTTGCGCTCGGCAATGGCCTGAGGCTTCTTGCCGGCAGCTGCCATACGATACAGTTCGAGACCATACTCGCGCAGCTTTGAAGAAAGCAGCGAGCGCAATTTCGATGTATTCTCGGCTGTATATGTCTCAGGCTGTGCCGACATAGGGACGAGTCCGTACTTCGGAGCGAGGTCGGCTACACCGCAGAATGTACCTCCGTCGTTGAGCGGACTTCTGAAGAAGAACTGCAGACGTGGGTCGTCGATGGGCTTCTTGGCATTGTCGAGCACTCCCTGAAGCATCAGGTTGGCCTTCTCAAGCTGGTCGTAGAAGAAGAGATAGTCGTGCGAGAAGTCTACACGCAACGAATCGGCATGACGGCGAGCGAAGTCGGCACGCAGCACATTGAAGCTTGAGAACATCCAGCAGCGGCCCGAACTCTTCTGATTGTGTATCGACTGCTTGGGAGTCTCTACGCTGAAGTGCGAGTCGAACAATCCTTTATTGGCGAAGTTCTTTGCCAAGTCGTCAATCTTGTTTGCTGCCAAAGCGTTGAAAAGGGCCTTGTTGACAGGCGCAGATTCCTGAGCTTTAACGATTTTCTGCAATGTCTGCGACGAGATGCCGCCCTGCTTGTTCAGTGTCTGGGCGCCAGCCATTGGGGCAAGCGCAAGGCATAAGCCTAACAATAATGTCGATTTGTTCATAAATAATTATTTAAGATAGTTTTTGGCATAGCAATACAGTGTGTACTAATCTTCATAATTCTCCTGTCCATCGGTCTTTCCGTGAAGAGCTTCCTTAAACGAATCCCAGTCCTGAAAACCTACGAGCAGCGAAATACGGTCGAGAGTTTCACGCGAGGGCTTCTCCTTTCCGGTGATGTACAGACGCAACTTGTCGAGGGCGCGCACCTTCTGAGGAATGCGCTCTAACTCATGCTCGACGGTGTCAAACAGTTTCTTCAGTGCGTAATTAATGCTCATAACATCCTAACATGTAATATTTTGACGCAAATGTACTGCTTTTTAATGGAAATGTACCGCTTTTTAGTGGAAAAATCGTAATTTTGCATTCATATTTTTCATTCTTATATTCACTGTATGAAAGAATTAGCACTCAAGTACGGATGCAATCCGAACCAAAAGCCTTCGCGCATATATATGGAAGAAGGCGAACTCCCTATCGAAGTACTCAACGGCCGTCCCGGTTACATCAACTTCCTCGACGCTCTGAACTCATGGCAGCTCGTGAAGGAGCTGAAAGCCGCTACAGAACTGCCCGCCGCAGCTTCGTTCAAGCACGTTTCACCTGCCGGAGCAGCCGTAGGCCTGCCGCTGAGCGACACCCTTAAGAAGATTTACTTTGTCGATGACGTTAAGATTGAGCTCTCGCCGATAGCCTGCGCTTATGCTCGTGCCCGTGGAGCCGACCGTATGAGTTCTTATGGCGACTTCGTTGCACTGAGCGACACTTGCGACGCTGCCACAGCAACTCTCATCAAGCGTGAGGTGAGCGACGGCGTTATCGCCCCCGACTTCACTCCCGAGGCTCTCGAAATACTCAAGGCAAAGCGCAAGGGTACATACAATGTGATTAAGATTGACCCCAACTACACTCCGGCTCCTATCGAGCACAAGCAGGTATATGGCGTGACATTCGAGCAGGGACGCAATGAGGTGAAACTCGACGACCCGACTCTCTTCGAGAATATTCCTACCAAGGCCAAGAACTTCACACCCGAAGCTATTCGCGACCTTATCATCTCGCTCATCACTCTGAAGTATACACAGTCTAACTCGGTATGTTATGTAAAGGACGGACAGGCCATTGGCATCGGTGCAGGACAGCAGAGCCGCATCCACTGTACTCGTCTGGCTGGCAACAAGGCCGACATCTGGTGGCTGCGCCAGCACCCGAAGGTGATGAACCTTCCGTTTGTAGACGGCATTCGTCGTGCCGACCGCGACAATACCATCGATGTTTACATCTCGGAGGACCACGACGACGTTCTGCGCGACGGCACCTGGCAGATGTTCTTTAAGGAAAAGCCTGAGGTATTGACCATGGAGGAGAAGAAGGCATGGATTGCCCAGAACCGTGGCGTAGCCCTCGGCTCAGACGCTTTCTTCCCGTTCGGCGACAACATCGAACGCGCTCACAAGAGCGGTGTGGAGTATATTGCACAGGCAGGTGGCTCCGTACGCGACGACAATGTTATCGATACTTGCGACAAGTACGGCATCACAATGGCATTCACAGGTGTCCGCCTGTTCCATCATTGATTTTAATTTTAATACAAACAAACGATTATGAGCAAAGGCGACGATATAGACGCAATCATTGCCGGGGGCGGAATCTCCTGGGGTCGTGGCGGTGCATCCAACCGAAACAACGACGACGACGGCAAGGTGAAGACCAAGGCTAAGAAGAAGAAATACATCACCGGAGCCCATGGTAGCGGTTCGGCACGTCAAAAGGCGAAATATCGCGAGCAACGTGCAAACCGACACAAGAAATAAATTTACTTAGTTGAGAGTTGAAAGTTGAGAGTTTAGAGTTATGACATGCTTTATAGCATAAGACGATAATCAAATGATTATAACTGGTAATCATAACTCTAAACTCTCAATTTTTCAACTTTCAACTTTTTTATTGAATTAGAACAACTCCTAATTCGTAATTCCTAATTCAGAATTAGAACAACTCCTAATTCCTAATTCGTAATTCCTACTTCTTACTCTTCTTCCTCACCCAGCAACTCAGCAACCTTGTCGCAGTATGACTTGGCATAAGCATTGTTCTTCAATACGGGCGACAAAGCGTTAGAGAAGCTCTGATTGTACGACTTGTCGAGAATGTTGAGGAAGTCGCGTTCCATAATATACGGAGCCACGGGCGAAGTGTTGTGGTCGAGAACGAAGCGCACCTGAGCCTCAAGCTTGGCTATCTTCGACATATCCTTACGCTTGCAGAGGGCCTCATACTCGTCGTATAGCTTCTGGTCGGCAGCCGACGAAGCCTTGAAAGGAGCCATCTTTACAGCCGAAGCAGCCGTTGCAGTCTTAGCATTTGACTTTGCTGGCTTGAAAGGCTTGCTCAGAATGTCCTTCACAGTATTAACAAGTTCCTCGCCACGAAGGTTGAACTTCACTACATTTCCAGCCGGATCGATGAGAACTGTATGAGGAACGCCACGCACATTGTACAGACGTATGATGTCAGACGACCATGCCTTCAGCGTAGACACGTGTATCCAGTTCTTGTCAGACATCTGATTCTTGGCAATACAGTTGGTCCAATCGCTGCGTTTGCTGTCGATTGAGTAGCTCAACACTTTGAAGTTGTCCTTGTTTTTAGCCTCAGCCAGGGCCTTCTTGATGAATGGTATCTCACGACGACAAGGCGCACACCACGATGCCCAGACGTCTAAGAAGACGTACTTTCCCTTCAGTTGCGACAACGACAGCGACTTTCCGTTGACTGTAAGAGCAGTGAAGTCGGGTGCCGGACTGCCTTCCACCATGTCGCTTGAGAGCAACTGGTTCTTCAGTTCCTTATAGATGGGATGGCTGTGCAGGCGCTCGGGCAGTGCAGCCATAAACACATCGTGCAGATACTTCGGCTTGAACATATAGTAGAGGTCGTACTTCAGGATGAAGAGACTTGCCTCGCTGTCGATGTGCTTGAGGTAATAATCCATCACATCAGCCTTGTAATACACGCCGTTGGCATTGAATATGGCTCCGTGATAAGGCATATACTTGCGGTCGTCATTGGTGATGCTGTCAGGCAAAGAGGCGCGAAGCTTCTCGATATTCACCTTAGCATCGTCGGCATTCTTGCTGTGCAGCATGGCATAACCTACAAAGATGTCGTTGTTCTTGGTTCCGTAAGCCTTGGCACCAACGGGGAAATTGCCGTCGAAAGGCTTGAACTTGATGTTGCCGGGTTCAAGAAGCAGCTGTGCCGAACCATTGTCGAAGCCTGTGATAATTGCAGCCTCAACGTCCTTAGGAGCCGTTCCTTCGAAGTGGAAGCAGCGGTTCTTCACCACAGCCGAGTCCATCATAACTTCCTGACCGTTAACGATATGCTTCAAATACACTTTCTTTATCGCCTGCGGAGTATAACGCAGCGAGTCGCGTGTCAGCTCACCGTCGATGGTGAAGCGGCGTGCTGTCTGTGCCATACTTGGCATAATACCCATGCAAACCAATGCAAATAAAAAGATTCTGGTTTTCATTTTATGTTTTAAATTTGGTTTTTAGAATATACATCATTACTTGAGTCGTTCCTGAAGGAAGTTCGCGAGCGACTCACCACGGATGTTTGTGGTGATGATATGGTTTTCTTCGTCGAGGATATATATGGCTGGCACCGCCTTGACATCGTAAGTACGAGCCACCTCACACTGCCATCCCTTGAGCGAACTGACGTTGATCCAGGGCAGACCATCCTGCTTGACAGCCTTCAGCCAACGCTCCTTGACATTGTCGAGCGACACGCTTACAATCTCCAATCCTTTGTCGTGATACTGCTCATACATACGCTTCAGCGACGGATTGTTCAATCGGCAGGGTCCACACCACGAAGCCCAGAAGTCGACAATCTTCACCTTGGCGTTCACTTTGCTTAGAGTCACCAAGTTGCCATTGAGGTCTGGCAGAGTAAAGTCGGGTGCTTTGCGTCCCTGAGTCACCTTCTCCATACGCTGAATGCGTTCGAGCATGATGCGGCCGCTGGGCGAATTCTTTGCACCTTCGCCCATAGAGTCGTACAATCTACGCGTGTCGGCGAGGTTGAGTTCAGCCATCAGCGCGTTGGCGTTGTAGGTATAGGCAGCTATAACGTCGTCGTGCTGCTTCAGGAAAGCCTGAGTTTCGGCGTTGATGTTGTCGTTTAGCGTGCGCAAGGAGTCGTTTGTGGCGCTGGCGCTGCGGAATTTGTTGGCAGCACGCAATGCGTCGTAACGCGCCTGCATAGCTTTCGACTCGGCATGAAGTTCGGCCGAGCGCTTAGAGAAAGCCATCCACTCGTCCTGAAGTTTTCCACCTTTAATATAAGCGGCATCTCCGTCGCACAGAAAAGCGTCGTACTTGGCGTTGGGTTCGGCAATGAAGTTGAATCCGCCGCTATAGCCTCGCACTACAATCTGTGCCATAACAGGCTCCTTTACTTTCGCCTTAAGCTGGAACTTAGGCGCTTTGAAATCGGCTACACCGAGTGTATCCATACGGTTTTCGCCCACTTGTGCCACAAGCAGGAGCTGTCCCTGCTTGACACCCTCAATCTTTCCGCTCACGACAACGTCGCTTTGAGCCTGTGCGGTGAAGGCACTGCCCGCCCAAGCGAGCAGTGCCAATGAAATATTACGTAACATTAATTGCTATCTTTACTATATGTATAAACGTGTGCAAACTGCAAATCAAGGATACGACCGAAAGCATTGCCCTCTGAATCCTTATCACAGAAAAGGCTGAACGATTCGTCGACATCAGCCGCCGGAGTAAGTTTGATTTCAGCAACGGCTCCGTTGGATTCCTTGTTCATACCGATGCTGAGATACAAACCAAGGTCGCCGAGGTTTGAACCCATCGTACTGTTACTCTCAGCATCCTCCGTGCGGAACTTGATTACGCTAACGGTATAGCCCGCAGGAGCTGTATATACCACCTGCTCATCGCCGTTAGAGAGGTTGTGACGTATCACATTGTCGTCCTTGGCGTAGAAGATATAGTTGGTAGAGAACCACGGATTGTACGTGATGCTTGCCAGATTAGAGCCCGGATGGAAATCGGGGAGCTTCTTGCCAGTGATGGTGAATGCGCTCTCCGATGCTCCTGCATCACCGCCACGGCTCTTGCCTCCAGCGTCAACGGGGGTAAGTTCGTAGAGATAGAAGTTGTTGTCGGCATCCTTGAAGATGAACTGCGGCTTGGCATCGGGGAAGAACTCGTTGTGCGAAGCTATAAAACCATACACAGCAGTCTTGCCAACCGGTGATAAAGTTCCTAACGAACTGAAGTCAACCTTGGCATTCATCACAGGATATACGCTATGCGGCGGATTCTGTGCATATTCATTCAGCTGAAACGGGAACCAATCGCTGTTAGACTGATAGATAAAGCGATTGTTCTTGGCATCCCACAATACATAATAACTTTCAGTTACTGTAGCGGCAGTAACGCGATAGTCGCCAGACTGCAACGATTCTTCAGCATCCTCACCAGGCACTGTATAGTACGGAGCCCACTTGCCCATGTAGAACTGTCCATCACGTGAGAGCAGACATTTGAAAATATTGCCGGTAGCTATATTGCCCACGGTAATCACACGGCTTGCCACAAACGATGATGAAACCGCAGGTACAAGGGGTACGTCGTAAGTATCCAAAGCCTTGAACACATTGTAGGTGTTGCCACGTCCGTTAGAACGGAACACCATAAGACCATTCACCTCAGGATAAGGACATGACGTATAGCCCAACTTAACGGCATCGGCAAACGGGTTGTCGGTGATAGTTGGCTTGGCAGTCTTGTAAGCATTGCTACGGCTTTCGAGCATTGTACCAATCTTCTCTACGTTGCCGAGGAAAGTCTCGCCACCCTTCTGATGCAGGAAGAAGAGACTGTTCTTGAAGAGCAGACGGGTCTTTACGTTCAGTTTGGCATAATAGTCGAGGTCGGTAGAGCGGTCCTTCACCTCCATTATCACCGAGTAGTTGCGGTCGGTGTTGGCAGGGAAGTTGAGGTCGACATAGCCGTTGGTGCGCAGCGTGTCGCGCACGGTCTCCGTCACCTCACGTCCGGTCATAGGGTCGCGCTTGGTGGCGGTGTAGGCAGTATACCATGTGAAGTCGAGATTGTCGTAGTTGTCGGACAAAGTCTGCGAGAGCTTTGCCTCCACACGCTGCACTTTGTCTTCGGTAAGGGGCAATTGCACCTCAATAACCTTTCCCGACACGCCTTCGTAAGCCTCAGGCTGATAGCTGACATTGCTTATGTCGACCTGATTCATGCTGTCGAAGCGGTAGTCGTAGTTGCCTTTGTCCTCATAGCACGATGTGAGGAGCAGGGCACTCATGGCTACATATATTATATTTTTCATAATCCTTCTGTTTTGTTTTTTGAAGTTATTGCTTTTCTTGGGGTTCATCCGCAGGAGCAGTAACGCCGTCGGGGAAGAGACTCGGGGCTTTCTGCTTGAATATCTTGTAGAATTCGTATATCACCTGCTCACCCATGTACGTCCAGTTGAGGTTAGCGTCAGTGTCCCACATCGGCGTATTTGTCATGCTGGCATCGTCCCACTGCAGCTTGACGGGGAACAACTGGAAGGGCTTGAAGCCATCGACACTGCTGCTGGCAATCTGAAGCATCTTCTTATACTTAGCCTCCGAGTATTCGCCGTAGTACTTCTTAATCATAGGACCAGTCAGACTGTTGGTCCAGAATGCAGGAGCCACAACATCATAGTCCACTCCTTCAACCATCGGAACGCTGAATGCAGAGTTCAATCCCCAATAGCTATAGCCTTGTTCAAACTGATTATTGTAATTCTGAAGCATCAACAGCACAGCGTGCTTGTTGGATTTCTGCAACTCAGCTTCATCAGTCGAGCCGAGCACTTCATACTCGTTCTGAGTGGTTAAGCCCAACTTCAATGCAAATTTACCGAATTTCCAACCGTCATAATTGCCGAAATACTTGTCCTGAAGGTCGCCCCAATAATAGGGTTTGTCGTATTCGCGCCATAACTCAGTGTCGTCGAGGAACGGAATATCATAAGGAATCGCCTCTGTAGGATGAGCATTGTGCCAATCGCGCACAGCGTAAATCAGACGCGGATTGTACTGATTGCTCTGCTTATAGCTGTCGTCGCTATAGAAAGCAGCCTTCTTCAGAGTCTTGGCAATGAACTTATACTTCTCGGCAGTCCACTCGCCGTAGTATCTGTCAGTCCAATTGTCGGGACGCTCATATACCTCCTTGGTGTAGATTACGAAGCTGTTGAAGTCCTTCATGCTCTTGTCAGCCTGCTCGAAGGTTATCTTCACGGCATAGGTAGTATTCTCCTGAGTGGGACGAGCCACTTTCACCTCAACCGTCTTGTCGTACTCGCCAGCCTTGACTTCGATTGTAGGCAGAGTCACCTGCGGCATTTCATAGCCCTCAACCGGCTCAGCCTTGAGCTTGATAGAAGTAGTCTGCTCGGGCAGATGGCCCAGCAATCGGATCTTAAGGGGCACATATCCCACCTCCGGATCGGTCACGATAGAGTCGGCAAAGTTGATGGTAGCAGTCATGTCGTCAGCCGAATTGTAGTTGAAGTAGTATCCGTCCGACTCACCACCAAACAATGTAGGGTCTTCCTGACTGCAAGAAGCCATGAGCGCACCTACTGCCATCAGTCCCAATATGTATGTTTTATTGATACGTAATTTCATAATTAATCATTTGAAGTGTTGTTTGATTCTTCATCAGTCCAGCCATATTCCTTCTCACGGTCGGGCAATGGGAACACATAACGCTGCTCGTTCATGGTGACTATAGCGTCGGTATTAGCCTCGTGCGAGTAGTCGAGAGTCCTGATGCCATGATGCTTGAGGAAGTAGAAGTACTGGCCCTCGGCATAGAACTCCTTGCGATACTCCTTGCTCAGAGCCTCGGTGCGAGCCGCATCGTTAGCGAAACTGCTGTAGGCGTTGGAGCGTGAGATGCCGCGATGGCTTCTTACATTATTAATATATTGCGGAGCATCGCTCAGAGGCGACATTTCGCATAGGATGTAATACATCTCCGGCAGACGTACGAGAGGAATGATGCTCTGGTCGTTCTTGAGATACTTGCGTGTGATAACGCGGCTTACGCCGTCGTAAACATACACACCTGCACCACGACGGGCACGGAAGTCGGCGTCGCGCTCGTTGCCTTCAGCCTCAAAAATGCGCTTGTAGTTCTGCAGACTGATCCAATACTGAGTGGTAAAGTCGGGACCTTCGGCGAAGTAAGAAGAGAAACGGTCGCTCATCTTATACTTGTAGATGGCAAAGAGGGCCTCGTCGAACTGTGCAGGGTCGTTGGAATTGGACGTCTGGAGCGTAAGTCCGCAATGGTTTATCACCTCATTGGCGCAGCTTATTGCATTCTCGGCATCGCCGGCATAGCAATATACACGTGCCTGGAGGGCCTTCACGGCGTAATAGTTCAATCTGTAGCGGCGCTCGTTGCCCGAAAGGCTGGTGTTCTTCTCAAAAGCGAGATACTGCTCAGCCTGCTTCAGGTCGTCGATAATCTTGCCCACAATGGTCTCAGCCGCAAGTCGTGGCTGCTTGGTGTTGTCGGCCACCACACGATAAGGTATGCTCAGATTCTGCTTACCAGCCTGATAATCCATCGGACCCCATGCACGCAGCAGGTCGAAGTGGAGGAATGCACGCATGGCATAAGCCTCGCCATAATACATGTTGCGTGTCTGCTCGTTTCTGAGCACGCGCTGTCCGTTCTTGTTGAGCCACTTCATGAAGTTGTTGGTATTGGCTATCACGTTGTACGACTTTTCCCAAATGGCAGCCATGCGCGCCTTGGTGCCGTAGCCTTGCGACTCCTGCGTATACTGATAGATAGCTTCGCGGTCGGTGGTTCCGTCGGGAATGCGGTCGTAAAGTTGTGCCAGCTGGTCGATAAGTCCAAACGACATGTCGTGACCGTAGCAGTCGTCGTCGGTCAGGAGTATGTAGATACCGGCAAGAGCACTCTCAAAACCTTCGGGAGTTTCGTAAAGCTGTTCCGCCTTGATATTGGTCTTAGGGCTCACGTCAAACCAGTCTGAGCACGAAGTCAGACACAGTACTGCCAATGCAAGAGCACCCGTATATAATGATTTCAGTTTCATAGTGTACACCTTATATATATTATTTGAAAATGAGTGACAACGACAGAGTGTACGAACGTGCGAACGGATAGTCGAGTCCACGCTCCATCTTGACACGCGAGATACGGAACAGGTCGTTGGTAGTGAAGTTCAGAGCCAGCACGTCGATGTTCAGCTTGCGCAGGAAGTTGAACTTCTCGTAGCGCATACGATAGCCGATGCTCATGGTAGACATCTTCAGTTCGTCGTCGTCCATGATGAATCGTGTGCTCTGTTCGGTCTGGCTTGCTGTGGCATCGAGCGAGAACTTCTTGAAGTAAGTCACGTCGCCCGGCTTCTGCCAGCGGCTCGACATGGCACGGCGGTCGAGGTTGTAGGCTATGTTGCGGTTTTCGATCTTGTCGACGAGTGTAGAGTTGTACACGATGCCGCCGAACTTATAGGTGAAACCTACGTTGAAGCTGAGGTCCTTGTAGTTGAGCGAGCTGCTGATAGTGCCGCTGAGCTTCGGGTTGGTGTCGCCGACGGGCACCTTGTCGTTGCTGTTCCACTCGAATGTCTTCTGTCCGTCGCGTGTGAGGAACACCTCCTTGCCCGTGATGGGGTCGATGCCCAACGAGCGTACGGTAAACAGAGTGGTGGTAGAGTATCCCTCCTGCAGCACTGGGAGCGGAGCACCCTTCGAAGCGAGCTGGCGCTCGTTGATCTTCTGCAGATAAGCCGATATCTTGCGTATCTTGTTCTTGTTGTGGTTGGCATTGGCGTTGATGGTCCAGTAGAGCTGCTTGCGTATGTTCTGGTAGGCAATCACGTTCAATGTCACGTCAAATCCCTGGTTCTGCAACTCGCCGGCGTTGATGTTCTGCGAACTGAATCCTGTAGACGGAGCCAGGTCGTACTGTGTCATCATCTGACGTGTGATGTTGTTGTAATAGTTGAATGTGGCGTTGATGCGGTTCTTCCAGAAGCCTATGTCTACGCCCAGACTGAACTGGTCGGTCTTAGCCCATTTGAGGTCGGGATTGTTGAGTCCCTGCAGCACGGCACCCAGTGAAGCGAACGAGTTGTAAGGCTTCATGGTGTTGGTGAAGGTATAGAACTCAAGTGTCTCGTACGGGTTGGAGCTCTGTTCGCCCGTAATACCGTATGTGGCGCGGAACACGAGGTTTGAGATACGGCCCTCGAGCCACTTCTCGCGATAGGCATTCCAGCGTACACCGGTCGACCAGAACGGAGTGAAACTGTTGTTGGCGTAGCGCGACGAGTTCTCCTCGCTCAGGTTGAAGTCGAACGAATAGCGGTTGTCATAGCTGTACGACACCTGTCCGATGAAGCTCATTGAGCGCGAGAGCGACTCCGATCCGCTCGGATTGGTCGACATCTTGTTGCCGAAGATGAAGTCGTCCATGTGGCGGTCGGGATAGCCTGTGGCTGAGAGGTTGACGTAGTTGTTGCGGTCTTCGCTAACGGTCCAGTTGGCAAGCATACTGATGAGGTGCTTGTTGATTGGGAGGTTGTAGTTCAGTCCCAAGTTGCTCGACCACGAGGTAGACTCACCCGTGTTCTTGCTGTAGCTACCCTTCAGCGTCTTGTCTGTCTCGTTGGCAAAGCTGGTGTGGTTGGCAGGCAGGAACTTCTCAGTACGTGCGGTGCCGCGTGTGTACTGCAACGACTCGGTGAGGCGCAGGTTGTCGAGAATCATATACTCGAAGTTAAGGCTGCTGGCAATGCTCAGGCTGCGCTGCAGGTCCTTGATGCCGATGTTTGAGTTGTACAGCGGGTTGGTCACGGTAGTACTGCCGGCTGCCGTGAAGTTGTCGAGTATCTGGTCGTAAGTGCCGTCGTCGTTGGTCATACGATAGTAGGGGTTGGCCTGGCTGAATGCCGAGAAGTCGCCATAGGGCGAGTTGTTGCCCGATGTCTCGGTCAGGTTGATGTTGGCACCCACTGTGACGCGCTGCTTGCGGTAGCTCATGGTGAAGTCAACGCCCTTGGTATTGTTAGACGAACCCTTCATTACACCGGGCTGGAAGCCTGCGTTGACGCCCAGGCTGTAGCGGAATATATCGGTACCGCCGGCTGCTGTGAGCGAGTGGCGCGACTGAACTGCTGTGCGCAAGGGCTGCGAGAGCCAGTAGGAATCGACACCTGCCAGCACGTTGCGGCGCAATGAGTTGTAGCGGTTCATGCTTGGCACGCTGTTCTTGTCGTATACGCCTGCCATCCATTCTGCCTGCAATTTCTCGGCAGCGTTCATCATATTGTAGTCGGTAAGGTCGGGCGACTGAAGAGTCATCGTACCGTTGTAGTTGACCGAGAGCGCTCCGTCGGGAGCCACCTTGGTAGAGATTACGACGACGCCGTTGCTCGCCTTAGAGCCGTAGATGGCTGTAGCGGCGGCATCCTTGAGGATTGTCACCTCGTCGATGCGCTCCGGATCGAGCGAGAGGATGCGCGTCATAGGCACGATGAAGCCGTCGAGCACGAAGAGCGGAGTGTTGGGTCGGCTCGACACGTTGTCGAGGAGCAGGTCCATAGAATTCATGCTCGATGTAGAACCCAGCGACTGGTCGCCGCGCATCTGGAATTCGGGCTGCGCGTTAGGGTCGGAACCGTTTGAATTGTTTTCTCTCACCTTGAAGCTGGGGTCGTAGAACTGGAGGCTCTTCAAGATGTTGTTAGGGTTGATTTTGCGCAACTCGTCGCCCTTTACCGATACATAATTACCTGTAAAGCTCTTCTTGTTGCGGCGGCTGATACCCGTAACCACCACCTCATCCATATTGGTTGCGTTGGGTGCGAGGCTTATGTTCATGTTACGGTTGGGTCGAAGTATCTGGATAGATTTGGTTTCGTAGCCGAGGTATGAAATGCTGATTGACGACTTGCGGTTGACGCGCAAGCTGAACTTACCGTTCTCGTCGGTGATACATCCCGTGCGTCCCTTCTCCTTGGTGCCGTTGGTCACCGATACGGTGGCTCCGATGAGGGGCTGCTGGTTGTCGCCGCCCACTACAACGCCGCCTATTACGAACGACTGGGCGTTGTCTTCCTGCTTCTCGTAGGGCGAGATGATGATGGCGCGATGGCCGCCTTGATATAGGATGCGTACGTTCTGGTCGCCTATAAGCTCGCCAATCACCTTGTCGAGCGGCTTGTCCTTAACGTTGAGTGTTGTCAACTCGTTGATGCCTACAAGCGTGACACCCTGGAAAACCAGGTCGGCTCCCACCGATTTTGCCACCTTGCTGAGCACATTTCCCAACGTCTCATTACTGATGCGCAATGTCACTGGGTCGTTTTTCCATCCGTCTTCCGTCGGGCGCACATTCTGCGCCGTGGCGGTAGAGGTCGGAAGAATCTGCATGGGTAGTCCCCCGCTTAAAAGCATGGCGCACAGTCCACACTTCAATAAAGACTCTCTCTTGTTCATGGATACTTTTTATATAATCTATTAAATTATTCTTTGAGGCATTACTGCATTATAGCATCTATGATTTCAGCATGGCGCTTGTCTACGCAATACTTCTCCTTAAACTGCTTGATGAGGGGTTCTATACGTTCTATGTCCTTGCCTCCCTGTATGTAATTGGTGATAATGGAATACAAAACTGCGTCGCGGCACGCTCCGTCGTAGAACGCTGCCAGCTGCTCGAACATGTCCTCAATCTTGTCGGGACGCTGATAGGTCTCGCCCTTTTCGTGTGCCTGCTTGCTCTTGGTGTAAGCCATGTTGAGCAGAAGGAACGAGCAGTAGTCGGGACAGCTCAACGATGCCATGTCGCCGCGAAGCTTGGTGCCGTCCATAAGCTTCCAGTAGTCGCCTACACCCTGCTGGGCGATGGGCAGCTTGCGGGTTTCTTCGTACATCGGGGGATATTCTACGAACGAGATGTAAGCCAGTCCTTCGCTCTCGGCTGATACGTAATTCACTACGTCGGCTGCCACCTTGCCCTTCGACTGGGCTACGAGCTGGCGTGTCTGGTCAAGGAGTTTCTTCGAATCATTGATACGGTCGGCAGGCTTGACGTCTACTACGGCGCACGCCAGAAGCTGCAACTTGTAGCGTATAGAGCGTCTGTAGGCGGCAACAGCAGCGTAAAGCTCGTTGTCGGCAACTGCCTGCTTCGAGCCGCTGAACTTCAGTTCATTCACCTGCTTGCCCTGATACTGTATGTCGACATGCAGACTGTCGCCCGGCATGAGCAGCACGGTAGTGCGTCCGTTGACAATCATCGCTACAAGGCGGTCGGTGTCAAACGCATAGACATGCTCCTCGCCTGGGTTGGCGTGAAACTCCTGACGGATGAACGGACTCTGTACACAGTCGAAATAGACCATGTCACGCTTGTAGCCATCAATAGTGGCGCTCAATACGGTGCGCTTGTTCTGCGCAAAGGATACAACGCTGGACAAACATAGAAGTCCCAACGCCATGATAATTTTTTTTGTCATTATGAAATATTGATTATTAGTTATTGCTTTAGTAATAAAACATTTATCGGAATAATACACCAATTAAACTCTGCAAATGTACACTTTTTTGGTTGTTTACACAAGAAATATGTATATTTATTTAATTTTGGTTCAATATTTATATAAATAGGTGGGAAGAAGGGAAATCCGCCGGATTTTCAAAAGGAGTCCTTTTGCACTTCAAAAGGGGTCCTTTTAGGAGGCAAAAGGAGTCCTTTTGGGAGGCAAAAGGGCTACATTTGTAATGCAAAAGGACTCCTTTTTCACTGAGCTTTGTAAATAACTGATTTTCAGGGGGATTTTTAATAAAAATCAGTCGTTGTCGTTTAATTAAATAAGGTTCATACGAAATAGGGAGTGATACGAATGTTTTAATTAAGTCAAAAATACAGGAGTAAGGTGAGCCAAAACTCAATTATATGGGCTGAAAGCCCAATAAGCACATAGCTCAAGGCAACGCCTTGGGTGTACAGATAGATAAAACCAAAACGCCCTGCAAGGGCAAAAGCATTGATTATTAACGCTTTTGCCCTTGCAGGGTGCTTTGGTTTAGGCGGCTTTTTACCTCAGGGCGTTGCCCTGGGCTATGTGCTTCTGCCCCATTCGGGGCGTGCTGCTTAGACTTTTGACACATTCTACTGAGCAAGCAGCGGTGCTGAAAACAAATTAAAAGAATGTATTGTCCAACTGCTCAGGCTATGGCGGGGACGCCATAGCCTCCTACTATTAGCATAAGCAAATCATCCACATACTTGAATTTCTATTATTGTCACTCGAAATGTAGGATGAATTTTAAATCAGCGGTTGCACTATTCTGCTGCAACCTTCTTAAGTCTTTCGAGCGATTTGCCATCAAACTTATACTTCCATACGTCGGCTGTATCGACATATTCAGCCTTGTAGAGCTGCACTTCGCCTTCTTTAAGGCGGAAAGCGTAGGCTATGTTGTCGGTGAAGATGACGCTGTCGTTCATGTCAAGCGACTTGCCTACGCCATACTTCTCCTCGGTGCCGAGACCCTTGCGGCGTACGGTGTTGCCACGGAATATCCATTTGCGGCCCGAGAGGTCGCGATAGACGCCCTCAAGCTGGCGGTACACGCCTATCTGCTGTATGCTGTCGAGCGCCGGCAGAGCCTTCGCCTGCATCTCATTGCGTGAGGCGAGGTGCAATCCGTCAATCACTTCAAGCCGCATCTGCGTGCGGTCGTTGGCTGTAAGCACAATGGTGTTGCCGTCGAGAGTCCATGTTCCGGCTACGCTGTCGGTGGGTTGGTTGTCGGCAATGGCAGGTACGAGCCACTTGCCGTCCTGCATGAGCTTCATCTCCATGCCACCCTCGTGGAGCGTTCCGCCCCACAGATGCCAGAATGACGAGCTGTCTTCAGCCACATACACCTCACGTCCGTTCTGCCAAACCGATCCGTTCGAGAGCGACGACTGCTCGCCTTTGCCGCCGCACGAGAACATGGCAGCCACTGCAACGAACATAATGGGAATGAATGATTTTCGCATAGTTTGATAGTTTTTGAAAGGTTTGTATAATAAAAAGAGGGCGTGACAAGACACTCGGAATCCGATTGTGTCTTGACACGCCCTGTCTTATGACTTTACTTTACCGGAGCTTCTGCCATTGTCTTCTTGAGCAGTTCCCAGAAAGGAGCCACTGTAGAGATGAGGCAACGCTCTGATGTGGTGTGCGGCGAACGCATTGTAGGACCGAGCGAAACCACGTCGAGGTGCGGATATTTGCCCAGGATAACCGAGCATTCCAATCCTGCATGGTCAACCTGCTCGATTGCGTCCTCATTGAACAGTTCGCGATAGTTCTTTTCGAGCAAGTGGAGTATCTCGCTGTCGGTGTTGGGGTCCCAACCGCCATACTCTCCGCTCATCTCAACCTTCATGCCTGCCATCGAGAATGTAGACTCCAGAGTTGTGGCAATGTAGTCGCGCATGCTCTCTCTTGACGAACGTGCGAGCAGCTTGAAGTAAGCGTGGCCGCCATTGATGTCGATAATGGCGAGGTTTGACGATGTCTCCACTACCGACGGGAACACCGGAATCATGCGGAGCACACCGTTGTGGCATCCGTAGATGGCGTCGAGCAGGTTGTCCTGAATCTCCTCGGGCACCTGAGTTGCAGGCGCTTCAACGTCCTCAACGAAGAACTGTATGTTCTCTTCGATGGTGCGATACTCGTTGTTGAACAAAGCGCACCACTCGGCTACGGCTTCCTTCAGAGCCTCAACGTTCTCCTTCGGCAGTGTGAGCACAGTCTCGCACTCGAACGGTATGGCGTTGCGCATGTTGCCGCCGTGCCATGTGGCGAGGCGTGCTCCGTACTCGGCGATTGCCTCATGTACAAAACGTGCCATGAGCTTGTTGGCATTGCCGCGTCCCTCGTTAATCTCCAAGCCCGAGTGTCCGCCCTTCAATCCCTTGATAACAACCTTGACGGCAGCGTCGTCCTTGTCGGTCTCCACTTCCTTATATTCGAGTGTGGCTGTGATGTCGACACCGCCAGCCGAACCGATAACAAACTTGCCCCATGTCTCAGAGTCGAGATTGAGCAGAATATCACCGTTGAGTTCGCCCTCGGGCAGGTCGTTGGCACCGAACATACCAGTCTCTTCGTCGGCAGTGATGAGTCCCTCAACGGGTCCGTGAACGAGGGTCTTGTCCTCCATAACGGCCATTATGGCAGCCACACCGATACCGTTGTCGGCGCCGAGAGTGGTTCCCTTAGCCTTAACCCATTCGCCGTCTACGTATGTCTGGATAGGGTCGGTCTCGAAGTTGTGTGTGCTCTCTTTGCTCTTCTGAGGCACCATGTCCATGTGAGCCTGCAGAATGATGCCCTTGCGGTTTTCCATTCCTGTAGAAGCGGGCTTACGCATCACTATATTACCAGCCGCATCCTTGAATGCCTCAACGCCTACACGAGCGGCAAACTCAAGCAGCATGTGCTGTACTTTTTCAAGATGTCCAGACGGGCGCGGCACCTGTGTCAGTGCGTCAAAGTTGCGCCAGATACATTCGGGGTTCAAGTTTTTGATTTCACTCATAATTATTGTTTTTATTAGTGATTAATAATAATAGTTTCTATTACTCTTACTCTATGGTTGTTGCTGAGCTATGCGCTTGCGGGTGAACGACAATGCCGCCCATGCCCATACGCCCATGCCCACTACAAGCAGCGTCTGCACACTGTGAACTATGAGCACAAAGTTGAGAGCATCGGTATCGCCTACTCCATACAGCAGCAGCATCGTCTTCACGGCAAAGTGCCACGGACCGGCTCCGTTGGGTGTCGGCACTATGACGGCAATGCTTCCGACAATGAACGTCACCATTGCACACGACAAGCCAAGCCCTGAGGTGGAGTCGAAACAGAAAAACGTGAGGTAATAATGTAGGAAATAACACGCCCATATGGCAAGCGTGAAGACGACGAAGCGCACGGGACGCTTCACATTGCGTATCGACATTATGCCCTGCCAGATGCCTTGCACCGTGGCTTTCACCTTATTATATATAGCAAACCTACGCATAATGTACCACGCCAGAAGGCATACAGCCAGCCCGCAAACGGCTGTCACGATGTAGCCCGTAGTGGTAAATCCCGCCAGAAGGGCACCGATGTTGGTGCCGGTGCGGTCGAAGAATGTGTTGAAAACGCTGAACTGGCACAGCATAGTGACAACGGCTATGCCCATGAGCAGCGCCGAATCGATGGCACGCTCTACCACTACCGTGCCCAAAGCCTTGGGAAACGACACACCGTCGTAACGGCGCAACACTCCGCATCGGGCAAACTCGCCTATACGGGGCACTACAAGACTGACGGCATACGATAGGAATATGGAGTAGACACTGGAGGATGTGCGGGGATGTTCGCCTACAGGTTCGAGCGTAAGATGCCATCGCCAGCCGCGAAAAGCCTGCGCCAAGATGCCGAACGGGAACGAAAGCAACATCCACGTCCAGTTCATTTCGTGCAGCAGAACACGCTCTACCTGGCGAAAGTCAAAACCTCGATACATCCAGTAGAGTATCAATCCGCCAAGCAGCAGCGAGAGTGTCACCTTAAGTGAGTCGTTTATGATTTTTTTGAACTGCATATGTATATGCAAAAATACAAAATTGTTTTATGACAGAACTGCTAAAAGTCTAAAAATATGTTTTTAGGGCTGTATTTTCTTGTAAATGCTTGTGCGTTAACGAAAAAAGTCGTAACTTTGCACCCGCTTTTCGGCGTAACCGATGACGGGAAGAAGAGTTGCCCATTATGTTGCGCGAGAACGATAAAACAAATTTAATTATCAAATTAACAATGGATTTAATTAAAGTTGCTGAAGAAGCATTTGCAACCGGCAAGAAGTTCCCTGAGTTCCGTTCAGGTGACACTATCACAGTCGCTTACAAAATTATCGAGGGTTCAAAGGAGCGTATCCAGCTCTATCGTGGTGTAGTTATCAAGATTTCTGGCCACGGTGACAAGAAGCGCTTCACCGTACGTAAGATGTCTGGTACAGTTGGTGTTGAGCGTATCTTCCCGATCGAGTCACCCAACATTGAGAGCATCGAGGTTAACAAGCACGGTAAGGTACGTCGCGCTAAGCTCTACTACCTCCGTAACCTTACTGGTAAGAAGGCTCGTATCGCTGAGCGTCGCGTTAACACAACCAACGCTTAATCCGTACGGACACCTAACTCGAAAAGAGATAAAAAAGGATTTTGCACGCAATCGCGTAGCAAAATCCTTTTTTTTATTTCAACTCTCAACTGAAGTTTCTTTTTCCTCCAGATACCGCTGCAGGTCTTCCACTATACTCTGATATTGCGGCGACGCCACATAGCCTACGTTGCGTCGCAACACGAATTCAGCCTCACCGACGCTCGACGAGTAGCACGACAACTCGTTGCGCTGCTGTGTTGCGTGCACACTTTGGGCTGAAATCTCGCGCTCACGTTCGCGTATCAGCTGATTGCACACCTTCCTTACGAGCGGCACCACCACCTTGTCGAACAGATGATGGCCCTGGATGTACATATATGTCATGTCGGGGCGCACGCCAAGTCGGCGAAGGTCGTCCTTGACGGCAGCGTAACTCTCTCGCGCACCGGGATGCTGGCGTTGCAGCGTCTGCACCTTATGGCCAACGCGGCGGCGCAGATTGGCAAGCGCCTGCTGACTGTTGTCGGGCGAAATGTTGCCCATCTCGATGATGTGGAGAAAGTCGCTGATGGCAAAGCGTGGCGTCGCACCGGTGCGATACGACCATATATTCCACACGAAGAGGGGGAAGATGGCGGTGGAGAAGTCGCGCAAGAACGCCTCGAAGTCGAACGACTGGCGGTCGTTGAGCGCCACTGCCACGCAAACGGCATGCAGCGACGGAGCATAACATTGCATGTTCTCGATGGCGTAGGCGTAAGAATGGAATATGTAAGGATTGTTGAGGATGGTCTTGGACGACCCGCTGGCACCCTGTTCGAGGTAGTCGTAGTCGGCATCGACGCACGCTATCATGTCGCGCCCTACTCCGCCGGCTGCAATAAGGCTCATAATGGCAGCCTTCTTGCCTCGTTCCAGGTGGTCGAGACGCGACGGCAGCATCACCTCGAAGTAACGTTCGGAATTCTCAAAACGCGAGAGTACCGACCGCCAGAAGAATATGTCGTCGTAGCTCTCGACATAAGCCACGATGCGACGGCGCGCCTGACGCGAGCTAAGGCGGTTTGCCGCCTCTACATATTGCGACGTTATACTGTCGCGCAAACGTTTGGCCATAATCCGAGTTTTGAATTTTGAGTTTTGAGTTTTGAATTGTTCTCGGCTGCCGCCTGCGATTATGAGTTTTGAATTTTGAGTTTTGAATTTTGAATTATTCTCGGCTACGCCTGCGATTTAGAATTGATGATTTATGAATTGTCAATTCAAAATTGAATAATTAAAAATCGGCTTTGCCGATAATTCAAAACTCAAAACTCAAAATTCAAAATTCACTTCAGCGACTCTCAGTCCGTAATGTCGCTCACTTCGGTAACTCTGTCGGCCCATCCGTTCATTATCACGGCTGGCGAATGTGTGGTCAGGATTATCTGGACGTTAGGATTGAGCGTGAGGATGAGGTCGATGAGCCGCTGCTGCCAGTCGACATGCAGACTCACTTCGGGCTCGTCCATAAACAGGACGTAGGGCAACTGGTCCTCGACGAGCACCGTAAGCAGGATTACGAGCATCTGCTTCTCGCCGCTCGAGAGCTGATACGGACTCAGAATCTCGCCAATTTGCGAGAACCGTATTTCGTTTTCGGTGCGTATAATGGTCTTGCCCGTCTCCGAAAAGAGGTCGTCGATGAGGTCCTGGAATGTCTTCTTCGGAGCCGAGATGCGCTGCGCTTCGAGTGCAGCATCGGGACGTCCGTCTTGCAGACACGCGATGATGCGGTTGCCGATGTTGACCTGATAGTCGAGATATTTGCGCTGAAGGAAGAATAATTGCATGTCGAGTTCGGTGGCAAGATCGCTCAACGAGGTGTTGAGCTTGTTGACTGCGTCGAGATTCCAAAGCGGTCGGTCGAACGAACGGATAACGTCGTAGCGTATCCACTTGGCATCGTCGGGCTGCACCTTGAGCCTGACGCCCTTGAGCATGTGGCTCGGAAACTCGCCACCGGCAGCCAATCCCTTCACCACCTTATTCAATATAGTGCTCTTGCCCACACCGTTTATGCCGCTGAGGATATTCACCTGGCGGTCGAGATTCCACACTACGTGGCGCTTGCCGCTCCACAACGAGTCGATCTCTATCTGTTTAATGTATTCAGCGTATTTCATTTACATATATATTTAAGGTGTGTATTCGTTTTACAAATATATGAAATAAATTGATACATTGTATTCACATAAAACGATATTTTTATACCTTTGCACCCGTATTTGGTAAAAGGGATAACAGAAAAGGCAAAAAATGACATTCAAAACGGACAACAAACGACCTCTGATAGCACACTTATGCATACTCATGGCATGCGTCATGTGGGGACTGATGTCGCCCATCGGCAAGGACGCGATGCAACACGGCATGGACAACATAAACCTTGTTTTTATGCGAGCGGCTGGAGGTGCATTGCTGTTCTGGCTCACTTCGCTGCTGTGCAAGCACGAACACATGCCCTGGCGCGACGTATTGGCGATGAGCGGAGCCGGACTGCTGGGACTGGTGGGCAACCAGTGCTGCTTCACCATCGGACTTAGCATCACCACTCCTTCAAATGCCAGCATCGTGACAACGTCGCTGCCCATCTTCGCCATGATACTCTCGGCGCTTATACTTAAGGAACCCATCACCGGAAAGAAAGCCCTTGGCGTGGGCATAGGCTGCTCGGGCGCTCTGATACTGATAATGTCGAGCGCAGCGGCACACGATTCGCGCATCGGCGACATACGCGGCGACCTGCTGTGTATCTCCGCCCAGCTGTCGTTTGCACTCTACCTGGCGCTCTACCGGAATGTTCTGCGCCACTATTCGCCCATCACCGTGAGCAAATGGATGTTCACCTGGGCAGCAGTATTGCTCGCCCCGTTTATGCTTCCGCACGCTGCGCACACCGACTGGAGTCTCGTCACGCCCGGAGCGTGGGCAGGCACGGCATTCGTAGTGTTCTTCGGCACATTCATAGCCTATCTGCTCATGCAGACAGCACAGAAGACTCTGCGCCCAACTGTAGTGAGTATATACAATTATATGCAGCCCGTGGTGGCTGTATCGGTGAGTCTGGCAGCCGGAATGTGCGTGTTCACATGGAAGCAGGCACTCGCCGTGGCACTGGTTTTCAGCGGAGTATGGCTTGTGATAAAGTCGAAATCGCGCCACGACATCAACACACAGAAAGCAGCAGAATAAAAATGGGGTGTTATTCGCCGCCGAACAGCACTACAAAAGGATTGGGCAAAGTGACAGAACAGAATAGGCTAAGAGCAAACAAATTGCAATATATAGTTTACAAAACGTCACAAACAGCATTTGTCTTACATAAAATATGTTGAAAAGGATGTATATTAAATGTTAAAACCGAATAATTCACGATTAATAATCGTAAATTTGCACTATAAAATACATCCCTAAATCCAGTATTAGACAATAACCCGGCACCGTCCGGCATTAAAAAACCTGAAAATAATATCAAAATAAAATATGGACTTGTATAACTTCGACTACAAAAGAATGAAGCCTGCCGAACAGCTTCCACTGCACAAGCAGGACACATGGGAACTGACGTATGTAACTTACGGCAAAGGCAAACGCATACTGGGCGATACCGTTACGGATTTCACCGAAGGCGACCTTGCATTCATTCCGCCACATATACCCCACTGCTGGAAGTTCGACTACGACCACACCGACGGCGAGGGACTCATCGGACACTACACCATCACATTCCGAACTGAGTTTATCGACCGCTGCACAAGCGCGTTTCCCGAACTCACCGAGCGTCTCGACCAGCTCAAATCGATATCGTCGGTACTCTCGTTCGACCCCAACACCACTGCCTTGATAGCCGACATGCTGCGCAAGATGGCACACGAGGAGCGCACAGAACTGCTGCCCTACATGTTCCGTCTGCTCCTGCTCATATCAAAACGCGAGCGCGACGCCGTAGTAGTGGGACGCACTCCTGAGGCCGACCGCACATCGGAGCGCATCAACAAGATAAAGGACTTCTCGCAGAAGAACTTCGCGCGCACCATCACTATCGACATGATAGCCGAACACGTGGGCATGAACCGCTCGTCGTTCTGCACCTTCTTCAAGAAGGCTACGGGCCAGACCTACATAACATACCTCAACAAACTGCGCGTCGACCGTGCATGCAGCCTGCTGCGCCAGGGCTCTTTCAATGTGACAGAGGTGTGCTACATGGTAGGATTCAACGATGTGCCTTACTTCAACCGCTGCTTCAAGAACAACCGCGGAATGTCGCCTAAGGAGTATGCCGACGGCGTAATATCAAAACGCCAGGTGCTCACCACACGACAGATGGTGCCCGAACAGAAAATAAAATAGCTGGCGTAAGCACAGTAATACAACAATAACACATAGCAACAAAAACAACATTGCCCTGCACAGCAAACGTGCGGAAAATGTTGTTTTTGTTGCTTTTTTATGCCTTAAACTTACATATTTATACAAAACCAGCCAATATACCACAATTGTGGTATGCCATATAACCTATTTGTGCTATTGTATGGCACACATATTTGCCCTAACTTTGCAACCATGAAAACAAGAAGCCGACACAGACTTGCTTCAGAATCTTCATAAAGTAAAACACATTTATAAAAAAGAAAGGGCAAACACCATGAGCAACAAGAAACTTCACTTCGAAACACTCCAATTGCACGTAGGACAGGAAAATCCGGATCCAGCTACCGACGCACGTGCCGTGCCTATCTACCAGACCACATCGTACGTATTCCGCAACTCGCAGCACGCTGCCGACCGATTCGGACTGCGCGACGCCGGCAACATCTACGGCCGACTGACCAACTCCACACAGGGTGTATTCGAAGACCGTGTGGCTGCCCTTGAGGGCGGTGTGGCAGGACTGGCAGTGGCATCAGGAGCCGCAGCCGTGACCTACGCTCTGCAGAACATACTGCAAATGGGCGACCATATCGTAGCCGCCGACAATCTGTACGGAGGTTCGTTCAACCTCATAACACACACGCTGACCACACAGGGCATCAGCAACACCTTCGTCAACGTCAACGACCTTGAAGCTCTGGAGGCTGCAATACAGCCCAACACCAAGGTGGTCTACGCCGAGACATTCGGCAATCCCAACTCAGACGTGACCAATCTTGAGGCAGTGGCAGCCGTAGCCCACCGCCACAACATACCCTTCATCGTAGACAACACATTCGGCACACCTTATATAATACGTCCGATTGAGCACGGAGCCGACGTTGTGGTACACTCAGCCACTAAGTTCATAGGCGGCCACGGTTCGAGTCTGGGAGGCGTAATCGTAGACGGCGGCACATTCGACTGGAAAGCCAATGCCGACAAATATCCCACACTTGCCAAGCCCGACCCAAGCTATCACGGTGCGATATTTGCCGACGTTGCAGGCAAGGCTGCCTTCGTGACACGCATCCGCGCCGTCATACTGCGCGACACCGGTGCCACCATCTCGCCGTTCAACGCATGGATACTGCTGCAGGGACTCGAAACTCTGTCGCTGCGCGTAGAGCGTCACGTAGAGAACGCGCTCAAGGTGGTGAAGTATCTGGCTGAGAACCCCAAGGTGGAGAAGGTGAACCATCCGTCGCTGCCCACTCATCCCGACCACGAGCTGTACGAGAAGTACTTCCCCAACGGTGGCGGTTCGATATTCACATTCGAAATCAAGGGCGGCCAGGAAGCCGCATGGCGATTCATCGACCACCTCAAGATATTCTCGTTGCTTGCCAACGTGGCTGACGTAAAGAGCCTCGCCATACACCCGGCTACAACCACCCACTCGCAGATGTCGCCCGAGGAACTGGCACAGCAGCACATCACACCATCGACAATACGTCTGAGCATCGGCACCGAGCACATCGACGACATCATCGACGACCTGCAGCAGGCGTTCGACGCGATTTAGGCAGGCGTATGATGCAACATAAAAAGCTAACGACAACAACAAATTAAAACAGAGAAGAACTATGATTGCAAAAAAGCTGACCGACCTTATCGGCAAGACACCGCTGCTCGAACTTGGCACCTACTCGGCCAAACGCGGCATTGAAACGGCAATATTAGCCAAAGTGGAATATTTCAATCCGGGCGGAAGCGTCAAGGACCGCGTGGCTCTGGCCATGATCGAGGATGCCGAACGGAAAGGACTGCTCAAGCCCGGAGCCACAATCATAGAACCTACAAGCGGCAATACCGGTGTCGGACTGGCACTGGTGTCGGCCGTGAAGGGATACAAGCTCATTCTGACAATGCCCGAAACTATGAGTGTGGAGCGCCGTAACCTTGTGAAAGCTTACGGCGCTACCGTAAAACTCACGCCGGGCAAGCAAGGAATGGCGGGCGCCATACAGGCTGCCGAAGAACTGCGCGACGCTACTCCGGGCAGCATCATCCTGCAGCAGTTTGTAAACCCAGCCAACCCGCAGGCTCACTACAACACTACGGGGGTGGAGATATGGGAGCAGACTGAAGGCAATGTGGACATATTCGTGGCTGGTGTGGGCACCGGCGGAACGCTGTCGGGCATCGGCAGACGACTGAAGGAGCATAATCCCAATGTCAAAATAGTGGCTGTAGAGCCGGCATCGTCGCCCGTACTGAGCGGAGGCAACAGCGGACCGCACAAGATTCAGGGCATAGGAGCAGGCTTCGTGCCCAAGACATACAATGCCGACATAGTGGACGAGGTGCTCACCGTGAGCAACGACGACGCCATTCGCACCGGCCGACAGCTCGCAGCTGAGGAGGGACTGCTCGTCGGCATCAGTTCGGGAGCTGCCGTATTCGGTGCCACACAACTGGCTCTGCGACCCGAAAACCGCGGCAAGCGCATCGTGACACTACTGGCCGACACGGGCGAACGCTATCTGTCGACAGTGCTGTACGCATTCGACGAGTATCCGCTCTAAAGTGTTCTTTAGCTCGCTCAGCAGGGTATGTCAAAACTCAATCATACGGGCTGAAAGCCCAATAAGCACATAGCCCGAGGCAGTGCCTTGGGTGTACGGATTGAAAACAGCAAAACGCCCTGTAAGGGCAAAAGCATTGATAATTAACGCTTTTGCCCTTACAGGGCGCATTGTTTTTGGTGGCTTTTTACCTCAGGGCGTTGCCCTGGGCTATGTGCATCTGCCCCTTCGGGGCGTGCTGCTTAGACTTTTGGCACGCCCTCCTCCTATTGTTTTTCAAAAGGACTCCTTTTGCCCTTCAAAAGGACTCGTTTTGCTCACTAAAAGGACTCCTTTTGCCGACCAAAAGGGGTCCTTTTGCATGCTAAAAGGGCTACATTTGCAAAGTGAAAGCAAAGTCATATAAAAATCACATGAATATTATAGTACAAATACTTTTGTTTGAGGTTTTTTGTATAATTTTGTAACGGCGTGTAAGCAGAGCAATTTCTGCCGGCACGCCATTAACCAGAATAACAAAAATACAAAAAACAAAGACAACAAAAATCTATGACAACTTTAACTCTCGCCATCGTCGTCGCCTTCGTACTGGGATACGCCTGCATCGCCACCGAAAGTCTGACTAAAGTGAACAAGGCAGCCGTCGCGCTGCTTATGTTCGTTGTGTGCTGGACGCTCTACATGTTTGATCCGCTGCAGTATCTCACACTCATGCACACGGAATACACGGGCGGCATAGCCGGAATGGCCGAGAAGGTGACCACCATCATCCAGGAGCACCTCGGCGACACCTCGACTACGCTGTTCTTCCTTATGGGTGCCATGACAATCGTTGAGATTGTCGACCAGAACGGCGGCTTCAACTGGGTGCGCGGAGTGATGAAGACCCACTCGAAGCGCGCATTGCTGTGGCGCATAGCGTTCATGACGTTCATTCTTTCGGCCATTCTCGACAACCTGACTACAAGTATTGTGATGATAATGATTCTGCGCAAGCTCGTGGCAGACAAGCAAGACCGTCTGATATACGCCTCGCTTGTGATTATAGCAGCCAATTCGGGCGGCGCATTCTCGCCCATCGGCGACGTCACCACTATCATGCTGTGGAACAAGGGTCTGATTACGGCAGCCGGAGTTATCATGGAGATTATCGTTCCGTCGCTCATATCTATGGTCATACCTGCATTCATACTGCAATATCATCTTAAAGGCGAACTGCAAATGCCGCAGATGAAGACCGGTGCCGGCGAGTCAGTAGGCGACTTCACCGACACACAGCGCAAGGCAGTGTTCGTCATCGGTGTAGGCGGACTGATGTTTGTGCCTATATTCAAGAGCATCACCCATCTGCCTCCGTTCGTCGGCATACTGCTCGTGCTCGGCGTATTGTGGACCACTACCGAAGTGTTCTACCGCCACTTGCACCGCGGACACGACGACGAGGGCACACAGAAGCGCGTGAGCAACCTGCTTTCGCATGTCGATATGTCCACCATCCTCTTCTTCCTCGGCATCCTCATGGCTGTAGCCTGCCTCTCTGAGGTTGGCGTACTGGCAGCCCTGGGCGAAGGACTGAACACAGTATTCGACGGCAACCACTATCTCGTGACCGGTATCATCGGCGTTCTGTCGAGCATCGTGGACAATGTTCCGCTCGTGGCAGGCTGCATGGGCATGTATCCCGTTGCCGCTACCGGCGACATGGCGGTTGACGGCATCTTCTGGCAGTTGCTGGCTTACTGTGCCGGCGTGGGCGGCTCAATGCTCATCGTAGGTAGCGCAGCCGGAGTAGTGGTTATGGGTCTGGAGAAGATCACCTTCGGATGGTACATGAAGAAGATCACATGGATCGCTTTCGTGGGCTATCTCGCCGGTATCATCAGCTACTACTTCATCAGAACGTTTGTGTTCTAAGTGAAAAGCACAAATGCCCCACAAAGCCAATCCCCCAAAAGCCCCACCCCCAAAAAGCCCCACCCCCAA
>OCIU01000391.1_pt1 | contig 42340 bp, 45 predicted proteins | sample 1538471 | NCBI WGS metagenome assembly OCIU01 (sample SAMN04571693, study PRJEB22368) | human gut metagenome | biome: human gut; material: stool | host: Homo sapiens | place: Luxembourg | collected 2012-06-01 | reverse complement strand
ACATCTGATGGAAAAACATTTGATGTATCAAAAGCAAAAACAGGAAAGAATTTAAATTTAAAAGATAACAAAAGTAATAACGTTGGAATAATTTTAGCTGATGGAGCTACACTAATATTAACTTACAATCCAAATGCAGGAATAATCGGAGATGGTGATACCGTAACTCCTAGCTTTGCAGATTTACCAATAGGTTTTGGAAGAACGAAAAAGTTTGCATACACAACAAGTGTAACAAGTTCAATCGACTTTGTAATGGACGTTAATGGTTTTAAAGGACCAAATAGTGAAGCACGTAATGGTAAACAATACGACGTTAGAAGTTTCAAAGTCGCAAGATTCTCCACTGGTTGTGCGGGAGTTGATGTTGATGGAATCGGTTGTGTATACCAACTACCATCATATAGCCCAATAAAAGCAGGCAGTGAAGAGATGGACAAATATGATCCTAAATGGAAATATTCAAGCTACTCAGATCAAGATAACTATTGGGCAGGCGCAAAGAAAGCATGTGATGATATAGGAATGAGTTTGCCGGATATATCAAAATTGGAAAGTTTAACTAAAAAAACAACAGCAGAAAAAGAGCAGCTAGGTTTACCGACTTCTGGCAAGTTCTGGTCGTCTGAGGAGTACAACTATAGCATCGCGTACATCGTGTTCTTCGACAATGGGTATGGGTACGGCAACCGCTTCAAGTACTACAGCGACTTTAAGGTCTTGTGTGTAGGTGATTAGGTAAAGTCTATAGGTCTATGAGTGATTTACATTAAGCGGGGATAAAACCCCGCTTTTTACAATTATTAATTATCCCCGAGGTATGGATTACGATACTAGTAACTATTTTTTCTGGCTCTGTCCATTTCTCGTTTTTGGTCTTTTTTCGCTATATCATCTCGTTTATCGTGGAGCTTTTTACCTTTAGCCAGACCGATTTCAACTTTTGCAAAACCTTTTGTTATGAAAACTTCTAGTGGAACAATTGTGTAACCGTCTTTTTTGATTTTAGAATGCATTTTTAAAATTTCTTTTTTGGTTAAAAGAAGTTTTCTTGTTCTTTCAGCTTCATGATTGTATCTGTTGCCTTGTTCGTATGGCGAAATATGGCAATTGTATAGGAAAATTTCGTTATCTTCAATTTTGCAAAAACTATCTTTCAAATTTATTGCATTTTTTCTAATTGATTTGATTTCTGTTCCGGTTAAAACAATTCCGGCTACAAATTTTTCAAAAATTGTGTAGTTGTGGAATGCTTTTCTGTTTGTTGTGATAACTTTTTTATCCATAACCAAATTATATCACAGAAAAATTAAGATTTTGCCATTCTATCTCGTTCATTTTTCATAATTTGAGCAAGTTTATTCTCCACTACTTCAATTTTTTCAGGAAGATTAAAACTTGTGTGTGGCTTATGCATTATCGTTGTTCTTTTTAATTTTGAGATTTTTCCATTTCTTAATTGATACTTTGCGTTATTTTCTAACATATAGAACTGTTGCTTTAAATAGTTTCGAAGTGATTGAAGCAAGTCAACTTTTTCTTGTACTTTTCTCCCTGCAAGGAGTTTATCTATATCAAATTCATTTATTTTCTTCGAGTTAAGTCCTTTTTCTTTTAAAAGAGCTGCTAAATTCGTTAAATCATAGCGTTTATTAACAATATTAATTTCTCGTTGAAGAATTTTAGGATTTGTCACTTTGTAAAAAATTCCAAAAGCCTCTTTCATTATGAGTTTAATTGAACTTTTTTCAATTCGTTGTTTATAAGGCTCAACGGGTAAAATCACTTCATAACCAATTGTTTCCGCTTTTACACCTCCACCATTGAATGCTAAATCTGTTGAACTTTCATTGACTGCTCTTGGTTTTCCAAAAACTTTAACTTCTATTTCCGGATTTAAGCTTTTTTTGAAAATATTTGAGAGAATTCCTGTTGAAATATTTTGATAGCCAAAACTACCTTTTACATTTTCAAAAAAGTTGTCGCTCATTTTAATTGTTTGGTTTAAGCGAGCTTGTGGGGTTCCTTTAATTTTACTTAGTGGTAAATGCGTTTTTATGTGATCGATTCTTATTGCCATAGTACAATCTATAAATCCTCTGAAAATAATTTTTGCTAGTTATATAAAAAACATTTACAATTGTGTGTGTCAGAAAAATCTTTTATTTGTGGGGTAGAAGTTTTGCAAATCTCCATAACATAAGGACATCTGGTGTGAAATTTGCAACCTGTTGGAAGATTTTCGGGTGATGGAAGTTCCCCTTGCAGGTGAATTCTTTCCTTTTCATCTTGGGGATTAAGTTCCGGAACCGAACTTAGTAATGCTTTTGTGTAAGGGTGTTTTGGATTTTTGAAAATTTCCTCTGTCCTCCCGATTTCAACTACTTCTCCAAGGTACATTATTGCAATTCTGTCTGATAGATATTTAATAACACTCAAATCGTGTGATATGAATAAAAATGTTAAGTTGAAATCTTCTTTTAACTGTTTTAATAGGTTTATAATTTGGGCTTGAATACTTACATCTAGTGCGCTTACCGGTTCATCTGCAATAATAAATTCCGGATTAAGGATAAGTGAACGAGCTATTGCAATTCTCTGCCTTTGACCTCCTGAAAATTCGTGAGGATAAAGGTTTAGAGCGCTTTTATCCAGTCCTACTTTTTTAATTTTCTCTTCTACTATTTTCGTTATTTCTTCTTTTTTTAAGTTAGTATTTATAATTAGCGGTTCTTTCAAAATTTCGCCAATTTTCATTTTAGGGTTTAAGCTTGAATATGGATTTTGAAAAATCATTTGAACCTTTTGATAAAATTTTTTCAAATCTTTGTTGTGTTTAAGATTAAGGACATTTTCTCCATTTAAAAGGATTTCACCACTATCAGACTGGACAAGTTTCATAATAGCTTTTGCGAGAGTGGATTTTCCACAGCCAGATTCTCCTGCAATTGCAAGAATTTCCCCTTTCTGAATATCTAAAGATACATTATTCACAGCATGAACGGTTTGGATTTTGCCGATTAGACCTTTTTTAGTTTGGTATGTTACATTTAGATTTTTTATTTCCAGTAAATTCATAAGAAAATTTTAGCTTAATCCTTAGTCAAAATCAATTATACAAATGGTTGTAATAATTTTATAAATGCAGAAGTTCGTGAATTTCTAAATTAAATTGATTTGCAATTTTGAAAAGAATGTCAAGAGAAGCTTTCTTTTCACCCCGTTCGATTTCGCCAAGATAATAGTCGTTAATTCCTGCTATTTCAGCAAATTTTTCTCTGGACAATTTCATTTCTTTTCGAAGTTTGTAAATCTTTTTCCCAAGTTCTTTGTAAAAATCATTTGACATTAATTTTCATAATATGCTATTATCTTGAATAATTAAATTGGCTCTAAGCCAATAAAAATTCAAAGGAGATTTTATGAAATTTGCTGAATATAGAAAAGGCTTTACTTTGCTTGAGGGTGCTATGCAGGTTGACATTCCATCAACAAAGGCGAGATTTGCTTTTACATTAGCTGAGGTTTTAATCACGCTTGGTATCATTGGAATTGTCGCTGCAATGACTATTCCAAATCTTATATTTAATTACAAAGTTAAACGAACAGTATCTATTTTAAAAGAAGATCAATCTATAATTGCACAAGTTATCAAACTTTCTACAGAAGAAAACGGAGAACCGGAGGGGTGGCAAGGACAAGAATTATTGAGTGAGGCAAGAACTCTTACTCTGGTTGATAAAATTAATCCATTTCTAAAAATTGCAGTTGATTGTGGAACGTATGATGAAAACGGTAATTGTTTTATGAATGGTGATTATAAGTTCATAAATGGAACAAAATATGAAAATCTTGCTAAAGATAGAACAGAATATAAGGTTAAGTTAATGAATGGTAGTTCATTGTTATATTATTCCTATCCGACTCCGATGTTTAGAATTTATTTTGCGGTTGATATCAATGGGGAAAAACAGCCAAATACTGTTGGAAAAGATTTATTTTACTTTGAATATGCAGAAGACAAAGGCTTATTTCCATTAGGAGCACCAAATGTTGGTTTGAAAGGCGAGGAATATACAACGGACTGTAGTTTAGAAGCTTCGCATGGTTTTGGTTGTGCATACTATGTTTTGACTTTTGGAAATATGGACTACCTGAAAAAATAAAACTATTTTATTTCTCTTCTTCCCTCAATTGCTTTGGCAATTGTGATTTCGTCAGCATATTCCAAATCCGCGCCGACAGGGAGTCCGAATGCAATTCTTGAAACTTTTATCCCAAATGGTTTTACTAATTTCGTGAGGTAAAGACTTGTTGCTTCTCCCTCAACAGACGGGCTTAATGCCAAAATGACTTCTTTAACTTCGTCATCTGTTAATCTGTTTAATAATTCTTTTATTCTTATATCATCGGCTCCGATTCCGTCCATGGGGGAAATCAAGCCTTGTAATACGTGATATAATCCCTTAAATTCGTTTGTTTTTTCAATGGCGATGAGGTCTTTGGTTTCTGCTACTACGCAGATTGTTGACCTATCTCTTTGGGTGGAAGAACAAATTTCGCAAGGACTTGTTGCTGATAAATTGAAACAAATTTCACAAGTATGAGTGTTTTGTTTTGCATCAATTATTGCTTTTGCAAATTTTTCAATTTCTTCCATTGGCATTCTCAACAAGTGAAAAGCCATTCTTTGTGCAGATTTTGGTCCTACTGACGGGAATTTTTGAAATTGTTCTATTAGTGTTGCTATTGATTTTGGATATATCATTGTTTTCTCTTTTGATTTGCTTTTTATTTAAAATACTTCTCCCAAAATTGAGAGAAGTATTTTGTTAAATGTTTTTATTTGAATAACCCTGGAATTTTAATTCCGCCTGTTAATTGAGTCATTCTTGATTGCATTTCTGCAGAAGCTTTGTCACTTGCTTCTTTCATTGCAGAAGATATTACGTCTTCTAACATCTCTACTGTTTCAGAATCAACTGATGATGGGTTTTCAGGGTTGATTGCTTCCGGTTTAATCGCAATTGATTTGAATTTTCCTTGACCGTCGCAAACAACTCTTACCGCTCCTCCAGCAGCTTCTCCAGTGATTTCAAGATTAGCAAGTTCTTCTTGCATTACGTTAGCTTTTTTTTGAACGTTCTGAACTTGTTTCATGATGTTCATTAAATCCATACCCATAATTTTTTCTCCTTAGTCTGTTAATATCATTACTTTTTTTCTCGTACATTTTATTATACAATAAAAATATGGAGAAGAAAACATATTTACAAGAATCAATAAAAAACGGACGGTTGATGCGTTGGAATATGATGCCTCTAAAAGTATATATTGCCCCAATGAAATTTTATTCAAAACAGGGGCAGGACTTGAAATATCGCCAATATGTAAAACGAGCTTTAGATGAATGGCATAAGGTTTCTAATGGTAAGGTATCTTTTATTGTTGTAGATAATTTGCTTTCCTCAAATATTAACATTGATTGGAAAAGGGTTGAGCGTCAAGCTTTAGGTCATTGTTATTTCCAATACGATAAGTCTAATCGTTTGTATAGTGCAGAAGTTGCTATCGGGCTTACTGAGGGGCTTGTTCATGCTGATTATATGGACGAAGAAGAGGTTTATCATACTATTTTGCACGAAATCGGGCATGCTGTAGGTTTGGGGCATAGTCCTTTTAAAAGAGATATTATGTACACTCCTCACCAAAAAGGAATTATGCATGTTGGTGATGGAGATAGGCTTTCAATAAATTGGTTATATACATTTCCGCAGGGTAAATCTGTGGCTGAAATTGCTTCGAAATATGGAGTTGGAGGAAGTGACATAGATGAAGTTGTTGCAAAAATTATTTCAAAACAGGCAAAAACAGAATTTGAAAAGGTTAAAGATAATGTTGATCCAACTCAACAGAGAAATTTGTTAGAAGAATCAGAAGCGATTGCAAATTTGCGAAAATATCACATGGCTCTTCAAAACATTAAGATATCAAATGATTTAACTGAACAAATTCGCAAAAATTATCGAGATATGAACCGGTAAGTTCGATTTTTTGTAAACAATATTTACCCTTTTTGCCAATAAATATTTTTTATGTATAATAAAATTGTTAGATAGATTCGTTTCTATCTTTAGGGATATAAGAAGGTATATAAAATATGACAGTTCAAGATTGGTTTGAAAAGCGTAAAGAGGCACAAATTCAACGTAGAGCTTTAGAAGCTAGAGTTGAAATTGAAGCAAATCCGGATTTGTGGACGAAATGTGTTCATTGTAACGCTCAATTGTTGAAAAAGGATATAGATGATAATCAAATGGTTTGTCCTGTTTGTGATTATCACTTTAGAATAAATGCAAGAAAAAGAATTAAGTTATTGTTTGACGATGGTTCATTTGAAGAAATGTTTACTCATATCAAACCTACAGACCCTTTGGAATTTGTAGATACTGAAAGTTACAAAGACAGAATCTCTGCAGCTCAACAGAAAACCGGTCTAGATGATGCCGTAATTACCGGTGTTGGTTTAATTGACGGGCATCGAGTTGCAACTGCCGTTATGGATTTCGATTTTATGGGCGGTTCAATGGGTAGTGTCGTTGGTGAAAAAGTCACACGCATTATGGAAAAAGCAATTGAATTGAAACTCCCTGTTTTAGTTGTAACTTCTTCAGGTGGCGCAAGAATGCAAGAAAGTGCTTTGAGTTTAATGCAGATGGCTAAAACCTCTTGTGCTTGCGCAAGATTAGATGAAGCAGGTTTGTTATATATGAATTTAATTACCGACCCGACATTTGGCGGTGTAACTGCAAGTTTCGGAACTCTTGGAGATATTATTATAGCTGAGCAAGGAGCAAGAGTTGGATTTGCAGGTAGAAGGGTTATTGAGCAGACAATCAGACAAAAATTGCCTGCGGATTTCCAAACTGCTGAATATTTGATGAAATACGGTCAGGTCGATGTTGTTTCATCTCGTAAAGATTTAAAAGCCACTATCGCTAATATTTTGGCTATGCATGAATAAGGAGTATGATTGATGGCAACAGCTATGGATTTTGAAAAACCTATATTGGAAATTCAGGAAAAAATTGAGGAACTAAAAAAAATGAGTTTGGAGTCCGGCATGGATTTGAATAAAGATATTGAAACATTAGAACAGGAAGCGGAAGATTTCAAAAAAGAATTGTTTGCAAATCTTGATCCGACACAGAAAATGCAGATTGCAAGACATCCTGAAAGACCAAAATTTTTGGATTATGTAAATCTTATGTGTACTGATTTTGTTGAACTTCATGGTGATCACGTTGGTACAGATGATAGAGCAATCGTTGGCGGTTTGGCTAAATTAGATGGCAAACCGGTTATGATAATCGGAACAATGAAAGGTAAATCTACTAAAGAAAATCTTGAATATAACTTCGGTATGCCACAACCGGAGGGTTATAGAAAAGCATTAAGACTATTCAAGCATGCTGACAAATTTAATATTCCGATTGTAACAATTATTGATACTCCTGGAGCTTACCCAGGAATTAGTGCAGAAGAACATGCACAAGGTGCTGCGATTGCTATGAATTTAAGAGAAATGGCAAAATTGAGAGTTCCTGTTATTGCAATTATTTCTGGTGAGGGTTGTTCCGGTGGTGCTTTAGGTTTAGCCGTAGCTAATAAGGTTTATATGCTTGAACATGCTTACTATACAGTAATTTCACCAGAGGGTTGTGCCTCTATCTTGTGGAGAGATGCTTCTAAAAATCTTGAAGCTGCAACTGCACTAAAAATCACTGCTCCACACTTGTTGAAATTCGGTATTATTGATGGTGCAATTAAAGAACCTACAAGAGGTGCTCATACTGATTATGAATTTATGGCTGCTGAGATGAAAAAGACAATTCTTGATGCTCTTAGCGAAATGGCTGGCATGAGTGGTGAAGAATTAAGAACTCAACGTTATGACAAATTCAGAAAAATGGGCGCTTTCTTAGAAGGCTAATTAGATACAAAAACTAAACAATAAATTGATAGTCGGGACTCAAATCCCGACACAATTTTATAAGGGAAATATATGGATAAAAATTATTTTGAATTAAGGCTAAAAATTAATCCGGATATGGAAGATTTGATTTCTGAAATCTTCTTTGACAATTTTGATTGTGAGGGTGTTGTTTTAGCAGAAGAAACATACAAAGACTTGGAAATGGTTTCAACAACAGAGGGAACTTTGAAAATATTTTTAAAAGATGATGATTCAACCACTTTTGAAGATATGAAGTATGATGTTGAAAATGTTCTTGATTTGTATAGGGAAGAATTTTTATCAAGAGGTTTAACTGATGAAGAACTCGGAAGTTGGGATTTTGAACTGGAAGAAAAGAAATCTGAAGACTGGTCACAAAAATGGAAAGAAAAATGGGACGTAACGCATGTTACTGATAAAATTGCTGTAGTTCCGGATTGGATTGATTATGTACCAAAGAAAGGTGAGGTTATAATTAAGCTTGAACCGGGGTGTGCTTTTGGTACGGGAACTCATCAAACAACACAACTTTGTATGAAGGCTTTGGAAAAATATATGAAACCTAATGATAAAGTTGCAGATATTGGTATGGGTTCTGGAATTTTATCTATTTTAGCTAAAAAGCTTGGTGCTTCTTACGTTTATGGTTGTGATACAGATGATACGGTTATTGAAGTAGCTAAAGAAAACGCAAAGAAAAACGGTGTTGATGCCATATTTGAACTTGGAACAGCAGATAAAGTGAATGAAAAATTTGATTTTGTTTGTGCAAATATTCTACATTTTGTTTTGGCTGAAATTATGGGCGATCTTAAAAATCTTATGAAAACTGGAGCATTGATGTCTTTAAGTGGGATTTTGGACGAGAAAAAACAAATGGTAATTGATGCTTACGAAAAAGAAAATTTAGAATTGATAGAAGAAATTCACCAAGATCAGTGGACTTCATTTGTTGTAAAGAGAATTGATTAATAGGAGAATATAAAATGACAAAAACAGCAATAATTATACCTGCAAGATATGGTTCTTCAAGATTAGAGGGCAAGCCATTATTAAAAGTTGCCGGAAAATCTGTAATTCAATGGGTTTATGAAAAAGCTCAACAGTCAAAACTTGCTGATATGATTATTGTTGCAACTGACGACCAAAGAATTTTTGATGAAGTTAAATCATTTGGCGGCGAAGTTGAAATGACTTCTGTCAACCATAAATGCGGTTCAGATAGAATTATGGAAGTTGTTTCCCGTCACCCTGAAATTGCATATATCTGTAATCTTCAAGGAGATGAACCTTTAATCAAGCCTGAAAGTATTGATGAGGTAATCAAAAATGTTAAAGAAGATGATAATGCTGATATTTCTACTCTTGTAAGAGTTTTAACTGATGTTGAAGAGATAAATAATCCAAATCTTGTCAAGTGCGTAAGAGATATTAATGGCTTTGCATTGTATTTCTCTCGTTCAAAAATTCCTTATGAAAGAAACTCAGGTATTGCAACTTTCTATGGACATTTGGGAATTTATGGTTACAAAAGAAAAGCTCTTGAAGCGATGACAACACTTGCTCAAACACCATTAGAAAAGACTGAAAGCCTAGAACAATTGCGAGCTTTGGAAAATGGTATGAAAATTAAAACTTCTGTTGTTGATTTTGTTCCTGTAGGTATTGATACTAGGGAAGATTTGGAAAAATTCAAACAAATAGTCGAGAAAAAGTTGTCAAAAATCTAAAATACATGCTTGCAATTTTTCGTAACTTAGTGTAACATAATGTTATAAAAATATAGAAAAATAAACAAATCGTAATATTTCTATTTTTCGTATTATTTTGTGTAATATTTTTTTAAGTAAGTAAGGAAAAGACTATGTCAGAAAATGTTGAAATGCCTAATGAAACCGAAGATCGTCAAAGAATCCTTTTGGCAGATGACGAATCTAGTATAAGACGTATTTTGGAAACTCGTTTGAAAATGGCAGGTTATGATGTTTATACCGCACAAGACGGTGAAGAAGCTGTTGCCGCTTTTAATAAGTACAATCCGGATTTAGTTGTCTTAGATGTAATGATGCCAAAAATGGACGGTTATGGTGTAACTAGAGAAATTAGAAGATCTTCAGACGTTCCAATTATTATTTTGACAGCATTAGGTGATGTTTCAGAAAGAATTACCGGTTTGGAATTAGGTGCTGATGATTATGTAATCAAGCCTTTCAGCCCGAAAGAACTTGAAGCCAGAGTTAAAGCTGTTTTAAGACGTACAAATAACCGTGAAATGGTTACTCCATCAGGTAAAGTAACTAAAAACGTTATTACAACCGGTAATATCAAAATTGATACAGCACGTCGTCAGGTTTATAGAAAGAATGAAAGAATTAGACTTACAGGAATGGAATTTAGCTTGTTAGAATTGTTGGTTAATAATTCTGGTCAAGCGTTCTCTAGAAATGAAATTCTTCAACATGTTTGGGCATATCCGCCTGATCATCGTATTGATACTCGTGTTGTTGATGTTCACATTTCAAGATTGCGTTCTAAATTGGAAACCGATCCTGCAAATCCTGAGCTAATCTTAACGGCTCGTGGGATTGGTTACATGTTCCAAAGGATTAACTAGTTTAATAAAAGGGCTCTTCATTGAGCCTTTTTTAGTATGAGGAAAGATTTTTGAATTTATATAGCGGTTTGTTTTCTAACTCTTCAAGTAGATATTCTGGAGATGATTTAATTCCTCTTCCATGGGGTACTCGTTTTTTTATTATATTTATCGTCCTTTTAATCTTCGGTGGCTCTTTGCAATTGGATAAAACTTTTGTTTGTACAAGTCAGTACAGTTATTGTACACTAGAAAGTCACAATTATTTTAATATAAAGAAGTCTAAAAAAGTTTTTATTCCTAAGAAGGTTGCGTTTTGTGATATTGAGTCTTATCAAGTACGGTCTGGTTCAAGATATCATCGCAGGACAGAAACTAGATATTTGGTCAAGCTTTTTGATAAAAAAGGTAAATCAGTTACTCTTTTTACTGATTATTTTGATTATGCTCGTGCAAATGATGCAAAACAAAGAATAATGACATGTATTGAAAAGGGTCCATATCCTTGTAAGGTGAAGGAATAATTGATAGGAGATGCAATTTGTTCGATGATATTAAAAATTGGGTTATGAATACTTTATTGCCAATAATTGTTTGGTTGGTGGTTATAGGTTGTTTTGTTGCTGGTTCGGAATTTAAAGATATTTCTTTTGTTTGTAAAAACTCGTCAACATCTTGTACATTAGAAAAAAGAAATTATTTAAACATTAAGACTTCTAAAAAAGTTTTTGCTCCTAGTGAGGTTAAGGCAGTTTATGTTGAAACTTATAGTGCAAGTACGGGGGGACGAAGACATACAAGATTTGTGCCTCGTCATCTTGTTCGGTTAGTCTCTAGGGATAAAAAAGATTTTGTTGTTTTTAGAAATTATTCCAATTATGCTGACGCTAATGATGCGAAACAAAGGATAATGAATTGTGTTGAACATGGTCATTATCCTTGCAAAGTAAAAAGATAAAAATACTACTTGATTTTAAGTCTGTTTTTGTTAGAATAGTTTTATACGAAATGGCGGAAGTCGTCAAGCGGTTAAGACCTCGGATTGTGGTTCCGATATGCGTGGGTTCGAATCCCATCTTCCGCCCCATTTTTAAAAGACCTCAAACGAGGTCTTTTTTAGTTATAATAAAGTTTAAAATTTATACGAAGAATACGGCTTACATTATTTTAATAAGCCTATAAATAATTTGCAATTCTTTCAGGCTTAAATTATCAAGTTTTTTTATAATTTCTTGTTTGATACTGGCTTCACTAAGTTTAAGATAATTGAAATCAAACAATTCCGGCAATGATACATCAAGAACATTTGCAAGTTTCATTAATGTTTTAGTAGGAAAATTATTACCACATTCAATATTACTCATATTCCTTTGGTCAATATTTACTAATTCCGCTAATTCTTGTTGCGAAAAACCTTTTTTAATTCGAAGTTTCTTAATATTTTGTCCTAGTAAATGTTTGATATCTTCCATTCTGCACCTCATATATAAAAATAATATGAGATTTGAAAAAATATAACGATACAAATGGGGTATAATATTGACAAATAGAATAATTATATAGTACAATTAGATAAAAAACTTCTAAATGAAAAGGGTGTAGAAGAAAAAATGAATATGGTCCTTTTAAAAAATATAGAAAAAGATATTAAACAACATTTTTGCATTGATAATTGTAAATTAACTAACAATACCGAAATACAACTAATCATTTATGGTTATGATGAACGAATGGAAGAAATTGCACAATACTGCAAACAACAGCTAGAAACTGAATTAGGAAAAACATTTATCTTGCATCATTGCAAAACAGGTATGAAACCAAAAACCTCTACTAAAGGGGATATTCATCTTTATAGATTTACTCCAGAGGAGGGATAATGAAAAGATTTTTATTAGTTTTTGGTATTCTTTTATGTATGCAATGTTGCGCTTTTCCCATAAATTTGTATGATTTGGGGGATGGATTATATGTGGATTTAGATTCTATTAGTCGCGAGGAAAATTACGGTTATGCTTTAATTGAATATCATTCTGGTGATAGACCTTTTCATTTATTGGTTCTCAATGAAGTTGATTTATTAAATTATAAAGGTAGAACTATAAAAGCGGCAGAGGTGGATTGTGATGGTAAAATTATTAATATCCGAGAAGGACTTGAATTGCCACAATCTGCAAGAGAGTGGAACGATATCTCAGAAGGTTCTATTTTTTGGATAATATATGAAATGCTTAAAATTTTAGAACCGTCAGATGATATAAAATAGGTTTTGAGCAGGTAATAGTCCATAGTCATGTTCAATTTGAACAACTTCGGTAGCTTATTTCAACTTTGGATTTGGTAGTCCGTAGTAGGTTACTGGGACGAAGTATTTATCTTCTTTAGGGTTTGAAAATACTTTATTCTCCATAACTCCAACCACACTTGATGGTAGCATTTTCGGTTCGGTTACGTTTTTATGTACCATTCCCCAACCTACTCCGCCAGTCATTTTCAACCCGTAGCCATATTCTATTTTCGAGCCGACAACAACGTCCGGATTTCTGAATTGTGCCATATCTTGTATAGTTGTAGCTATTTTTTGATTATTTAATTCGTTATTAGAAATTTCAAGTGTGTCTATTGCAAATTCTTTGAGTGAATCTATTGATATTTTATTTGCTTTTGATTTTGCAAAAGAGTCAACCCTTTCTATAATTGGGTGAATATTTTTATCCGTAATTTGGTGTAGTGGTTCTTTTTTTATACAGGATACCGGTGTTAAGGCAATTGTTCCTGCCATAATTTTTGATACGAAATTTCTACTCATAATATTCCTCTAAATTCTTTTCTTTACATATAGAATACTCGTAAATTTTAAATTTTGCCATTTGTTTAATCAATTGTTACTAACAAATTGTGCAAAAAATATTTTGTTTGGATTTGATATAAGTATGAGAGTTCAAGTTATTACAAATTCAATATACCCTTATCAGATTAATAACAATCATAGAATTGAACAGAATAAGAATGTTTCTTTCGTTGGTCGTATTGGTTCACTTAATCATGGGTTATCTAAGTTTGATAAAGAAATTATGGCTTATTATTCGGATTTGTACCACAAAATGGGTATTGTGTCTGCTCAAAATGTTACCAAAATGGCTACAACTATCAAAAAGAATACAGGTCTAGATTTAGATACTGTTTACAAATCAATGGATATTTTATCTCAATTTTCTAGCTATAAAAGTTTGAAAAAGATAGAACAAGCTTTGGGCAAAATGAATTCAACCTCATTCAAAACTTTACCGATTGATGATTCTCAATTTTTGACTCGTGATATCTGTCTTTCTGATGTTTTTAATTATCTTTCTATGAAAAATTTTAACTCTCTTGGAACAGGACAAAGTCCTGTAGCACTTGTAGATTCTGATATTTTGAATACACTAAAAAAATGTAACGTCGAGCCTCATAATTATTTTCAAACGAAGAAAGCTGTTTATATAGATTCATTTGAAAATGGATATAATTTTTTAAATCAAGCTTGTAGTTTTGAAAATTTTGTTTCTCAAAAATTAAAAACTGCTCAATTATACCAAAATAAAAATGAAAAAGATATTTTTTATAATTTGGATTATGTTTTGAACGGCGAGGTTCTAAAAAGATGCAAGCAATATGGAATAAATCCAAAGATTTTAAGGTTAGAGAATGCACAACCCGTAACTCCCGAAAAAATTGCAGATAATCTAAATCCGATTATGCCGAAATTTAAAACATTTTTGCAAATCTCTAAGGATATTGCAATTGGTGGGCAGTTATCTAAAAGAGATGGAGAAAAATATGTTGCAGATTTTCTCAAATCAATGACAGATGTTATTACTCCTCGCAGATATTCTAAAATGTTGAGTGAATTGAATTTTAAAATTGATTCTTATATGAGTGAATATCACAGAGATAAAAATCAATTATTTCATATTATTCCGGATTCAAATAAAAGTTTTTCATTAACAAATTATATGTACCGAAAAGTAAATAATATTGATTCAACATTTAATATTTTGCTTGATGATGACAAGTTTGGTTCAACTATGGATTGTCTAAGAGTAATGCCAAAAGGTTCTACTATTGTTATTATGGACGATTATTTGTTATCAGGTTTGTCTATGAGAAGAGAACAATTCCCGTATGAAGCTTTAATTTCATTAAAGGAAAAATTCTTAAAGGATAATGATATAAATTTCATTTTTGCTCCTGTAATTTCTACAAGAGCCGGAAAGAAAGAGATGGAAACGTACATAAAAAATATTGCAAACCGTAGTGGAAAAGATGTAATTCTTACAAGTAAGCTCTTACCATATTATAAAGAAAATTATGTATACGACAATTTCAGACGTTATAATAGATTTCAAACCTCTTCAGTTTTACCTTATATGGGACCTGATACGAATGCGGAAGAATTCACACCTCTTTATGAAAAATTTTTATGCACTTCACATGCTCAAAAAATCTGCCTTGATAATATCGGGGATATTTTAAACTTCTACGTGTAGAATTTTTTTGCTAAAATACTTTTGGGGGACCAATGGACGAAAGTATTATTTCTTATGCAACCAAAAATAATTGGAAAAGATTAAATGTCAAAGATTCAGATATTGAATATCGTTTGTCTAAAAGAGCAAATAAAAGATTTTCAACAAAGAGTATTATTCCTGTTGAATATTTTTCAGATACTTCAAATCTCTCTATTTTAAATTTGATATTGGATTATTTAAAAGAAAATCAACTTTCGATTCGTGAAGTCATTTATAATTTAGCATTGAATTATTTGTCGAGTATTGGAATTTTGGTGTTTTGTGATGGTAGTTTTTCAACAAAAAATAATTGTTTAAATGACATTTTAATAGCTTTTGGAAAATTTAAAATTGATAATTTTTTGATAAATCTTGAATTTCCTAAAAATGAAAAAGATTTTTTAGGAATTGTTTATCAATCGTTACTCAAAGAAGGTACGAAAAACAAAAAAGGTTCATATTACACTCCAGAACAAATTATAAGGTCATTTAATGATAATATTCAATTGAATACGAAATTTCTTGACCCATGTTGTGGTACGGGAAGTTTTTTGTTATCAATTTCGGATAAAATTAAAAATCCTGAAAATATTTACGGCTGTGATTTAGATGAAATAGCAGTTTTTATTGCAAAAATTAATTTGATTGCGAAGTTTAAAAATGTTGAATTTAAGCCCAATATTTATAATTTAGATTTTCTACAGAAAAATGAAATTCAACAAAATGATTTTGATATTATTGCAACAAATCCTCCGTGGGGAGCTATGGCAAAAAATGTTTATTCTAAAGATTTCCCGTTTATAAGATCAAAAGAATCATTTTCTTATTTTATTGCAAATTCTTTTAATTATCTCAAAACCAATGGAAGATGTTTTTTTGTTTTACCGGTTTCTATTTTGAATGTTAAGGTTCATTCTGATATTAGAAAATTCATATTAGAGAACTTTTTAGTTGAAGAAATCATTTGTTATGGGCAAATTTTTGAGTCTGTTTTATCTGATGTTGTTTCCTTAAAACTTAAAAAAGGAAAAGGTGATGGTTTGGTTCATATAAAGACTTCAACAACGGAAGAGAAAATTCCAATTGAAGTTTATCAAAATAACATTAACAATATTTTTTCTTTGTATGGAATTCAAGATTATAATATTTTAAATAAAATTTATTCAAAACCTTACAAGACACTTCAGGATAGCACTTGGGGTTTGGGAATTGTTACAGGTGATAATGATAAATTTATAACAGGCAAATCTGAGAATTCTGAAAAGATTTATTCTGGTAAAAATTTGTCAAAATGTTTTGTTAGAGAGAGTAAAAAATATATTGATTATAAAAGGGAAATGTTTCAGCAAGTTGCACCGGATTTAGTTTATCGTGCGAAGGAAAAATTGGTTTATAAATTTGTGTCAAAAAATTTGGTTTTTGCTTATGATAATCAACAGCGATTGTTTCTGAATAGTGCAAATATTTTAATTCCAAAAGTTCAAAATCATTCAATAAAGACAGTTTTAGCATTTTTGAATTCAAAGTTATTTCAGTATGTTTATCATACAAAATTTAATGAATTAAAGGTTTTAAAATCAAATCTGCTTCAATTGCCGTTTCCATTGCTAGGTAAAAAAGATAAAACAAAACTTGAAGAATTTATTAATGACTATATGACCTCAAAAAATGCGGATATTTTAGAAAAAATTGATGATTATATTTTTAAAATATTTGAATTGTCCGATGATGAAATTCAATATATTGTGAAAAAGCTGACGTAGAGTTTAATTTATGGTATTATCCAAAAAGGGAGAGTTTGATTAAGATGGATAAGAAAAAGCTTTTAAATATTGTATTTTTTGTAGGTATTTTAGCAGTTGCAATTGGACTGAGGGTGTTATTTTTGAATACTGATATTTGGTATGATGAGGCTTGTTCGTGGTTTACGGCAAAGCAATCATTCCCTGTTGGAATTATTCACAACTTGCTAACCCTTGATTTGCAACACACTCCGTTATACTTTTTCTTATTGCATTTTTGGATAAAATTATTTGGTGATTTCGAAATTTCAATGCGAATATTGTCATTGATTTTTGGAGTTGCAACTATTCCTATGGTGTATCTTGTTTCAAAAAAAATCACAACATCTATTGTTTCAAATTTTGCAACGGCTTTAGCTGCTGTTAGCCCAATACTTACATTGTTTTCGGTAGAAGTTCGAATGTATCCGATTGTGGTATTTTTAGTTTTAGTTTCTCTTAATTATTTAATTGATTTTGAACAAAAAAATGATAAAAAATCTCTTTTAAAATTGATTATTGCAGATGTTTTAATTCCTTATACTTTGGTCGGAGGTTTTTTGTACAATTTCTCCGTTTACATTTGTTATAGTATCTATTTATTTAAAAACAAAAAAGAACAGTTTTTAAGTTATATAAAAGCTGTAGGAATTGAACTTATTCTATTGGTTCCGTATTTTTATTTGATAAATTACTATGCAAAAATGAGGAGTGTTTTTGTGATTACTCATGAGGGCGAACTTCAATTTTTCCATATCGTTGACGTTATTCGTAACTATTTTGGAACAATACTTGTTAATAATGTTTATTGGCCGTCAGAACAACCTTATGCAATTACTGTATTATTTACGACTTTTGTAATTGTTCCGTGCGTTTATTTTGTAGTTGGTTTAATCAAAAGTTTTAAAGATGAGGATAAATTTGTCAGAATTTTATCAACAATATTTGTGACAAGTTTTACTTTGTCTGTAATTTTTTCACTATTTAAAGTTAATGTGTTTACATCAAGATATATTCTATACTTACTTCCTCCGTTATTTATTTTGTCTGTTATTGGTTTGTTTCAATGGGTATCAAAAAAACATTGCGTAATATTTTTAAGTTTATTTATTGTTTTTTCTATTATATTTACACTCGGTTATGTAAAAACATTTAGAATTTCTAAAACACGAGCATTGAAATCTGTTCGAATTGAAGCGGATAGATGGAATTTAAATTCAGATGATATGGTTATTATGCCATTTGCTTCTGATGCTCCATATTATTTTAGAAATTTAACTTCGCCTAGAGTATTTAATTTTGACTTCCATAAAGAGGTCCGAAATCCTTATAACAACCATTTTTATGATAAAACACAACAAGATGGACTTAAACACAATAAGGTTGCAAAAATCGTATATTTTGCCGCAATGTCAGATAGTGTAATTTCTCAGAATTATTTTAAATATTTTGTAGAAAATGTGAATATGACTGTTCCGAAAAGTCGATATGTAATGCTTGCATTGTATGGTGATGATGCAAAATCTTTAGTTACACCTGAGCAGATGAAAGCTCCTATTCATCTAGAGAATGATGTTAATAAAAATTTGCTCGGTATTATGTTTCAAAAATATTTGATTGACACAAGGTCAATGCTTGATGCTGATTTTAATTTTATTAAAGGTTACACCCAAGATAATTATACGTTCTTGATTTATCAGAAAAAGTAATTAAAATGAATTAAGAGGCTAGTAATGAAAAAGATATTTTTATCAATTTTATTTTTTTTGTGTTCAATAACTTCTATTGTTTTCGCTCAATCGGAAGAATATACAGAGTGGAAAAGGGTTGATGAAAATTCTTATATTGATTCTGATGGAATTGTTGGGGCAGAAGATATTTATGGGTTTACTTTTTTACTTAAATCCTACAATAAAGGTCAATATGAACCGGTTAATGGTAAATTTATTTTTTATACATTAGCACAATATACCATAGATTGTGCTAAAAGGTCATACAAAATTGGTGTGATGGATTCATACGGGAAACAAGATAATTTTATCACCGGTGATTATAACAAGTATGCTGAATTTCAACCGATAGTTGGTGGCACCGCGGTTTCTAATGTTTATAAAAAGCTATGCAGACCAGTTGATTGAACAATTTAAAAAGCTCTTAGCTAATTTGCTAAGGGCTTCTTAAATTTTGTATTTTGCAATAGACTAAGCTGCTACATCAAGTTTTTTACCGATTTCTGGTTTTTTAGCTTCTTCAACCGGTGTTTTCCCTTCAGTTGGAGCTTTGTCTGTTGTAACTTCTTTTTCTGCTTTTGCAGGTTCTTCAGCTTTTTTAGTATCAGCAACTTTTACTTCTTTGCTATCTACTTTATCATCTTTTACTTTTGCTTCTGCTGGAGCTTTTGCATCTTTGTCTTGAACTTCTGTAGGGGCTTTTGTGTCTTTAGAAATTTCTACTGTATCTTTTGCTGGTGTTTTTTCTAAGTGTGGAACATTTGCAACCAATTCTTTTTTGAAATCTTCAATTGGCATTTTACGAACACCTGATTTATCTCCAACTAGAGTAACTACTCCATCTTTTTTAGTCGCTGTAATTGTTTCCCCATCTTTTGTGTTGTATTGAACTGTTGTAAATTGTTTTGGGGCTGCTGTTGAAACTGCTTCTACCATAATTTTATCCTTTCCTTATTTTTTTTGTTTTATTTACGTTTCACTTAAGTTTTGTGAATAATATTAATTGCGTTATTTTTTATTTTGTCTTTACATTTGTTAATTTTTTATGTTCTTTAAGTCTTCTTGCGTGTTCTGAGCGTTCTTTCTTTATGATTTCAAAACCCATGTCTTTTAAGAGTTTTATTTTTTCATCAAACATGAAATTCTTATTTTCGTTTTCCAGTTCGTCAGCATTGAATGGAAAATGTTTCTTTTTTGCAATTTTTGCATATTTCCGTTGTGTGCTATAGGCATATTTTTCTGACAATAAACAGTACTTTGCATCTTGGATATAATCCATTTTAACATCTGCGGGCATTCCTCTGAAGAAATGTTCTATTTTATGTCTGAGTCTATTTAAAATATATTTTTTATCTTTTTTCCCGTCTGGAAAATCCCTAGTATAGATTAAATCATCATATAATATGTCATACTTTTTCGTATATAATCCATCATTTGCCATTTTCTGATTTCTGCTGAGATATTTGGGGTGAAACAATCCATCTACAACATGCTGAAATTCATGTAAAATAGTAATCAGGCTTTCACGATTAATTTTATTCTTAATAGTATTAATGTCAATAGTTGTTTTTGAAATTTTCCCGGTGAATTCAGAATATAATATATCATTTCCCCCATCAAAAATCGAATCATTATTTTTTCTGATACTTATATTAATGTTTTTATTTAATACTTTACTTACTGAGTTATGCAATGTTTCCATTGTAATATACCCATGTTTATTGAACTTTGGGAGAATTTCTTTGTATAATTTATCAACCATTTTCGTTGCATTGTTTTGTCGAGTTTCAAAACTTCCTCTAATTTTTGAATATGAAATTTTTACTGTTGGAGATAATTTATTTAAAATTTGCATGTTTGTATTAAATTCCGACATGAAATTTTTTGTTAATTTTTTAATATTTGTTAAATGTAATTATTAATGTTATTCTAAAACTATGATAGATTTAATGATTTTGTACATATTGTTGAAAAAAGATTTGACGATGTATTCAATACATAAACGGATTATGGAGTATTTTAGAGCTTATACAAATCCGAGTTTTGGAGCTTTAAAACCGGCTCTTGTCAGATTAGAACGCAACAAATTTATTACTGCTGAAAAAATAATGTCAGATGGTGGTAAATTGTCAATATTTTATTCTATTACAAAAGACGGAATGAAAGAATTAAATAATCTTTTGATTAAACCCTTTTCAAACAATCCGTTACAATTTTTGTCAGATGCTAGAGTAAAATTATCTTGTGCTTCTTTTTTAAGTGGAGAAGGTCTTCAAGAATTGTTTGATGAGGTTAAGACAAATGCACTATTTCACAAAGCAAATGCTGAAAAAACATTGGCAGATGAATACACTCCGACAGATTTTTATCAACGAATTGTTTTAGATAATACAATATGTGAGTACAAAAATTTAATATCTATGGTTGAGGGGTTTGAGAAAAAATAATGCCTGCAATTGTCAACAGTGTTCTAGAAAATTCTATAGCAGAAGAACTCGAAATTGAAAAAGGTGATGAAATTCTTTCAATTGATGGTAATAAAATGCTTGATATGATTGATTATAATTTTTATATGAAATCAGAATTGATTACTGTTGAAATCAAAAAAACAAATGGTGAAATTGAAGAAATTGAAGTAGAAAAGGACTATGATGAAGATTTAGGTATTGTTTTTGAAAGTGCAGTATTTGATAGAATTAAACCTTGTTTAAACCATTGCTTATTCTGTTTTGTTGATCAACAACCAAAAGGGTTGAGAGATACTTTATATGTAAAAGATGATGATTATAGATTGTCTTATTTACAAGGTACATATATAACATTGACAAATCTCACAGAAAAGGATAAAGACAGAATTAAGCGAATGCATTTAGGCCCATTTTATGTATCTGTACATACAACGAATCCTGAATTGCGGGTCAAAATGCTTCGAAATCCAAATGCAGGTAAGGCATTGGAAAATTTAAAATGGTTTAGAAAAAATAAAATTCCGTTTCATGTTCAGATTGTATTATGTCCGGGGATAAACGATGGAGCGGAACTTGAAAGAACATTATCTGATTTAGCAGAACTTAAAAATACCGTTTTATCAACTGCAATTGTTCCTGTTGGAATTACACAATTCAGACCCGACGGAGAATTGAAACGAGTAGATAGCAAGTGTGCCAAAGAAGTTATTGAAATTTCTTCAAAATATAAAAGGGTTTGTTGCTCAGACGAATTCTTTTTGCTTGCTGATATGCCTATTCCTCCTGCCAAATATTATGGTAATTTTTCTTTGCTTGAAGATGGTGTTGGTTCTTTGCGAATAACTTTAGATGACTTCAATAAACGTCAATTACCAAAATCAATATCAAAACCTTACAAGATTGCTTTTGGGTGTTCTTATGCTGCAAAAAATATGTTGGAAGAGGTAGCACAAAAGTTAAACAAGATTAGAAACTTGTCTGTAACGGTTTGTCCTGTAAAATCAAACTATTGGGGGCAAGATATTACGGTTGCAGGGCTTATTACTACAGAGGATTTAATCCGTACAGTCAAAGATGTTGATTGCGATGTCGTTGTTATTCCGACTGTAATGCTAAGACCTTATACTGAAGACTTTTTAGACGGAAAAAATCTTGATTATGTAAAAAAACAATCCGGTAAAAAGTTTTATGTTCAGAAGAATATTTATTCTTTCGAAGAAGTTGTTAATTTTATTTGGACTCTTTAGAGGATTCAAATCCTGCCAATTCGTCAAGTGAAACATTAAATATTTGAGCAAGCCTTATAAAAGTGGAAAATCCGATAGTTTCTCTTCCTTTTGCTTTTTAATTCTCGAATTTTGAAAATGAAAGGAAAGAATAAATATGTTTAATTGTATTAGCTTCAAGAAACTTAACAAAAGTCGCAAAAGTTGATATTTTTCGGGTTTTATAATATACTGGATACATAAATTAAGCTATAAAGGTGGTGAAAATATAAATGGCAGAAGTTAAAGTTGGCGAAAACGAAAGTATTGAAAGCGCTTTAAGACGTTTCAAGAAAAAAATTCAAAAAGCCGGTATTCTATCTGAAGTAAAAAAACGTGAAAGATATGAAAAACCTAGCGTTAAAAGAAAACACAAATCTGAAGCTGCTCGTAAGAGAAAAGTGTAAGATTTTACAATAAAAGTTAAAAGAGTGGCGATTTCGAATTTTTGAAATCGCCGCTCTTTTTATTTAATAATACTAAAACCAACAATTGAATTCGCCGAAATATTAAACCATCTGTATTCTGCAAAATATGGAATATTGCATTCACAGTCGTGGTTGTTACAGTCACAAAGTTCTTCAATACGTGTGATTTGAGCATCTCTTAATGAAATAATGCAATCGTGGCAGTTTTCACATTGTTCATTATAATCGTGGATAGTTCCTCTGATTTGTAAATGATTTGTTAAAATCAAAACTTTGTGTGTGGAATTTTCTTCCATAATGTTATTGATGATTTCACCTAGATTTTTAGACATAAAAGCCCTCCTTCTTATATACCTTAATAAAGAAGAAGAGCTTTTAAATTCTCCAAATATCTATTAAAAGGATTTATTTTCAAAAATGTTTTTGTTTTTAAGTTTGCTTTTATGGACAACTAATCCGCAGTATTTACAAGCAAAATACTCATTTGATGAATCCAAAGGCATAAAAAGATGCTCACAATCTTCAGAATTTTCTTCAAGTTCTGTTCCGTCTGTATCTACAGGATTGTAGGTCGAAATTGGTTGCTTTTTCTTTTTGAATATATTGAAGATCAGTTCAAATATGTACATTTTATAATAAGAAAGCCTCCGGAAGAAGTTCTTTTATTGTATAAGGTTTCACTTCATCTCCAATTTTTTGTAAAACGACCGCATCAGGGTCTGTAAATTCCGCAATAACTTGTCTGCAAGCTCCACATGGCATGCATTTATCCATAAGTGGAGAGTAAATTGCGATAGCCGTTATTTTTCTTTCGCCTGCTGCGATAGCTGAACCTATTGCATTTCTCTCGGCGCATATTGTTAATCCATAGCTTGAGTTTTCAAAATTACAGCCGCAGAAAGTTTTTCCATTTTCGGTTAGAACGCAAGCTCCTACCGGAAATTTTGAGAACGGAACGTATGCGTTTTTTGAAACTTCTATTGCTTTTTCCATTAATTCTTCGTAGGTCATTATAAAATCCTCACTTTTCTTGTCCTAATATTATACAATATTTTTCAAAAAAGGTATCATTTAATTGAATGAAAGCTTTAACTTTTGTTAATATTTTCTCCGATTTTTAAAGTTTTCTGTTGTGCTATCCGAATAATTAAATGTAAGAAAAACAAGGACGTACTATGGACGTTGCAAGAATAAGTGCTGTTTCTCCTCGTCAAATTGATTGGCGAAACTTAACGGCAAAACAAATTATAAAATATGAAAGACAAGGTGTTGATGTGCCATCAGTGTATCTACAGTGGGCACAGGATTTTCGTGCAACTTTAGATTCAAACGATGAAACTACTTATGAAATGGCTCAATCAACGACTCAAACTACGGATAAAAAGACAGAAGAGTCAAAAGTTGTAGATAATTCTTTGGTTGGAGTTGAGCTTTCTGAAACTTCAACTCCTCCGGATATTACAAAAGAAGAACAAAATGAAACCAATTCGACTGATTCTACAGCGGTCCCGCAAGATAAGAGTGCAGCGCAAATAAAAAGAGAAGAATTACAAAATGCTAATGTAAGTTTGCGTAATCAAGCAAAAATATTTACTGGAGATAGTAAAGAAAATACAAAAGCTGCAGCAGAATCTGCATCTATTATTTCTTCTGTCCAAGCTCAATCAGTAGATGAAATTCAAAATCTTGAAAACTACATGTCAGAACTTTTGTCAAAAGCAGATGCTGCTCAATCTGAATTGCGTAGTGAAGTTGATAAAATAAATTCTGATAAAAGTGATGTTTCTTCCCTTTCTAAAATAAATAAACTTCAACAACAGTTGCAAGAATATGGCAATGCCGGACAAACTTCAATTTCCGTATCAGAATCAGAATTCAATCAATTTGATTCTACAATCAAAGCTCAAACTGGTTCAATCTTATCAGCTCAGGATTTTGGCTCTGAAACAATCGGTATTGGAAATGACTTGTTAACATCTATAAAAGGTTTTCCATTGTTTAGAATTGCTGATTATATTGCGGGAAAACAAGCTGTTCAATCAGGTGGTGATGCGGTCAATCAAGCTGAAATTACTGCTGATGTTCAATTGCAGGCTGAGTCAGTAAATTCTGAAAACAAATCAAGTGCAGCATCTTATAAAGGTCAAGTTTCTGAAAAGACCGGTGTTCCAAGTGCATCTTTATCTAATAAAGAGAATAAATATGCTCAAGATGGCGAAGTTAAAGAATCTGAAAAAACGATTAAAACTTCTGAAAATGACGGGACAGATGATAAGGACAAATTAAATACCGATATAAATGAAATTCTGAAACGAAAAGTTCGTAAAGGTGAAAATCTAAATGCTTAATCTTTTAGTGAATTGATAGCTTTTTTTATATCGTCAGCTTTATAAATAAAACTTCCTGCAACAAGTGATGTTGCACCCAGTTTAGTGCAAAACTTTGCTGTTTCATCATTTATTCCGCCGTCAACTTGGATTATCAAATCCTTTGATGCGTTTTCTTTAATTGTTGGAATTTTTTCTGCACAATCCGGCATAAACTTTTGTCCGCCAAACCCAGGTTCTACGGTCATAACCAAAACTAAATCAACTTTTGACAAAAATTCTATAATTTCACAAGGGGACGTTTTAGGTTTTATTGATATTCCCGCTTTAATATTCATTGATTTAATTTTATTTATTAGTTCAATTATTTTTTCTTTATAATTTTCTGGAGAATTATTTTTTATTGCTTCGTAATGGAAAGTAATGACATCTGCCCCTGCGCTCGCAAAATCTTCGACGTATTTTTTAGGGTTATCAATCATTAAATGAACATCAAGCGGGAGTTTTGTGACTTTTCTGATAGATTTTACAACGGGAATTCCAATTGTAATATTTGGGACAAAATGCCCGTCCATTACATCAACGTGAATCCAATCCGCTCCATTTGTTTCAACCTTTTTTATATCTCGTTCTAAATTTGCGAAATCAGCAGAAAGTATTGATGGTGAAACAATTATATTTGTCATTTTAAATAATCCCCAGTTTTTTACATGCGGAATAAGCGCATTTTTGTTCGGCTTCTTTTTTGGTTAACCCTTTTTCTATTGCAAGGACTTCATTATTATATTTAACTTCAATTTCAAACTCTTTTTTATGTTCAGGTCCAATCTCTCGAATTACCGTATAAATAGGAGTATTCTTTGTTTTCCCTTGAGTGTATTCTTGCAAAACTGCTTTTGCATTAAATTTTTCAAAATGGTCTTTAACATCAATTATATATGGTTTGAAAGTCGTTTCTATATATTTTTCAAGTTCGTTATACTTACCGTCAAGATAATAAGCGCCAAGAGTTGCTTCAAAAGCGCATGCACAAATCGAATTTAGTTTTCTGCAACCTTGTTTTTCTTCATGTTTACTCATTATGATTAAATCTTGAAGACCGTTTTTTCTTGCAATATCCGCAAGTGTATTATCAGAAACTATAATACTCCTGATTTTAGATAATTCACCCTCTTGATAGTCTGGATACATTTTGAATAATACATCTGAAATTGTTAATTTCAAAACAGCATCGCCCAAAAACTCTAATCTCTCGTAACATTGAGTATATGGAAGATTTTTTTCTTTTGTAAAAGAGGAATGAGTTAATGCGTGTTTGTAATATTCAGGTGTAATCGTTTCTATTCCAAAAATTTCAGCTACAGATGAAACCATTAGAATAATCCTTTCACTGCATGAATTAATGTTTGAATCCATTCAGTATGGAAAATGAAACATTTACAGAAATAATACATAATAGGAATTGTTAGAATAAAACTATCTGTCCTATCTAAAAATCCTCCGTGTCCAGGAAGACTCGTTCCAGAATCTTTAACACCGGCATCACGTTTAATTAAAGATTCGCAAAGGTCACCTATTTGTGCAAATACGGTACAAATAAGACCTGCAAATATTGACAAGTACCATTGTAAATCTATAAAGTATCCGATAACTAGAGCGCCAAGAATTGCGAAAAATATTCCGCCCATTGAACCTTCTATAGTTTTGTTTGGGCTAATTACAGGTGCAAGTTTTCGTTTCCCAAATTTTGTTCCGATATAATAACAGCCGACATCAGTTAACAATATTGATGTGAACATTAATACTACGAACCCAAGTCCGCTATCATATCTCGGGCAAGATAAATCTCTTAAAAAGATTAAATGAAGCGGAAACCAACCACAATAAACCATACCGAGTAAGGTCGTTGCAACATTTGCAATATATGGTTGTCTTCCTCTAAATAAAACCCACATAAAAGATGCCATAGCGCAAATTGTTAAAGTTATTGCGACGAGGTCAAATCTTTTAAAGTAAACTACAGTAGCAAGAATTACTTCTGTAAAATAAATGACTTTAAGGCTTGGATAAAAACCCTTGTGATTAAGCATTTTTACGTACTCCCTCGAGCCCGCAATTAACATAACCGCAAGCATACACAACAATGCTACATCACCCCACATAATGCAAAGCATTACAATGGTTCCCATTATAAAACCTGTCAACATTCTGGTTGCATTTTTATTCAAGCCTAAATCAATCATTATACTGTCATAACCTCTTTTTCTTTTACTGCAACTGCACTATCAATATTTGCAGTATATTTATCTGTTAATTTTTGAATTTTATCTTGATTATCTTTCACCATATCTTCCGGAAGATTTTCACCTTTTTCAACTTTCTTTAAACCGTCAGTCATATCTCTTCTAATATTTCTAATAGCAACTTTAGCATCTTCACCAAGTTTTTTTACATCTTTAGCAATTTCTCTTCTTCTATCTTCTGTTAGAGGAGGGAAAGGAAGTCTGATACAAATACCATCACTGTTTGGAGTGATTCCGATTTCAGCTTTGATAATTGCTTTTTCTATTTCCTTCATAACAGTTTTGTCATAAGGAGTGATAACAAGAGTTGTACCATCTTGAACTGATACTTGTGACATTTGTCTTAGAGGAGTCGGAGCTCCGTAGTATTCAACCATTACTCTGTCTAAAATTCCAGGGTTCGCACGACCTGAACGAATTGTTCCAAATTCTTTTTGAAGTTGGGCAACTGTTTTTTCCATCTTTTCTTCGCCGAATAAAAATAATTCTTCTAAAGCTTCTGACATTTTTTACCTCTTTCGTGTATTTAACTAGTTAATATATGTTCCGATTTCTTTTCCGCTAAGGATTTCTTTAATTCCGTCTTGTTTTTTGAAATCAAATACAACAATAGGAATATTATTTTGTTTACATAAAGCGCAAGCTGATGTATCCATAACTTTCAATCCGTTTTTAATGATATCGTCATAGGTGATTTTTTCAAGTTTTTTAGCTTCCGGATTAGTATTCGGGTCATCAGTATAAACACCGTCTACACCATTTTTAGCCATAAGCATTGCTTGAGCATTGATTTCGGAAGCTCTTAAAGCTGCAGCCGTATCTGTAGTGAAGAAAGGATTTCCTGTTCCTGCGGCAAATATTACGACCCTCCCTTTTTCAAGATGTCTGATTGCTCTATGGCGAATATAAGGTTCGGCAATTTGATTCATTGTAATTGCTGTTTGAACTCTGCATGGAACATCAATCTGGGTTAACGCACTTTGCAAAGCTATTGCATTCATTACGGTTGCAAGCATTCCTACGTAATCACCAGAGGCTTGGTCCATTCCAAGTTTTGCGCTGTTTTTCATTCCTCTAAAAATGTTCCCGCCACCAACAACGACTGCAACTTCTGCTCCCATTTCTAATGCTTTTTTAATTTCATTTGCAATCATTTTTACCGGAGCTTGGTCAATTCCGAATTGTTGATCTCCAAGCAATGCTTCTCCGCTTATTTTTAGCAAAATACGTTTATATTTCAACTTCTTTCTCCCTTAAACTAAATATCATTTCTCTTCATATTATACTAGCTTAAAATAGGTACAATGTAAAGCGGTTATCACTATTCATTGTATTCTTGAATTGAAATTGATTCAAGACCATCAAATTCTTGAAAAGCCTTATACAAATCTTTTACCGGTTTTTTAGTAATAATATCTATAACACAAGTTATTTTAGTATTATTTTCATCGGCATTCATTTTCTTTTCGGTTAATTCTCTGATTTCCTGATATTTGCCGATAATAAATTCGTGAATTTTTTTAGCGATTTCGTTTTTGCAAATTATTGAGATTTTAATCCTTTTTGTTCGTTTGATGCTGTTTGGAATAACTTTTCTTTCAAAAACTCTGATGGATACAAGTGTAAGAATTGACAAAAGAGTTCCTGCAAAAGCTATTTCGTACATTCCTGCTCCGCATGCCATACCGATACTTGCTGCAATCCACAAAGTTGCTGCTGTTGTTAATCCTAAAACGATAGGACCATTTCTAAGAACAGTACCAGCACCGATAAAACCAATACCCGTAACGATTTGAGCTGCAACCCTTGAGGTGTCTCTTATACCGGTTGCTTGGTCAACAATTACGTTATCCCCAGTTGCAAAAGTAGGAAAACCATAAATCGAAATAAGCGTGAAGACACAAGCACCTAAACAAACTAATATATGAGTTCTTAAACCTGCATATTTATTTGTTAATTCTCTTTCTAATCCTATACAAAAGCCAAAAATAACAGCAATTAAAATTCTTAGCATATATTCAAGGTTTATTATATTTGTTAAATGATCCAGATTTACTTCCATAGCTCTCCTTTTGAGTTTTATCTAACTTTGCTTTGTGGGTCTAAAACATCTCTTATCGTATCACCTATCAGGTTAAATGCCAAAACTGATACAAAAATTAAAAATCCGGGGGTTAAAAGCCAAGGTCTGTATAAAATATTTGTGAATTCTTGTGCTTCTTTGAGCATATTACCCCAACTTGCATCTGGTTGTTGAATTCCTAAACCTAAAAAACTCAATCCTGATTCAGATAAAATATATGACGGGATTGATAATGTCATTGCAACAATAACAAAACTCGTGGTTTGCGGTAAGATGTGTTTTGTTATTATTCGCATTTTAGATGCTCCAATTGATTGAGCCGCTTGAATGTATTCTTGATTCTTTATAGATAGAACCATTCCCCTTACGACCCTTGCAAATCCTGCCCAACCGATAAGTGCTAAAATTATGACAATGAGCAAAAACCTTTGAGTACTTGTCATGCCTGATGGTAAGATTGATGCAAGAATTATAAGTAAGTAAAAGCTAGGTATAGACATTACGGCTTCTGCAAATCTCATCATAATCATGTCGATTTTCCCGCCAAAATAACCGGAAATTCCGCCATATAACAATCCTATCGGAAATAAAACAAATAAAGCTAAAAATCCGATAGTCATAGAAATTCGTCCGCCAAATAGAAGTCGTGAAAATACATCTCGCCCATTTATATCTGTTCCAAGTAAAAACAATCTTCCATTTGCATCTGTTGTAACAAGGTGTCTTTTCATTGGAATTAGTCCAAGAAATTTGTAAGGTTCTCCCTGAGAGAAGAATTTTATATAATGTTTCTGACTTCTATCTAAATTGTATTCTATTTCAAGAGTTTGAGGATTGAATTCTCTTATGTAATTATAAGTATAAGGTTTAGATAATTTCCCATTTTGGTCAATAGTAAAAACTTTTGATGGTGGAACGTAAGCCATTGTTCTATCAGAAAAATCTTTTGTATAAGGAGCGATAAAATCTGCCAAAAATAACGCAAGATAAATTAACCCTAAAATAATAAGGGCAAATCTTGCAAATTTGTCTTTCCATAATTGTTGTAAAACTTCCTTAATCATGATTTCACCCTAATTCTCGGATCTGTGATGATTAAAAGAATATCCGCAATTAAATTTCCTAACACAAGCATTACGGCACCCATCATCAATGATGCCATAACAAGATTTATATCTGATTTCATAACGGCTTCAAGGATTAATCTTCCAAGTCCCGGATATTGAAAAACGTATTCAGTTAGTGCTGCGCCGCTTAATAGTCCTGCGAACTCAAAACCTAACAGTGTAATCATTGGATTTATTGCATTGCGTAGTGCGTGTTTATAAATAACAGTGAATTCCGGCAAACCTTTGGCTCTTGCAAATTTTACATAATCACTATCTAAAACATCAAGCATATTTGCTCTCATTTGTCTTTGTAATCCTGCAAGAGAAATTGTAAATAATACCAGTACAGGTAATATTAAGTGGTGGGTGATATCCAAAAATTTTGCACCAAAAGTCATTTCAGAAAAACTTGGACTAGTCAGTCCACCTATTGGGAACCACCCTGTTTTTACTGCAAATATCAACAATAAAACGGCAAAGAAGAATGACGGAATTGCCATTCCAATACTTGTTAATACCGTTAATAACCTATCAAAAGGTGTTTTCCAATTGATAGCAGCGATAATTCCTAGCGGTACTCCAACAATCCATGTTAAAAAGATTACTATACTTGTTAAAAGTAGGGTATTAGGAATTCTTTCTTTTAATTTTTGGCTAACTTTTTCTCCGGTTGAAGTTACACCTAAGTCCCCTCGGACAAAAGAATAAGCCCATTTCCCGTATTGTATAATTATCGGTTTATCTAAACCTAATCTTTGTTTTTCTTTTTCAACTGTTGCAGGTGATACAGATGGATTTAATTTTAATTCTGCTAATGGATCAACAGGAGAAAGTCTTATTATGAAAAAACTTATTAAAGATACAATAATAAGAAGCGGGATTGTTTGAATTATTCGTTTTAATATGTATTTTAATGTTTCCACTTTTTAATTATTCTCCTATATAAATTTCTTCAATATTATGTGTAATTCCGCCAAGACCGGACGGATAAATGTTTTTAAACTTGTTTCGTAATGCAACAATTCTAATTGGTGAATAAATATAAATCATTGGTTTTTCGTTATAGACAACTTCTTGATACTTGTCATAATATTTTTTCCTGTCTTCAAATTTTGTTGCTAATGCCCCTTGTGTATATAAATAATCAAGTTCTTTTTCCCAAGGTAAAATTTTTGCTTTACCCTCTTGCGGTGTTCGTTGATTGAACATGTGAAGTCTACCATCTGATAACCAAACATTTTTGCCTCCGTTAGGTTCTAGAGGAGAACCGGTCAAACCCATAATTACCATATCCCAATCATAAGTACTTACTAGTTTATTTACAAGAGAATTGAATTCAATAGGTTTGAAATTAACTTTCATTCCTAAATCTTCAAGGTCTTGTTTTACCATTACCCCAATTGCTTCTCGTTCGGTGTTTCCTGCATTTGTATATAAATCAAATTCTACTCTGTGTCCGTGTTTATCAAAAAGTTTCCCTTTTTTGTCTAAGTAGAAACCTGATTTTTTTAGTAATTGTTTTGATTTATTTAAATCTTTATCATAAGGTTTAAGATTTTTGTTTAAATATATAGAATTTAAACTTTCCGGAGTAAATAATGGCGCGCCAATTCCGTTTGCAATATTTAGAACCATATTTTTTCTATCTATAGCATAATCTACGGCTTTTCTAAAGTCCAAATCCTGAAACCACATTTGTTTGTCTGGATCAACATAATATTTGCCTTTATTATTTTTTCTGTTATTCAAATTCATAGATAGGTACATTGTTCCTGTATCAGGTCCAAGATTGTATAACTTAAAATCAGAATGAGGTTCTAATGACTTATATCTTGCAACTTTTGAACCTTGTAGAGAAATAACATCAAGTTCTTTTGCTTCAAATTTCAGAACTTCGTTATTCAAATCTCCTACAATTAAATAAACAAGTTTGTCTAAATAAGGTAATTTTTGTCCTTTTGAATTTATTTCATAATAATTAGGATTTCGTTCAAAAACAACTCTTTGCGCCGGTACATATTCTTTCAATTTGAATGCTCCGGATACTACAAAATCTGATGGTTTTGTATTTGTTGATAAAAATGAATCAAAATACGCAGATCCTTTTTTTATTGCAGGCATGAATACATGTTTTGGCGCAATTGAAGTTGATAACATTCTTATAAACGGTGCAAAAGGTTTTGGGGTTGTGAATTCAACAGTGTAATTGTCAATTTTTTTGACTGTTGGTAGTTCCCCGTCAATTACAATAGAATCTCTGGTTGAGGTATCGCCCAAACCTGCAAAAATGATATCGTTCCACGTAAAAACGACATCATCTGCTGTTATTGGTTTGCCGTCTGACCATTTTATTCCGCATCTTAATTTGATTGTATAAGTTTTTCCATTAGGTGAAATTGAAAATGATTTTGCAAGTTTTGGGGTCGGTTGACCTGTAATCGGGTCTGATGTCAATAATCCGTCATACATTATGCTTGCCATTGTTTGAGAAGTGTTGTCTTTGCAGTTGAAAGGATTAAATGTTTTAGGACCTTCGCCAATTGTAGAAGAAACTAATTCTCCACCGAATTTTCCGATTGGTGCAGTAGATTCAAGGTAATCAATTCCGTTAATTGTAACATTTTTAGGCGCAGGATAATTAACTTGCAACTTGTCGGATTCTGTTTGAATTCTTTTTTGATTGTTTGGAACAGTATCTTTTACGAGACAAGCTTTGCATAACAATGCAATTAAAATTATTGCGATTAAAACCCTAAAACCTCTCCATGTCATATCATTAGAATATCACAAAAAGATTTTAATGTATTGCTCGGGTGATTATGATTTTACAAATAAAAGACGGATTAAGTTTTATGCTTAATCCGTCTTTTAATAATTTTCGGGCATATTGGCTGATGTTTTATTAGTTGTAAATTTTCTTAGTTAAATCAGCTTTTCTTAATCTGATATTTTCTGGAGTAATTTCAACTAATTCATCATCTCCAATATATTCAAGGGCTTCTTCCAAAGATAGAATTCTAGGAGCTTGAAGAGTAACCATAACATCTGCAGTTGAACTTCTCATATTTGTAAGTTTTTTAGTTTTGCAGATATTAACTTGGATATCTTGAGGTCTGTTGCATTCACCAATAATCATTCCTCTATAAACTTTTGTTTTAGGGGTGATGAAGAATACTCCCCTATCTTCAAATTGAGCCAATGCGTATGGAATAGCCTCTCCTTGTTCAAAAGCGATGATTGATCCGCTTCTTTGACGAGGAATATCTCCGGCATAAGGTCTGTAATGCAAGAATGTGTGATACATAATACCTTCACCTCTTGTCATTCTGATGAATTCGCTTCTGAAACCGATTAAACCTCTTGCAGGAATATGGAATGTTAGATTTGTTCTTCCTTTAGAAGTTTGCATATCTTTCATTTCAGCTTTTCTGTTTGATAATCTTTCGATAACACTACCGGCATAAGCTTCCGGAACATCAATAATCAAGTTTTCATAAGGTTCACAGTGTTCTCCATTTATGGTCTTGTAGATTACTTCCGGTTTTGATACTGCAAATTCATAACCCTCACGACGCATTGTTTCAATAAGAATACTCAAATGAAGTTCGCCTCTACCTGAAACTCTGAAACAATCTGTTGAATCTGTGTCTTCAACTCTTAAACTTACGTTCTTTTCAAGTTCTGTATATAAACGTTTTCTAAGTTGTCTTGAGGTAACAAATTTACCTTCAGTTCCTGCAAATGGGCTATCGTTTACAGAAAAGTTCATTTGCAACGTCGGTTCGTCAACTTTGATTAAAGGTAAGGCTTTTGGAGTATTAGGGTCACAAATTGTTTCTCCGATTTGAATATCAGAAAAACCGGCGATACCTACGATATCACCTGCAGATGCTGATTCAATCTCAACTCTGCCTAAGTCTTTAAATCCGAAAAGCTTAACGATTTTACCTTTTTCTTGAGAGCCGTCTGCGTGAATTAAGCAAACTTGGTCTTGTGAACTTACTTTCCCATGAGCGATACGACCAATAACGATTCTTCCTACATATTCGTTATAGTCGAGAGTTGTAGCTCTGAATTGGAATGGTTCGTTCTCGTCACCATCTGGAGCTTTGATATTTTTGATAATACAATCAAGTAACGGTGTCATATCTTTTCTTTCGTCGTTCAAATCTTTAATTGCAAAACCGTTTAAACTGCTGGAAAAGATGAATGGAAAATCAATCAAATCTTCTCTGTCAGTCAACTCTGTAAATAAATCAAAAACTTTATCTAAAGCTGTAAGAGGTTCCGCTGCAGGTTTGTCGATTTTGTTGATTACAACAATAATTTTCAATCCTAGTTCTAAAGCTTTTGATAATACAAATCTTGTTTGAGGCATCGGACCTTCAGCGGCATCAACGATTAGCAATGCGCCATCTACCATACCTAAAACACGTTCAACTTCACCTCCGAAATCTGCGTGTCCCGGGGTGTCAACAACGTTAATTTTTGTCCCTTTATAGTTGATTGAAATGTTTTTAGAAAGAATTGTAATTCCTCTTTCTCTTTCCAAATCGTTACTATCAAGAACACGTTCTTCTACGTGTTGGTTTTCACGGAAAGCGCCTGCTTGTTTTAACAAACAGTCAACTAATGTAGTTTTACCGTGGTCAACGTGAGCAATAATTGCTATATTTCTAATGTTTTCATTACAAGTCATACATTCCCTACCATTCGTAATTTGTTTAGTGTAATTTTTACACTTATATCATAAAACAGAGATTTTTATTTTTCAAGAATATTTACATTATATTAATTTGAATAATTATTTTTTGATTTCGTTAGTTATTCTTGTGATAGATTTTATAGTGTCCGTTTTTTCAAGTTTTGTCGCTATTTCGCGTGCTTCACTTAATTCTTGCAAAGCTTGAGCTTTATTTGAATTTTTTAGATATTTTGCAATTCTTATTTTTATATTACAAAGCATATTTTCATAAACGTCAACAGGTTTTAATTTCCTTGTAATTGTTTGGTACCGATTTCCCATTTTGTTATAATTTTTGCAAATGTCAGATAGTGCTCTTTTTTCTTCAAATAAGATTTTCAATCGTTGTGGACTTTTTGAATCTTTTTGAGTAAGAACTTTGTTTAAATCTTCACACCTTGCCATGATGTGAACGGGGTCATGAAATCTTTTTGCAATTGCAAGTGCATTATATGCAAGTTGTTCTAAAACATTTGTTTTTCTATAATTTAATTTTATTAAAAAACTATAAATAATACCTGCAAGTGTTCCATTTCCAAAGTTTACAAGTTGTTCAGCTAATCTCTTTGAATTATTATTCATCAATTCTCTTTGAGAATTTTTTTCAAATTTATCCCCAATAGAACTTAACATTGCGTAAAAAGATGATGGATCAACTTGTTCTTTATTTTTTGTAGAGTTTATGACTCGTTTTGATAAATCTTGGAATGCAGACTCCGGATTTGTTAATTGTTTGGGAGTAAATCTTAGCTTTATCATTAAATGATTATATCCTTTCACTGAATATAAAAATCATAAAAATAGAATTTGCTAGTTTTTAAATTTCTCTTTATATGCGTAGAAAGAACAATATAAACAAATAATACCAAATACAATACCAAAGCACATTGTCCAATGATAAGAGTTTAGAAATGCTTTAGTATAATTAACTCCATCATTAACTAATATATTTCTAAAACTGTCAAACAATGTTATTGTAACTGCAACACCTAAAATATTTCCTAGGTTTCTTGACAATGATAGAATTCCGCTTGCGATTCCAAGTTCTTCTTTTTTTACACTGGTAATAATTGCGTTGTTAGACGGCGATTGGAAACAACCGTTACCTATTCCCATAATTATTGATGCCAGAATAATTTCCCACATTTGAGTGTTAATGTTAAAGGTAGTGAATATTGTAAGTGCAATTATATAAACAGATGGACCAACAATTGTAAGTAATCTGCTACCGTGTTTTCCTGCGTAACTTCCGGCAAAAGGAGCAACAATAGATGAAGCAACAGAATATGGTAATATTAACAAACCTGTTATAAAGGCATTATATTTTACAATTTCTTGCAAAAAGAAAGGTAATAAAATTCCATTTGTGAACATTGTCATGTATGACGTCATAACTGCAATATTCCCAAAGGTGAAAGTCTTTATTTTAAACATTTTGAAGTTGATTAGCGGGTCATTTATTTTACTATCTCTGAAATAGAATAATCCTCCAAAGATGAGAGTTAAAACTCCTAAAAAGATTATTTTTAATGATTTCCAACCCCAAGTGTGACCCTCTGAAATAGCTAATAACAAGGCAAATAATGCAATTGTAAAATATAAAAATCCTTTGTAATCAAATTTAAATTTTTTCTTTTTCATGTAAGCCGGTAAAAGTTTGTATGAAAAATAAGCTCCAAGCAGTGCAATTGGAACAGAAGGGAGAAATATTGTTCTCCAACCGAAATAATTTATTAATGCTCCGCCAATTGCAGGTCCGCTCATTCCTCCAACAGCGACAAGGCTGGCATTTAAACCTAGCGCTTTTCCTCTGTTTTCTCCTTTGAATAATGTTGCAATAACAGCAGGCCCATTTGCAATCATAATTGATGCACCTAATGCTTCTATACATCTAAAAGTTAGTAGCATTGCAAAATTTGGCGCTGTACAATTTAATGCTGCACCTAAAGCAAATATAAAAAATCCTGATGCATAAACTTTATTTTTAGGAAAAATATCGCCTAATTTCCCAAAGAATGGTAAAAATACCGTCAATACCAGCATATAGGCAATAATCACCCATTGAACTTCCGGTAATGTTATGTTCAAACCTTTTGCAATGGGGTAAAGAGCTAATTGTACTGTACTGGAATCAAGCATTCCCATAAAATTGCCGAGAATGATAAGTAATGTTATTACCCATTTGATTTTTTTATTTACCATGACAAGATTAATTCTATCACGTAACCTATATAAAAAATGTAAAGATTTGTAATGCCGAAATATGCCCTAAATCCTTTATTATTCTTAAAATATCCTATTTTTTATTGAACTGGTTTTTAAAATATGATATAATAATAATGTTCATGTTATATACTTTGGAGTTTGATGAGGATGATTTTACATAAAAAACAAGCTTTTTCGCTTACCGAATTATTGATTGTTTTAGTCGTAATTGCAATATTATTTGCCGCTATGGCGCCTATTGTTACAAAACGTAGAAATGGTGCTGATATTGCAAACGAGAGTGTTTGGAATTATGTAAATGATGATGACCAAATGGACGCTTTTTATGATCCCGGAATGCGTACTTGGACATCAACTGCAGTATTTGGTTTCACTCCATCTAAATTGGAATCTCCTTATGCAAAAACAATTATAAAAGCTAAGCCAAAGCAAAGAATGATACAGTTCAGATACGGTTCAGGTGCCGGTATTAGTACAGGTTCATTATTTTTAGATGATAAGAATAATATTTATTTGACATCTAACAATGACAAGCTTGTAAATGCTGATAAAAGTAAAAGTACAACGGCTGCAGGTCTTGGGGCCTTGTCGAATCGTTCCAATGTTACTTATTCTGTAGCTTTGGGTTCAGATGCGTTTAAAGGAGATAAAGATACTTCGTCAACAAATGATACTATAATAAATGCTATAGGTAGCGCATCATCAAAAAATTTAAAAGGAGTTTCAACTACAACTGCTATTGGTGCATTATCTAATCAAGCAAGAATAAATCCGGTATACACTGTTGCAATTGGTGGACAATCTTTAGCCTCTTTTGACTATCACCCTCAAAAGAGCGTTTACGTTGGATATAGCACAGGAGCCGGAGGAAAAAATACGAGTGATGTCGCATATAATACAATTCTCGGTTCTTCATACCCGGGAGGAGAAGGTTCAAATTCAAATACTATTTTAGGTTATAATTCTTATACCAACGGATATGAAGCTGCAAAACACGTTACAGCTGTTGGAGCATATACATGTAACTCAATTAAAGGTGTAAAATCAGATTCTGCTAATGCGGGTAGAACTTGTATTGGTGTTCATTCAGGTAGTGAATACAATAATACACCTGATGCGTTTACTCAAGATGATTATGATAGAGTTTTCTTGGGTGGAGATCCGCTTGGCGGGTTCAATGGCAGAGGTGTTGTAGAGGTTCACAACATTAATACCTCTTATACTGCATTAATGGAAGATGAAGCAAAAAATGAGGAGTCTTTACCAAGTAATTCTGTTGTAATGAATTCAAATATTGTTGTTCGTGGGGGCTTATATACTTATTCTCCTAGAAAACTGGTAGGACATTATCCAATAGGTATAAATCCAGCTTGGACGAATAACTTTCAATGTCATGGTGATTATTATCTTTCCGTTAGTGGAAAACGTGGCTATCATGCAAATAACACCCCAGGCTCTTTCGGTAAACCTGGGGATAAATCAGAAAGCTTTTTTGAAGCAGGTAATACTTGTGGAGGACTGGATAAATACCCGACAGGTACTTCAGGTTGCCCAAATCTAAAAACGACATCGGATAGACGTTTAAAAGACAATATTTCTGAAAATAATTCCGGATTAAAAGAAATTTTAACTTTAAAACCTTACGAATATATTTTCAAATCCGATAAAAAGAAAACACCGCAAGTTGGTGTTATTGCTCAGGACTTGCAAAAAGTTTTCCCTAATTCTGTCCACCAAAGTGAAGATGGATACTTGCATATAAGATGGGACGAAATGTTTTATGCAATGATAAATGCAATTAAAACTTTGGATAAAAAGGTTGTACAAATTGCATCAGATATTACCGGTATGGAATCTGATGTTAAGCAGTTGAAATCTAGTCATAGTAAAATCCAAAAACAGATTGCTTCTCTAAACGAGAGAGCTACAAAACTTGAAAGAAAATAATGGAGTCATAGAGTATGAAATTTAAAAAACATATAGGGTTTACTTTAGCAGAACTTATGGTAATACTTGCAGTTTTAACGGTATTACTGGCAGCATTTGCACCTGTATTTACTGTGAGATATAAAAACTCAGCAGCAGAAAGTGTTTGGTCTTTTGTTAAAGGTGACGATGAATTTGATATTTACTCTAATCCATTATCAGATGTCTTAACTTCTCAATTATTCATTGGTATGCAACCGACTGATAAAACTGATGTAAATAACTATATAAAGTCCGGCAACAATGTTTTACATTCAAAACTTGTAATTCGTGCAAGTAATAAATTGGGAATTTCATTCGGAAGTGAAAAGCAAAAACAAATAAAATTTCAATATGGATCTTCTCGAGAAGGTAAATCTGTTGGTACAATGTTTGCAGGTAATCAAAGTATTTTGCTCGGTGGTGATTATAAAAAGATTTCTGATTCGGCAAAAGACAATACGGCCTTTGGTTCAGGTTCTTTAGATTCTTTAACAACAGGTACTTATAACTCTGCGTTTGGTACAAATGCCGGACAAAAATTAACAACCGGTAAATATAATACTCTTATCGGTTATAATGCCGGTAGTTCTATTACAGATAAGAGCTATAATACTATTGTCGGTTATAATGCCGGTTCTGGCGCTATTGGTGAAGCTAATACAGTTATTGGTAATTATTCCGGTACTAAAATGTCCAATTATAATACAATAATTGGGGAATATGCAGCAACAAAGCAAATTGGTTCTCATAACACTGCAATAGGTTATAGAGCTTTAGATATGACTTCTCAAGCCGGCGATTATAACACTGCTGTCGGACATCAAGCAATGACTACATCAAGTGTTGGAAGTTACAATACAGCAATTGGTTCTGATTCTTGTAATGCGTTGTCAGGTGCCAGTTATAAAACTTGTATCGGCTATAAAGCCGGAAGTTTAACATCTTCATATACAAAGGATCTTAATTTGTTTAAAGATACCGTAGAACGAATATTTATAGGAACAAAACCATTATTCAGATCTAGTACCGCTTCAGAAAATTTTGATGGTGGAGCTGTTTTAGAAGTTCATAATATAAATTCAAAATCAGGAACATATCCTATTCGTATTGGTTCTTCTAACTTTGGAGATTCTTCTGTTGTAATAAATGGAAATTTAATTGTTAGAGGACAACCTTTTGTAGAGTCTCGTTCTTATTTCTATGATAGAGCTCCGGCATTAATAGGTTTTACAATGGAAAGACCTAAAGATGCTACACGTTTACATTGTTTCATGGGTAAAGATGGTTCAAGAAAAGATGCAAGAGTTCCTGGACATAAAGGTTATCGCCATGCAAAATGGGGTGGTCATACTAGTTGTGTTTGCTCCAGAAAATGTGGTGCCGATACTGATGGAGTATACTCTTATGATTGGACTTCTAGGTTAAAAGACGGTAGTTCTGAGGTTGATGGGATTAGATGGAGTACGACTTATACAGATTTATCGCTAGGTAAAACTTGTAATCCGAATAGAACAGATCATGACACACTAAATATTGATATAAATTATGCTCATGGAGGAGAAAATTCTTGTTGTCCTGATTTAGCATCTGATATAAGGTTGAAAGATTTAACAACTATTTTTGATGATGGTTTAAATGCAATTAATCGTTTGACTGTTTATAACTACACATATAAAGCAGATGAAGAACAACAACCGCAAGTCGGTGTAATTGCCCAAGATTTGAAACGAGTATTCCCTAATGCTGTATCAAAAGACAAGAATGGTTACTATCAAATCAGATGGGACGAAATGTTCTATGCGGCAATCAATGCTATCAAAACATTAGATTCAAAGATAGAAGCTTTAGCTTCTCGAGTTTCTAAAGATAGAGCAAGAATTGCTACACTTAAAAAAGACAACGCAAATCTAGAAAAGAAATTAAATTCTTTAGCTAATGAATTAACTGAATTAGAAAAGAAATAATTATTTCTTTTTATTATAAAGTTAAGAGGGGGCAAACTTTAGTTTGCCCCCTCTTTTTCGTACTTATATTTCCTTAACTAGTTGCAACTACAACCGCAAGAACAAGCTTTATCTCTTAAAGTATCAGCTTTATCAATGTGTTCCCAAGGAACATCAATATCAGTTCTTCCCATGTGACCGTAAGCCGCAAGTAATTGATAGAATTTACCTCCATTTTTAGATGGTAGGTTTCTTAAATCAAATTTCTTGATGATACCTGCCGGTGTCAAATCAAAGTTTTCAGAAACAAGTTTAGAAATTTCATCATCTGAAATTTTACCAGTTCCAAAAGTATCAACCATGATTGATAGTGGTTCTGCAACTCCGATAGCATAAGCTAATTCAATTTCGCATTTGTCAGCCAATCCTGCAGCTACAATGTTTTTAGCTACGTAACGAGAAGCATAAGCAGCTGATCTGTCTACTTTTGTCGGATCTTTACCGGAGAAAGCTCCGCCACCGTGTCTGGAATATCCACCATAAGTATCTACAATAATTTTTCTTCCTGTTAAACCTGAATCACCTTGAGGACCACCAATTACAAATCTTCCTGACGGGTTGATTAAGATAATTGTATTTTCATCTGGTTTGATTGATTCATTTTTGAATACATAATCAATAACCATAAGTTTAAGGTCTTCTTTAATGATATCTTGAACTTTTTCGTTATCAGAGTAACCGTTGATTGTAGGATTGTGTTGAGTAGAAATTAATATTGTGTGAATTCTTGATGGTTTTCCGTCAA
>OCIU01000386.1_pt1 | contig 42688 bp, 75 predicted proteins | sample 1538471 | NCBI WGS metagenome assembly OCIU01 (sample SAMN04571693, study PRJEB22368) | human gut metagenome | biome: human gut; material: stool | host: Homo sapiens | place: Luxembourg | collected 2012-06-01 | reverse complement strand
GCGGCTTGCCCGCCATATGGAGCGTTATTACGCGTCCGCCACATCGTGCACGGCAAAGCTGAAACCAGTCAGCGTCTCTGGCAGCCCGGCGGCCTATGACCGCATGGCCGAGGCCGTCGTGAACAATGTGGACGCGCAGCGCAGCTTCGCGGCGGAGATCGCCCGCATCGACCGCAAGGCGGCGCAGGTGCTGAGCGCCATCGGCCAGCTGACCGACGAGCGGCAGAAGCTCATCCTGACTATGCGCTACATCGAGGGCGCGGAGTGGCCGGAGATCATCGAGCATTTCCAGCGGCAGGAAGACCGGCAGAGCCGCTGGGTGTTCATTCAGCATGGCCGGGCGCTTGGCATTATCAGAAGGTGGATGGAAGAAAACGGAGTGCAGTAAAATGCACTTGCGCGGCCCGGAAACCTGTGTTATCCTGACAATGCAAATTGATAGCACACGGAAAAGGGAGTTGGCCTCGGCCCGCTCCCTTTTTGCGTGGGAGGCGTTTTAAGGAGCGGCGCTTACCTCCGGCGCGGGAAGATGGGGAGTGGTTGCCCCCCATGTTTTGCGCCGTGGCGGGGCGGCGCTTGTAAAAACGGGAAAAGGCGGGAGACCGCTTTTTTTAATCCATAACAGGAAGGAGAATGAACGATGAGCGAGATCCAGAGGCGAATCAATCGCGTTACCGGCGTGACCCGCCGCAACGTGAACCGAAACGTCACCCGGCGGAATGCCCGGAACACCTTCCGCCGCAAAAGCTCCGGGGGCATGGGCGGCTGATTTGGCCACCGATCTGTTTGACCCGGTAAAGACGCAGGCGAGGGTGACCGACGCTGTTTTAGTGGGATTTTCCTGCGGCAAAGACAGCATCGTCACCCTTGACCTGTGCTTTCGGCATTTCAAGCGGGTGCAGCCGTTTTTTATGGCTTATGTTCCGGGCATGGATTTTCAGGAACGGATGATCCAGAAGTATGAAAAACGGTACGGTGTGGAGTGCATCCGAATGCCGCACTTTGAAACAAGCAATTTCTTCCGATACGGGACGTTCCGAGACCCTGACCCGACCGTTCCCATCGTCGGCGTGGCAGACGCCTACGAGTGGCTCCGGCAGAAGACCGGCATCCACTGGATCGCCTGCGGGGAGCGGATCAACGACAGCATCGTCCGGCGGGCCATGCTGAAAAAAAGCGGCAGCATCGACGAAAAGCGGGGGCGCTTCTTTCCCTTGATCTACTGGACGAAAAACGACGTGCTGACCTACATGAAGGCCAAAAAGCTGATCCTGCCGAGAGAGTATAGCAGGATCGGTCATTCCTTCCGCTCGCTGTCCGGTGAGGATGTGCTGATGGTGAAGGACTTTTACCCAAACGATTATGAAAAACTGCTGCGTCTGTACCCATTGGCGGGGGCGGCGGCAAGAAGAGAGGCGATCAAACGTGAAAAGCAAGTACCAGGCGTTTGAATCGGAGGTCATCAGCCGCGACCAGATAAAGAACGCCCCCTATAATCCCCGTATCATGGACAAGGAGGCAAAAAAGCGGCTGAAAAACGCGATCCGAAAACACGGCCTTGTATCCGCCCTGACATGGAACCGCCGAACGGGCAATCTGGTGGGCGGTCATCAGCGCTTGGAGCAGCTGGACGCATTGGAAGGGAACCAGCAATATGAGCTGACCGTAAACGTGATCGACGTTGACGAGCGCGAAGAAGCGCAGTTGAACGTGCAGCTGAATAACCCCAGTATGCAGGGCGACTGGGACTTGGACAAGCTGGCCAACATGGCCGAAGATTTTGACCTGAGCATGGACGATCTCGGTTTTTCCGAAAGAGACGCGGAATTTCTTTTCGACGGCGACGACCGATTTACCGATCTGTACCAGACCCCGGAGGCCAAAGAACTGACCACACAGCTCAAGGAGATCAAAAACGCCCGTACCTCCATGAACCAGAAGAACACAGAGAACGGACGAATCGATTTCTATTCTGTCGTGGTTTTTTCCTCGCCCGAGGAAAGAGAACTGTTTTACCGAAAGATCAACGTGCCGATCTCCGAACAATACATCACGCCAGACCAGATCAAGCGGTTAGGAGCGGAATGATATGCTCTCTGATATAAGCGTCGATCTCTTCCGACGACATTTCGGCCTCGTTGACGCGCTGGATCAGACGATCCTCCACGTCGAACAGCCCCGGCTTCCCGCGCACCTTGAAAGGCACGACGGGGCAAACATAGTCGAAGACCCATGCGTATCCTTTTCCGGGCGCTGTATCCAGACAGGCCGCGTCCATGTCTTTCCGCGTAAAGGGACGAACCTCTTTTAGGTCAACGATATGCAAAGCGTGGCGCGCGATCGTCCCCGGCACCAGATCGCCGTTGGAGCAGATGAGCAGCTCGCCACGGTGTGAAGTTTCCCACGTGCGAAACTCAATCGTCTTTTGGTCGCCGAACAATGCGGCGAATCCGCTCGAGACAGACAAGGCTTTCATTTGGCCGTCACCCCCCATAAAACTCAATCATATCAACGATTTCCCACTTATTATTATACCACAGGCCGCCATGAAAATAAAGAAAAATATCGGATATCTGACAGGCGGCCAGACCCGAACAGACAGGAGGCAAGACCATGCCCAGAGGCCAGCACCCCAACAGCCTCGCGAATCTGAAGAAAGGCCATCGTTTCAGCTCCGCTGACGGTTCCGCGAGGGAAAACGCCAAGAAAGCATCCGCAGAGCGGCGGGGCATCGCGGAGGAAATGCGCGCCCTGCTGGATGAGCCCAACAAAGACGGCAGCACCCGCAGAAAGACCCTCGCGGCCAAGCTGGTGCTGAACATGGATAAATCCCCGGAGTGGTACAAGCTGGGCCTGAAGATGATCGGCGAGCTGCCGCCCGACCAGATCGACGTGAAGACCACGACCCTATCCGACGAGGCCAAGGCCGAACTCGACAAGCTGCTGGAGGAAACAAAGGGTGAGATACGGTGACCCGGGAAGAAGTCTGGAACATCTGGCGCTATCACCCGGCGGCGGTGGGGCGCATGGTGGGCTTCCGCGACCTGACCGACGAGCTCCACGGAAAATGGATGCAGCACATCCTCTACGGCACGGCGGACTATACGCTGCAGGCCCACCGCCTGAGTTATAAATCCTCCTGCCTTTCCGTGGCGCTGGCCATGTGGTGCGTGCTGCACCACGGCGAGAACGCCCTGTTCATGCGAAAGACCGACGCGGACACCGTGGAAAGCATCGCGCAGGCCAAGAAGGTGTTTGAAAACGAGGGCTTTCGGTACATGGCGGCGCTGCTCCTGCGGACGAATGTGGAGCTGATGAAGTCCACCGCCAACAGCCTGACCGTCAATGTGTACGACAGCCCCCGAGGGGCCGAGCAGCTGCTGGGCTGCGGCTGCGGCGGCAGCATGACCGGCAAGCACGCGAACCTGATCGTCTGTGACGACGTGGTCAACCTCCAAGACCGCGTCAGCCGGGCCGAGCGGGAGCGCACCAAGGCCGTCGTACAGGAGCTGCGAAACATCGTCACCCGGGACGGGCGCATCGTGTTCATCGGCACGCCTTGGCACAAGGAGGACGCGTTCACGCTGGTGGCCGAGCCGGAACGGCATGACTGCTATTCCACCGGCCTCATCTCCCCGGAAAAGCTGGCTGAGCTGAAAGCCAGCATGTCCCCGTCCCTGTTCGCGGCCAACTACGAGCTGCGGCATATCGCCGCCGAAAACGCCCTGTTCGACACCCAGCCGGGACGCACCGACAACGCCGCCCTCCTGCGGGATGGAATCGCCCACATCGACGCGGCCTACGGCGGCGAGGACTACACCGCCCTGACCTGCGCCAAGCGCCGGGGCGATACCCTGTATCTGTATGGCCGCCTGTGGCGGGCCCATGTGGATACCGTATTGGACGCGGCCCTCACCGAGTGCCAGCGGCTCCAATGCGCCCCGGTGTACTGTGAGAACAACGGCGACAAGGGCTATCTGGGCAAGGAGATACGCAACCGGGGCCAAGAGGCCCGCATCTATGCTGAGTACCAGAACAAGTACCTGAAAATCTCCACCTATCTGCGGAAATGGTGGAGGAATATCGTATTCCTGGACGGAACCGACCGGGCGTACATCGCCCAGATCATGGACTATACCGAGGACGCGGAGCATGACGACGCGCCGGACAGCGCCGCCGTGGCCTGCCGACTGCTGGATAAAGACCGCCGCAGCCTATTAGGAGAGTGAAGCAATGTTTACCGAATACACCTATCAAGATTGGCAGAGGATGGGCGGCGGAGCGGAAAGCGCCCGGAAGATCGTGGAGAGCTACCGTTCGTCCGACTTTTTCCGCCGGGCGCTGGATGCCAACCGCTATTTCGCGGGCTGCAACCCCACCCTCGACGACAAGTATTTGCTCAAAGTCCAGACCCGGGAGCAAAAGGACGCGGACGGCCTGACCCGCAAGGTGGCCGACACCGTCCGCGTGGTGGGCAACCGCGTGTCCTCGGCGTTCCTGCGGCGGTTCGTCTGCCAGCAGAACCAGTTTCTTCTGGGCAACGGCGTTACTTTGGAGGACGCGGCGCTGAAAGACCGGCTGGGCCGGGGCTTTGACGTGAAGCTGCAGCAGATTGGCGAAGCGGCGTTACTGCATGGCGTGTCCTACGGCTATTGGAACCTCGACCATCTGGAGCCCATCAGCGCGGCCCGCGACCTGCTGTCCGGCTGCGTGGGCCTTCTGGACGAATTGACCGGGGCCGTGGGCGCGTCCATCCAGTTCTGGCAGCTGTCCGGCGAGCGCCCCTTGTATATGCGTGTCTTTGAACCAGACGGCGTGACCGTCTACCGCGCCAAGGACGGCAAGTACGACGAGGAGCAGCCCAAGCGGGCCTACAAGCAGATCGTCCGCCGGGACGCGCTGGGGGAAGTGGTCGTGGGCGGCGAGGGCTATTCCGGCCTGCCGGTGGTTCCCCTATACGCCAACGACGAGCACGAGAGCGAGCTGACCCCTTCCATCCGGGCGAAAATCGACCTGTACGACAAGATCACCTCGGATTTTGGCGACAACCTCGACCGGGCCAACGATGTGTACTGGGTGCTCAACAACTTCGGCGGCTCCACCGATCAGGCCTTGCAAGTCATCCAAGAGATACAGGAGCTCAAAGTCGCCATGAGCGTGTCCGACGGGGCTGGAAGCTCCAGCGCGGAGCCGCGAACCATCGAGGTGCCCTTCCAAGCCCGGCAGACGGCGCTGACGCTGCTGGAACGGGCGCTGTATCAGGACTACATGGCGCTCTCCATGAGCGAGTTGACCGGCGGCAGCCTGACCAATGTGGCCATCCAGGCGGCCATGACCAACCTCAACCTCAAGTGCGACCATTACGAGTGGCAGTGCTTCGCCTTTGTGCAGCAGGTTTTGTCCCTGCTGGGGGTGGATACGGAGGAAATCAGCTTCCAGCGGCAGCAGATCACCAACAAGTCGGAGACCGTGGACGACATCTACACCATGCGCTCCGATATCGATCAGGAGACCGCCCTCAAGCTCAACCCCTATATCAGTCAGGACGACATCCCCGGTATCATGGAGGCACTTGAAGCGGAGCGCGTCAGCGGCCTTCCGTCCTTGGATGCTTTCCAGACGGCCATAGACGGCCAGCAGCAGGCCGGGAATGCGAACCATGACAGACAGGAGGGGTAAACCTTGGACAAGGCTTTACGGGCCTCTGACGAGCTGGAAAAGGTGCTCGTGATGCGTATCGAACACGAGTACGGCAAAGAGACCCTGAAAGCCATCGGGGACTTGAAGGGGTTTTTCCGGGACGTGGAGGCGCTGGAACGGAAGAAGCCGCCCGTGTGGATGGACGAAGCGGCGCAGAAGCGCTGGAAACGCCGGGAGCTGGACGCGCTGGTGCAGAAGCACCGGGTAGAAAGCCGGGTCATGAAGGCGATACGCACCGCCGGGGCCATTGCCGCCCCGCTGATCTGGGACTTTTTGGCGCGTGTGTACGGGGAAAACGCCAGCCAGACCGTGGAAGAGGCGCAGAAAGCGCAGGCACAGCAGGGACTGGCACAAAACGCCGCATTGGGGCAGGCAGAACCGGCACAAAGCACCGCATTGGGGCAGGCAGAACCGGCACAAAGCACCGCTCCGCAGCAGCCGCAGCAGAATTTTGTGCCACAACAGCAGCGGGAGATTGAAATCCTGCTCCATGACCAGCAGCCGCCCTTTAGCAAGATCGCCTTTGACAATCTGGAACAGGCCCCGGCGCTGGAGCGGCGGCTACGGGCCGAGATGCGGCATGCCATCATTAACGGGGAAGGGCAGGACAAGATACGCCAGCGCATCCAGCGGGTGATGCAGAACGGGGCCTACAACGCCCGGAGGATCGCCCAGACGGAGCGCACGCGCATCCAGTCGCAGGCCCGGTGGGACGTGATGCGGAACGCGGCGGCGCAGGGCATCCCCATGGAAAAGATGTGGATCGCCCGCATGAAGAACACCCGCGACAGCCACGCAGACCTGAACCGTCGCACCGCGAAAGTGGACGAACCCTTTACAACCATCTGGGGCAATGAACTGATGTACCCCGGAGACCCAAACGCCCCGGCGCGGGAGGTCATCAACTGCCACTGTGTTCTGCGGCCTGTCCTTGGCGATAAAACATTGAAAGGAGACCGGAAAAATGCTATAATGAACGTAGGTGGAGGTGATCTTACGAATGAAATTGCAACCGAAATTGACGATTTGACTCCTTGCCTCCGAAGGGTTTCGGATGGTCAAATTGTTGAAACAACGCTTGAGAAAATTCATCCGAAAAAGTCCAATTTTAATGAATGGGAATTTGATTGGACAATTCCAGAAAAAGAAGGATATTCTGTTTTTGCCTTATATGCAAATGGCGATAAAAACGTTCAAGGGCTACTTGCAACAAGAATAGAAAAAGGATACGTCGATCTAGCTCTTGTGGAAGCCTCCCCTGAAAACAGTCCGCACAATCCACATTTCCCGGGAAAGAAGAAATATGAGGGCGTTGGAGGACATCTGTTTGCAGAAGCATGCAAACAAAGTGTTGAATCAGGGAATGATGGATATGTCGCCTTTACAGCAAAAACTAGTCTGATAAATCATTATCAGAATGTATTGGGCGCGACCGTTATTTATGGTCAAAGGATGCAGATAGACGAAGAAGCCGCTTCTGTGCTCATCAAAAAATATTTTGGGAGGTAAGCAATATGAAGGAATATGATGTGGATTATCTTCCCGTAGAAATGCCCAAAAAGGGGGAACCTAAATACGACCTGAGGGCAATCAATGAATATTGCAAGGCGCATAACATTGATCTCAAAAAGGGAAACGGTCTCCCAAAAGAGATTGTTGACAGGTTTGTAATCGGGCAATATTAAAATGATAATGGAATCTGCCATTTAAACCGCCAAGTCAAAAGACAAGGCGGTTTTTTAATGCCCAGAAAGGAGAAATGACCATGACGGCGACCTACAGGATACAGATCAACATTGGCGCTGTGACCGGGCAGATCGAGCAGAACCGCCATGCCGCGCTGGAGGCGGCGGCGCTGGATTCCGTGGGCCGCATCGTGGAGCAGATGGCCGACGGGTACGACCACCCGGTATATGACACCGGCACCCTGATGGGCGACGTGCAATATGACTTTGAGAACGAACAGACCGTAGCCGTTGGGAATACCAAGGATTACGCGGTATACGTCCACGAGGGGCACAACGGCCACGCGGTGTATCTGGGCGACGGCATCGGTTTCCGCGTGATGCCCGGCGGGCACACGGCGGGGCGGCCCTATATCCGGGACGCGATCATGGGGTCGCAGGACGAGATCAAGGCCACGCTGGAAGAATATTTGCAGAGAGGATTCAACGCCTAGCGTTATTTAATGCGACGATTCGCAGAAAAACTCACAAAAACGTGAACTTAATCACCTTATTTTGGCAATTACAGCCGGGACGAAGAGCCGCCCCGGCTGTTTGCATATAAAAGCATTTCGGGCAGAGCGCCCACCAGAAAGGAATGAAATGTGTCATGGCACTACCAAAAAAACAGTTGAAGGAAAAACTCCAAGAGTGGGGCGTATCCGAGGAAAACATCCAGAAGGCCGTGGAGTATATCCTCGACGGCAATTCGTCCAGTCTGGACGCATTGCGAGAGCAAATGGACGAGTACAAGTCGAGGGCTGACAAGGCGGACGAGCTGACCCGAGAGCGGGATAAGTACAAGGCCGACTATGAAGCCCTCCAAAAGACCAGCGGCGACGCGGCCAAGGTACAGGCCGAGTACGACGCATACAGGCAGCAGGTAGAGACTGACAAGGCCAACGCGGGCAAGAAGGCGCTCATCAAAAAGGCGCTGGAAGATGCCCACGCCAACCCCGCCGCCATCGACCTGATGCTGAACACCGTGAAATTGGACGAGGTGGAGCTGGACGGCGAAGCCCTCAAGGACGCGGAAGCCGTCCTGAAGCCCATCCGGGAGGCCCATGCGGGCCTGTTTGGCACGGTGCAGAATCAGGGCACCCCGCCCCTGAATCCCCCCGGCGGTGACGGGAAAATGACCCGTGAGAGCTTCGAGAAGCTGCCCCTCTCCAAGCGCATGGAATACATCAATGCGCACCCGGAGCAGCAAAAAGAACTGATCGACTAAATGAAAAGGAGAATGAAACATGGCTGTTTTTGACAACAAGATTTTCAACGCCGAGGTATTCGGCAAGTATGTGGATACCATTCCCCGGGTAAAGCAGAACGCCCTCCTGCGGGCGGGCGTCTTCCGCACCCGGAGCGAACTTAAGACCATGCTGGCCGAGCAGACCGGCGGCAACTACATTACCCTGCCCATGTTTGGCCGTATCGGCGGCGATCCCGTCAACTATGACGGTGCGACGGACATCACCCGCAGCAGCACCAAGACCTACAGTCAGTCCATGGTGGTCGTGGGCCGTGCCAAGGGCTGGGAGGAACTGGATTTCTCCACCGACGTAACCGGCCAGGATTTCCTTGAGAAGGCCGCTACCCAGATTTCCGAGTACTGGGATGATGTGGATCAGGGTATCCTGCTCTCCATCCTCAAGGGCATCTTCGGCGTGACCGCGGGCAGCTTTAACACCAAGAATACCTATGACGCGACCGGCAACACCGCTTCTGCAGGCAAGATGGCGGCGGACACCCTGAACAACGCCATCCAGCAGGCCGCGGGCGCGAACAAGAACATCTTTACCCTCGCCATCATGCACAGCGCCGTGGCGACCCACCTTGAGAATCTGCAGCTGCTGGAATATTTCAAGGCCACCGACGCGAACGGCCTGCAGCGTGACGTGGGCCTTGCCACTTGGAACGGCCGCACCGTCATGATCGACGACGATGTTCCTACCGAGGACGTGGCGGAAAGCAGCTCCGGCAAGGGCGACGGCTACACCAAGTACACCACCTACCTGCTGGGCCGGGATGCTTTCGACTACTGCGACATCGGCGCGACCGTGCCCTACGAACCCGACCGCGACCCCGCCAGCAAGGGCGGCAAGAGCATGATCTACAGCCGCCAGCGGAAGCTGTGGGCCCCCTACGGTTTCAGCTTTACCAAGTCCTCCATGGCCAGCGCCAGCCCCACCAACGCCGATCTGGAAAAGGCCGCGAACTGGACGCTGGTCAACGACGGCGCGTCCTCCAAGTCCTACATCGATACCAAGGCGATCCCGATTGCCCGTATCTACTCCAAGGGCTAAGGGAGGGACAGATATGGCGGTATCCATGGGCAGCGTCATGCGGCACTGCCGCAACTACTTTGAGACTGGAAGCTACGACGGCGAGATCGTCATCGAGGGCGGCCAGCTCATCACCCCGGCGCTGGCCCATGGCCGCTATATCGCCATCCGCGGCAGCGCCTATAACGACGGGGTGCATCAGGTCGGCGACGAGCTGACCGACGAAACATTCACCGGGCGGGTGTGGGTCTTATCCCCGCCCGCCGCTTTCGTGGCGCTGGTGGAAGAGATCAGCGCCTACGACGATAAAAACCCCGTCGGGGCGCTGCAGTCGGAGAGTTTCGGCAGCTACTCCTACAGCCGGGGCAGCGCGGGCAGCGTGACCGGCGCGGCGGGCTGGCAGGGGGCCTTTTCCGGGCGGCTCAACGACTACCAGCGGCTTACGAGTGAGGTGATGGTCTGATGCTGACGGACTACTTCGAACCCTTTGTGATGCAGGATTGGAAAAGCTCCCCCGACGGCTTCGGCGGCCTGACATGGGAGCTGAGCGACGGCGCGGAGTTTATGGCGGGCATCACCGCCAACAGCTCCAACGAGGCGCAGATCGCCATGCAAAACGGCATGAAGACCATCTACACCATCGTCCACCCCATCACTCTGACGCTGGATAAGGACGACCGCGTGAAGCGGAAGAAGGACGGGCGTTTATACCGCATCACTTCCAACAGCGCCGATATGACCACCCCCGGCGTGGCACAGGTGCAATACAGCCAAGTGACCGCGGAGGTGGTAGAGCCGTGACGGAGTTTCATCAAGCCCTGCTGGCGTTCTGGCAGGGCTTTTCTGATGGGGATAAGCCCCTTCCGGCGTATCTCTCCGGCCATGTGCCGTCGAATACCCCATTCCCCTACATCACCTTCGAGGTGGTGGAGGGCGCACCCTTCGGGCGCACCGTATTGACCGCCTACGGCTGGTTCAAGGCCGTCAGTGGATACAACGTCAACAGCCATGCCGCCGCCTTTGCCGACGCGGTGAAAGCGGCTATTCCGCCGCAGGGAAAGCGGATAAAGGCCGGGAGCGGCATGGTGATGCTATTTCCCAATGACGCGGGCTTTATCAGCTATCAGACTGACCAGACGGACAAGGACGTGGTCGGTGCTCGCGTGTCCTACGAAATCCATTTTTATGAATAAAGGAGCTGAAAAACATGATTACGGGTTTGAGATCGGCGACCTTCGAAAAGCTCCAGCTGAACGCCGGAGTTTTTTTGAAGGGTTTTGACTATTCTACCGCCACTGATTCCGGCAAGCTGGAGGAACTGGTGCTGGCCGCTTTGGAAGCTGGCACCGGCGTTCTGGGCGCTACCCGGGGCGGCGGAACGTTTGAATGCACTCCTGAAATCCGCAACATCGAAGCGGACGGGATGCGCTACCAGTTCAAGGGTTCCACCGTGAACGATCTGTGGACGATCAAACTCACCACGACCCTGCTGGAGATCACCCCGGACAACTTCGCCGACGCGCTGATGTGCGCCGACAAAACCGTTACCGGCAAGAAAACCACCCTGAAAGTGCGCACCGACATCAAGGTGACGGACTACATCGACAGCCTGTGCTGGATCGGCGACACCTCTAAGGGTATGGTGCTGATCGACCTGAAAAACGCCCTGAACCTGACCGGCGCGACGTTCACCTTCACCGACAAGGGCGAGGGGACGCTGCCTGTGGAGTTTCAGGCCCATCAGGCCGACTTGACCGACCAGAGCCACGCGCCCTTCGAGATCGTGTTCTTCGACGAGGCGGAAACGGTCTGACCCATTCGGGGCGCGGGGTCTCCCTGCGCCCCTGTTTTTGGAATAAAGGAGGAAAAATACCGTGAAGATATCTGAAATGAGCACCGAGCAGGGATTTGATGTGATGGAAAAACTCGTTCCATATGTGAACGAGATCGTCAGCGACGGAGAAGTGGGCAAGATCGCCGCCGCATACCGCGAAAGCCGCAACGCGGCGGACAGCATGGGGCAGCTCTTTCCCCTGATGGTGCAGAAGCACCGGGACGCGCTGTACGGCATGGTGGCCGTGACCAGCGGCAAGACCGTGGACGAGGTGCGAAAGCAGCCCCTTTCCAAGACGAAGGATGGCTTTGACGCGGCGCTGTGCGATGATGTGTTCGATTTTTTTATCTTATTTCTGCGCATGGCTGTACGCGTGTGACCCACGCGCTTTTGTCCTATCGCCCCGGATGCCCCGCAAATCTTGCGGCGGTGCTGAACTACGAGCGGCGGCGGGAACTTAAAGAGGGCTATTTTGCCGCCGTGCTGCGCTCCATTGCCGGGAGCCTGATACAGGGCTACGAGCTGCCGCCCTATCATGAGTTTCTGCAGCGGTTGGACGGCAAGGCGGACACCCGCACCGGCGCGGAGATCATGGACGACCTGAAATCAAAGCTCCTGCGGCGCAGAAAGGAACGGGAACAATGACGTTATTTACCATTATGGCGGAGTTGGCCTTGGATGTATCCAAGTTCAACGCCTCCGCTAAAGCTGCGGCGCAGGCCGGGCAGGCGCTTGGGTCTGACGTGGCGAATGGGGCCGGGAAGGCTGCGTCCGCGCTGGAGGATACCGGGAAAGCGGCGGAGAAGGCGAGCACTCAGGTGCTGAACCTGTCCACCGGCAGCGTGAAGGCCTTGAGCAAGCTGGAAAAGTCCATCATGGCCACAGAGGATATTCTGGGTGACCTGCCAGAGAATTTCGACGGCGTGGTCGATTCCGCCATGAACAACCTGAACACGATCCGGGAAAACGGCGGCCTGACGCTGGACGAGATGAAGGAATCCATCAGCGGCATCAATGACGCGCTGGATGCGGTAGACCCCGGCACGAAATTGGACAGTCCGGAAGTCGCCAAGGCGACGGAGGCGCTGGAGAAATACCGGGACGAGCTGCAAAAGATCGTGAAGGCAGCCGACAGCGCCGCCGAAAGCAACAAGAAAATGGGCGATGAGGCCGAAAAGGCTTCCAAAAAGACAAAGAAAAGCGGCGGGAATGGACAGGAAAGCGGACTGTTCGGTACGATCACCAAGTCGCTGCTGACGAAAGAAGCAATCGTTCGTGCAGGGCGAGCAATCGTTAATTTTGGCAAGGAAAGCGTACAGGCCGCAGCAGAAATCAGTGATTTTGGGTCGGCGTACAAATCCGCTGTATCTGATTTTGACCAGAATATGACCCGAATGAAAGCCAGCATCGGGGAAAGGCTTCTGCCCACCATTATCAGTGTTACAAGCGCTTTGAACAATATGTTCCCAAAAGAAAGCGCTGCCGCACAATATCAGTCCTTTTTGGATGGGGTGCAGAAAAGCCTTGCGTCCAACCTTTTGACCCTTACGGCCAGCAAGCAGAATGTGGACGGCTATATTTCCCGGCTTGCTGAACTTGAAAAGAAAAGTCAATGGACGACGCAAGACAGCACAGAATGGAAGGCCAATATTGATGCGCTGCTTGAAGTCGCGCCGGAATTGAGCGCCTATATAGACCAACAGACCGGGAAAATCGAAGGCGGTACCACTGCACTAAAAGCCCACGCCGAAGCATGGTATCAGGATGCAGAGGCACAGGCGAAAGCCGCCGCCATTACGCAGATCATGACCGACGCGACCAACAAGCAGGCCGATGCCATGATCGCGTATTGGGACTATAAAACACTTTATGATGAATGGCTTATTTCTGTTGATGAATTAAAAGCTGCGCAGGAAGAATTAAAAGGAATATCGCCTTTGAACGTTGCCGCTTACAAGGCGGCAACAGATAAGGTTATGGAGCTTTCGACAAAAGAGCAAACTTTGAGCGCTTCTGCAGTCAGTGCGCAGCATTCCATGGAAGATGCCAATGCGGCGGCGGCGGAAGCGACGACCCGGGCGCAGGAGGGCGTTGACGCGATCAAGAGCGGCGACTATGGCCTGCAGCAGTTTGGCAGCACAGCCGAGGAGACCGGGGAGACGCTCGACAATACCGTAAGCCCGGCCTTGCAGTCCTTCCGCGACAAGCTCAAGGAGCAGGAAAAGGCTCTGCACGACGCGCACAAGGCCTCCGAGGACTACGCCAAGGGCATCAAAGACAAGGTATTGAGCGCCCTTGACAGCGTGTACGACGGCTACAGCAAGGTGAGCCGCATCCGGCCCGCCAGCGCCAAGAGCCAGAACCAGAACGCTCAGGCGCAGATGAAACAGCTGCAGGACTACATGGACGGACTGGAAAAGCTGCGGGAAATGGGCGTGGATGAAAACCTGATCGCCGAGCTGTCAGACGGCTCACAGGCAAGCATGGGCCGTGTGGCGGGGCTGGCGAAGTCCAAACAGAGTGACATCGATACCTACGTGGCCACTCTGAAAGAGCTGCAAGAGATGAAAAACAGCGTTTCCGAGGCCACGGCGGACAATGTGCTGAAGATCGACCCGGCGTACCAGACCTTGCTGGACACCGAAAAACAGGCTCTGCAAGACCTGTACGACGCGGCTTTTGCCCTGCAGGACTTTGAGGGCGGCCCGACCATCACCGTTGACGATCAGGCCTCCTCGGTGCTGGAGGGCATCCAGAGCCGAATGAACGCCCTGACCGGCGGCACCATCACTATCAAGGTGACGCCGATCTCCGACACCACCATCCCGGACGGGAAATACCGCAACATTTCCAAACTCGCCGTGGGCATCGACAGCGTGCCCTATGACGGATTCCTCGCGTCGCTGCATGAGGGCGAGGCGGTCCTGACCAAGGCGGAGAATCGGCAGCGGAAGAGCCGTGCAGGGGTCGGAGATCAGCCCATCAATCTGACGGTGAATGTGAACGGCAGCAGCAATCCCTACGAGGTGGGGCAGGAAGTACGGAACGCCCTTGAAAATTTGAGGTGGTTCGGATGAATTACATCCTGAAATATGAAAATGACATCGGAAGCGTGGATTTTTCCGTCGCCTCCGGCTTTGTGGTGGAGCAGGCCACCTCCTACGGGGCGCAGAATGTGGATTTTGACACCACCCGCTCCAATCGGGAGATTGGCGAGACCTTGCAGCATCAGAGCGTCAGCCCGAAGACGCTGACCATCCGTGGGACGCTGCTGGGCGATTGCGCCGCCGCCAGAGACCAGATGAATCATGTTCTGGCCCCATTGGCGAAAGGGCGGTTGATCTACAACAACACCAGCTCGATGGAGGTCTATGTGAAGACATCCCCGGACATCGAGCGATATTCGGCCAACGCCCGGTTTTCCGTGAGTTTCTATGCTCCCTTTCCCTATTGGGTAGAAAAGGACAAAGTCAATCAAGTTTTGGTTGGCTACGAGCCGCAGTTCCAGTTCCCGTGGAACATTTCCGACCCAAACCCCTTCTACATGTCAAAATTGGCGCAGGTGGGCTATGTGACCGTGAACAACGATGGCGAAGCGCCCGTTGGATGTACGGTGAATTTCCTCGCCCTGCTGGAAGCGAAGAACCCCTATGTGAAGAACATCGTGACCGGCGAAATGGTGCGGGTGATGCGGACGATGGCCGCCGGGGAGCAGGTGACCATCAGCAATGAAGGCGAAGAGCTGTCCGTGACCCTGACGGCGACGGACGGCACCGAGAGCGACGGGTTCCAGTATCTGGATATCGCGTCTGTGCCATTCAAATTGCAGCCCGGCCAGAACCATATCAAGACCGACGCGGATCAGGGCGGTGACACGCTGCGGGCCTCCATCAGCTTCCGCCCGGCGTATGCGGGGGTGTAGCGGATGATCTTGCATGTGTTTGATTCGGACTTTGTCTATCGCGGCCAGATCGAAAACTGGATCAACTTGACATGGACGGAACAGTACACGGACAAGGGCGGGTTTACCCTTGAAGTCTACGACACCGACAAATACGCTGGGCTGCTGCGGCGCGGCTGGTATCTGTACCGGGCCGACCGCCCCGCCGCCATGCTTATCATCAGCGTGAAGCGGGACACCGAGCAGAACACCATCACGGCGGGCGGGTACACGGCCTTGCACCTGCTGACATGGCGGACGATAGCTCACGCGTACAGCGTGACCAACGTGGAAAGCGCCGTGTATGGCATGATAAACGCCGAGCTGCGCTGGCTCAACGTCACCACCGCCTCCGTGAAGGGGCTGACGGCGGAGTATGAATGCGAGATCGAGGGCGAAGACCTGCTGGAAGCGGCGGAGGAAGTGCTGGGCCAGACGGAATACGGCATCAGGGCGAACTTCGACCGCGCCAACAAAACCAACGTGATTGAGGTCTATGAAGGGGCCGACCGAACGTACAAGGACGGCGTGGGCGGCGTGGTGTTTTCTCAGGAGTACGGCAACCTGAAACAGCTGACCGTATCGGAGGACGACGACGTATACAAGAACGTGGCGCTGGTGACCGGCGCGGCCAACAACGACCCGCGCACCGTGTATTACGAATATGTGTCCCCGGAGGCTATCGCGATGGGAGCGGCCCAGCGGCGGGAGCTGCTGGTGACGGGCGAGGATCAGGGCGAGGACGAGACCAACCCCGACTGGCAGAAGCGGCAGAAGCAGATCGGCATCAAGGCCCTGCAGGAGCATAAAAACGCCCTGTGTTTTGAATGCGAGCTATCGGCGAATGAGTTCGGTCACCGCTGCGATTTGGGCGATAAGGTGACGTGTAAAAGCCAGCGTTACGGCCTGCGCTTCGACGCGCGGATAACGGAATATCAATACGAGAACCGGCAGGGGCTTGAGACGGTGAAGATCATCATCGGCGACAAGCCCCTGAATTATGTGAAAGGGGAGATCGTGAAAAATGGCTGAAAAAAGTTTTCCTTTGGAAAATACCGCCTATACAGCGGAGGACGCGCAGCTGTGGTTTGCGACGCGCACCAGCGGCGTGTACACCAACGGCCATCTGGCCGTGACGGCGGGCGGAACCATGAACGTCACGCTGGGGGCGGGCGTTGCGTGGCTCCACTATAACGACTATGCCGGGTGCGTGTATGCCAACACGGCGGGCAAGGCCCTGACGGTGACGCTGGCGGATGCGCAGTACAAGCGCATCGACCGGGTGTGCATCCGGCTGGAAATGCTAAACAACAAATGCTACGCCTACATCAAAAAGGGCACGGCGGCGGCTTCTCCGTCTGCTCCTGCCCTGCAGCGGGACAGTGTGGCCTATGAGATCAGCTTGGCGCAGATCGCCGTTGCGGCGGGCGCGTCGGCCATCAACGCGGGCAATATCACCGACGAGCGGCTGAATGAGAGCGTCTGCGGCCTGATGCGGGACGGCGTGACTGGCATTGACACCAGCGTGATGCAGAACCAGTTCAGCAGCGCCTTGAACAGCGCCTTGGGGGACATCGACAGCGCCTTGAGCGACGCACAGACGCAGGTCAGCGCCACTCTGACCAGCGCTCAGACCCAGACCGCCGCCCTGATCGCGGAGCTGGAAGCCAACATCCAGACGGTGTATGACACCGTCGAAAAGGTGAACCTGCTGGAATTTACCGGCACGTTGTCGGCCTCCGGCTGGTCGAGCAGCTCCCCCTATACGCAGGACGTGACCGCCACCGGGCTTCTTGGCAGCGATACGCCGTTTGTGGACATCAACATGGCCGCCGTCAGCTCCCTTGCGGATATGCAGGCGCTGTCCGATGCGTGGGTGAGCCTGTTCAAGGCCACGGCGGGGGCGAACAAGGTCACAGTGGTTTTCGGTTCAAAGCCGGAGATCGACATCCCGATCAAAATTAAGGTGGTGAGATAATGGGCGATTGTTATATCGTGCGCCGCGCGGGCGAGGCCAAGAAGCTGCCGGTGCTAAACGCCAGTTACCCGGCTGATCTGACCATCTGGGCGGGAGAAACGGCCACGTTCAAGGTGGAGATCGCCACGGACGGCGTACCTGCGGAATACACCTACAAATGGTACAAAAACGGGAACCTAATCACCAACGCGACGGCGGCAGTGCTGAACCTGACGGGGCTGACCACAGCCACCACCGCCACGATCTACTGTGTGGTCAAAAACAAGGCCGGGGAAGTGACCAGCCGGGTGGCCACGCTGACGGTGAAGAACCCCAACATGGCCTACACCTACACCGGCAGCCATGAGAAGATCGACGACGGAAGCGGCAACTGGCGCATCAAGTTCAAGAGCAGCGGCACGTTGAAGTTTACCAACCTTGGCAAGTGGGGCGGCAAGCTGGACGTGTTCTGCGTGGGCGGCGGTTGCGCAGGCGGCAGCGGCAACTGGGACGCGAACAACGGCTACGGCAAGGCTGGCAGCGGCGGCTACACCAAGACCCAGAAGAGCATTCAGGTGGAAGTGAACAAGTCCTACAGCATCGTGATCGGTGCGGGCGGACAAAGTGCCTTTGCGTCTGGTGGAAGCACCAGCGCTCTTGGAGTGACTGCGTCCGGCGGTACGAAGCTGGGCGGCGGCAGCGGCGGCGGAGCCTACGGCAATGGAGCCGTTAACAACGGCGGTTCCAACGGCGGCAACGGCGACCCGCAGGACGCCGCGAACATCGGCATTGACCATTGGGGTTCCCCCGGCAAGGGGCAGGGAACGACTACGCGGGAGTTCGGCGAATCCACCGGCACGCTGTATGCGGGCGGCGGCGGTGCTGGCGGCAACGGCTCCGCACAGGCCAAGGGCGGCAGCGGTGGCGGCGGCAACGGTGCGTGGAACGGAAACCAGCCCACCAGCGGCGCGGCCAACACCGGCGGCGGTGGCGGCGGCATGTACTATAACCTGACGAACGTCGGCAAGGGCGGCAGCGGCATTGCCGTTATCCGCAATCATCGGTAAGGAGGAAGAAGCATGAACGAGACGTTTTACGCGCTGGTGGAAAACGGCGTGGTAACGAACGTGATGGTGCTGTACCCGCCCAGCGCGGCGGAATTTGAGGGAGCCGTCCCCTGCGGTGAAATCCCCGTGGCCATCGGCGACACCTACGACGGCGAACACTTCTACCGGGGCGGTGAGCGCGTCCTGACGGCTTTGGAACAGGCCCAGAAGGACGCGGAGGACATGCAGGCGGCGCTTGAGGTGCTGGGAATCAAGAATTAAACGGAGGCAAAACAATGAAAAAGGCTATGTTGTCTCAGCCCATGGCGGGCAAAACCGAAAAGGAAATCGTGGAGACCCGTGAACGCGCTATTGCAGCGCTGAAAGAGCGCGGCTATGAGATCGTCAACACCCTGTTTACGGATGAATGGTACAGCAACGAAGCCATGAAAGAACGCGGCGTTGTGCAGATTCCGCTTTGCTTTCTGGCGAAAAGCCTTGAAAACATGAGCCTTTGCCATGCTGCCTACTTCTGCGCTGGCTGGGAAAAAGCCCGTGGCTGCCGCATCGAGCATGAAGCGGCGAAGGCATATGGACTTGAAATCATTTACGAGGAGGACTGACCATGGGCAAATACTACGACGCAGCGCTGGTACTGCGGGGGATCATGAACAAGGCCGGGGCCATGCTGACGGACGAACAGGCCTTGAAGGTGACCGCCCTGTATCCCCTGTGGGATGCTGCGAAGACCTACGCCGTGGGCGACCGCGTGCGGTACGCTGGCAAGCTGTACCGCTGCTTGCAGCCTCACACGGCGCAGGAAACGTGGAATCCTGCCGATGCTCATTCCCTGTGGGCCAAAGTGCTGACTGACCCCAGCGGCACTATCCTGCCATGGGTACAGCCGGACAGCACCAACCCATACGCCAAGGGCGATAAGGTGACGCACAACGGCAAAACGTGGGAAAGCCTTGTGGACAATAACGTTTGGGAGCCGGGCGTGACCGGAACAGAAAGCCTGTGGAAGGAAGTGGCGGCATGATCGGCTTTGCGATTGGCTTTGTGGTCGGCGGGATCGTCGGCTTTGCGGTGGCCGCGCTGCTGGCGGCGGGAAGGAGCGAGCTATGACCGGCGAGAGAGCTGCTGCCTTCGCCCGGTCGAAGATCGGACAGGGGTATATCTACGGGGCCAGAGGACAGACCTGCTCGGCGGCATTCCGGCGGCAGCAGGCCCAGCAGTATCCCGATCAGGCGCAGAACATCCTCGTCACCGGGGCCAAGTGGGACGGGCGGCCCGTGTGGGACTGCGCCCAGCTGACCCGCTTTGCCGCCAAGGCGGCGGGGGTGGAGCTGCCAAGCGGGGCCACCAGCCAGTGGCGGAAAGGCCCGTGGAAGCGCAAGGGCACCATCGACACCCTGCCGGAGGGCGAGGTGGTGTACCTCTACAGGCAGAAAGGCACCATCATGCAGCATACCGGCCTTGCGCTGGGGGACGGCACCTGCGTCCATGCCCGGGGCACGGCCTACGGCGTGGTGCATCAGCCGGTCAGGGACTACCCGTGGACGCACTGGGCCAGCCCGTGGGAGGCGGAGAGCGCTCCCGAGCCGGTGGAACCATTAGGCCCCATGACGGAGGCCACCGTGTACGCGGAAAACGGTCTGCCGGTCAAGCTGCGGAACAAGCCCAGTCAGGGCGAGAACCTGTACTGGCACGTGCGGAGCGACACGCCTGTTACCATCCGCCAGCCGGGCGAAGAATGGTCACAGATCACGGCTCTATGCACGGACGGCATCCGGCGGACGGGCTGGATGATGAGCCGGTATCTGGTGCAGGGGTGAAACAAAAACATAGATCGGAGCTGATGAAAATGGATTGGGTACAAATGATTGTAACGGTCGTATGCTCGGTGGTGGCTTCCTCCGGCTTCTGGGCATTGGTACAGAGCCGGATGAACAAGCATGACGCAAACACGCGGCTGCTGATCGGGCTGGCCCACGACCGTATCTGCTACCTGGGGGTGAAGTACATCGAGCGCGGCTACATCACGCAAGATGAGTTTGAAAACCTCAACGACTATCTGTACGTACCTTACCGGGAGCGCGGCGGCAACGGGAGCGCCCAGCGCGTCATGGAAACGGTTAAAAAACTGCCCTTCCGGGCGTAAAGGAGTGGGAAATATGACTTGGGAAGACATCAAGCGGAAACTGACCTCGCGGAAATTCTGGGCTGCTATCGTGGAATTTGTCTCCATGCTGCTGCTGGCGCAGGGCATGACGGAAAATCAGGTGGGCCAGATCACGGCCATCATCATGGCAGGCGCTGGCGTGCTGGCGTACATCATCGCCGAAGGGCTGACGGACAAGGAGAGCGCAGCAAAAATCGAACCTAAGAAACCGCCTGAAGCAGCCTCCGCTGCCGATCCTGCCGAGGCCGCGGAGGGCTAACCCATGGAGCACGGGCGGCAGGATTACGAGAGGGTCATTGATCTGTGGGTGCGCAGTGAGCGCGACCGCAGGGCGCTGAAACGTAAATACCTCGACGGCATCTGCTACGAGCAGATCGCCGACGAGCTCGGAATCAGCCCAAGAACCGTGCAGAACATCGTCAACAGGTGGCGGGGAACAGTAGAGCGCCACCTATAAAAACCAACGCCGGGGATTATTCCCCGGCGTTTTTGTTTTTTTGTCTGGCGTAACGTTCGCGGGCCTGCGCGTTGCGCTTTTCTCTTTGCTCCGGCGTACGCTTTGCGTAACGTTCGCGGGCCTGCGCGTTTTGGTGCTCTTTTTGCTCCGGCGTACGATTCGCCCAGCGCTCGCGGGACTGAGCGTTTCGCTGTTCCCTTTCCTCCGGAGTGAGCTGGTCGCGGCGTTTTTTTGCGTCCTCCCGGATCTTCTCCTTCTGCGAAAGAACGTACTGGGTATGGTATTCTTTCTTGGCCTTCTGACGGCACTCCTCGGAGCAGTAGAGCGGCTTGCCGATGGCGTAAAATTCCTTGCCGCATACGGTGCAGGTATGCGGGAGGGGAACGGCCCGGCTACGCTCGTTCAGGAAAGCCCGTTTCTCGGGGCCGGCATAGGCGACCTTTCTCCACTCGCGGGAGTTTTGATTGCAGCGCTCCCGGATGGCGGTGGGGGCGCACTCCTTACAGTAGAGCTGTCTGGCGGCATCCACGGTGTATTTTTCGCCGCACCACTCACAGATGGCCGTGCTGCCGATCTCCCGGACTTGACCGGCCCTTTTGCGCTGGCGGTACTCCACGTTATATCTGCGGTTAGCTTCCGCTTGGCACTCCGGGCAACGAATCGTCCTGATATGCCCGGTGTATTCCCTGCCGCAGTCCCGGCAGGTCAGGAGCTTGTAACAGCGATATTGGCGCCACGTGGTGATCTTAGCTTGGGGCGCCAAATTGGGGAGCACTGACCAGCCGAGGACGGTGCGGTCAGTGCCGGCCGCCATCGAAAACGAACTGGCGGCAGAGTCGACGTTTGGGAAATCCTCTGGATGATCGCGAAGAAACTGCTTGAGATTGGGCACCCCGTAGACATCCCCGGAGGGGGAGCGGAGCGTCCAGAATGTGCGGAGCTTCTTGGCCGGTGGTGGAGCTACGGAACCGTCCATGGCCTGCCGCGACACGACCTCCCAGTCTCTGGCACTGCCGCCATGATAGAACTTCCGAAGGGAGGTTTTGACGTTGGGAAAATCCTCCGGGTGTGACTCTACGAAGTCGCGAAGGGAATAGACCTTATAGAGTTCGCCGCTGGGAGAACGAAGCACCCAGTACTTGTAGCGGCGCTTAGGCATCGTGCGTCTCCTTTCGTCTGGCGTAGCGCTCGCGGGCCTTTGCGTTGCGCTGCTCCTTTTCCTCCGGAGTGAGCTTGGCGTAGCGAGCCTTTGCGTCCTCCCGGCGCTTATCCCGCCGCTCCTGATCGTAGAGGGTCTGGTATTCCTTCCGGGCCTTCTGACGGCACTCCTCGGAGCAGTAGAGCGGTTCGCCGGTGGCGTAAAAGGTCGCGCCGCAGACGGTGCAGGTATGCGGGAGGGGGACGGCCCGGCGGGCCTCGTTCTTGCCGTCCCGCTTCTCCGGGTCGGCATAGGCGGCCTGATTCCACTCGCGGGAGCTTTGGTTGCGCTGCTCCTTGATGGCGGCGGGGGCGCAGGCCTTACAATAGCGCTGCAGACCCGATTCCACGGTATACGCCGCCCCGCACCGCTCACAGATCGCCGTGCTGCCGATCTCCCGCGCCTGCCCGGCCATCTTGCGCTGCCGGTACTCCGCGTTGTGCCTACGATCGGCTTCCGCCTGACACTCCGGGCAGCGGATGGTCTTGATATGCCCGGTGTATTCCCTGCCGCAGTCGCTGCAGGTCAGGAGCTTGTAACAACGCCATTTGCGCCACGTGGTGATCTGGGCGGAGGAGACCGGGTTGGGGAGTACCGACCAGCCGCAGACGGTGCGGGTCGTGCCGGAGGCCTGTGTAAAGCAGACGGCGGCGGAGGCCGGATTGGGAAAATCCTCCGGGTGGTCGAGCAGAAACTGGTTAAGATTGGGCACCCCGTAGACCTCCCCGGAGGGGGAGCGGAGCGTCCAGAAGGTGCGGTTTTGGTGGTAGGGCGGAAGATCGATCTCCCCGTCCTCCGTCTGGCGGGAGACTACATCCCAGCCATAGACGCTGCAGATGTAGAACTGGCGTATGGCGATCTTGGCATTGGGGAACTCGTCCGGGCGGGCCTTGACGAAGTCGCTGATGGAGTCCGTCCTGTACAGGTCGCCGGTGGGAGAGCGAAGCACCCAGCACTTATAGCGGCGCTTAGACATCGTCATCCTCCATGGAGTTGACGGCGGCGTAGGCGATCAGCTGCAGCGCCCAAGGGCTGGCAGAGCGGTGGTTGCTGTCGGAGTTAGCCGTCCAGCAGGTGGCCGTCCGCTCCGGGATGTTAAGCCTTAGCGCAAGACCGCGAATAGACAGACCGCAGGCACCCGCGATGGTGCGAAAGTCGCCGCCACCGTGAACGATGGCGTGAATGGCCGTCAGGATGCGCACGGCGTCCTCCGGGCTGGCGAAGTCGACGGAGCCGCCGCACTCCGCCATGAAGAGCTCGGCGGTGTCGCACTCGCTCGCGTCGATGTAGAGCCGGTGGAAGTCTTGGAAAGTCATGGGTCAGTCCTCCTTCTCATTGCGAAGCGATACGCAGTACTCCCAGTCCGCTTTCGTGGGCTTTTCGTCCGGGTTTGCGCTGGAGAGGGAAGACCCTCTGGCGATCAGTTTCCCGTGATACCAGTATTCGTGCAGGCCGGGGCACCTCTTAACGAGCTTGCCGTATTTTGAGAGATAAACGCGCATCATTGTCATATGCTCCTTTCGATTCGTTCGGATGGTTCCGACGTAGTGTGTCCTCTTTAGTCAATTTTGTGGTCAATGGAGATCGTGCTCAGTGCCGCTCCTGCCGAATCTCGCCGGTCTCGTCGATGACCAGCGTATAGCTGCGCTTGCCGTCGTGGTAGTCCTGCTTCCACTGGCCGTCGTAGTAGGGCGCGCCGTCAAACACGATCTCGTCCGCCTCCTCCATGGTGACGTTGCCGTACAGCCAGTCGTCTACCAGCTCGATCATATCATCGGCGGTAGTGATCTCCTGATCGTAGATTTCCATTGTGTTTCTCCTTCTGCCCTCGTGACCTCCGGGGCGGGCAAAAGTCAAAATATATGATGCGCCACAAGCAATGCTGTATCGTTATCCCAGCACACCGGTTCCCCGGAATCTTCGTATGCCTTGAATTCTTCGTAATTCTTTCTGTAAAACTCAAGGTTGTAATTGAACAGATTCTTGACTGCGACGTGCTCCGTCGCTTCAACGCAGGGGAGAAGCTGATAGCGCCCGGCAGTTCTTGAACAGTAACGAACGACCGCGCAGGGGATGCCCTTCTTTGACGTGTACAGCCGCTCAACGATAGCTGCTCGAAAAATCCAGCCGTTCCAGCCTTGACGCATCGGCGCAAAGCAATGATGCGGGAATTGCACCACGTCTCCGACCTTAACGTTTTTTGCCTGTTTCATTCCTCCGTCCCTCGCTTTCTGCCGGGCTTTGGCCCGCCCGGCTGGGGCTTGTTGTATGTTCAGCAGACCGGCACGGCGTCGGGCTTTGGTACGATGACTTCCCAGCCGTCCGGCGTGGTGATGCGGCCGCGGCTGATGATGACTTGCACGTCGTCCGCCTTGTAGATGTTGGGCTTGTGCCAGCCCTGCCAGTTGTCCCAGTATTCGCGGTTGCGGGTGGCGATGCACTTCGCACCGCGGAGGGTATCGCTGGCTCCGTAGCAGCAGGTCTCATACTGTCCGCCGATGATGTAGTAATTGCGGTCGATGTTGGTGGTGATCTTGCTATCCATGGTCTCTATCTCCTATGCCCGGCGGCTTTCCCCGCCTGCGGCCCCTCTTGATTACGTGCTTATTATACTACGCATTGCGTATTATGTCAACACTTTTTTTGAAAAAATCAAAAAAATTTTGCGCCAATCTTGCCCGAAACTTGCCCCTTCCTTTCATGGCGCGGGGCCTCGCTCCGTGCCATGATATAGGTACAAGGAGGCGATATCGTGCAAAACTATCCTTATATGCAGATGGTCGGTCAGGGGCCGTACCGGGGCTATCCGCCCGCGCCCCAGTATGCGCCGCAGCCCTCTCCGCCGCAGACCCAGAGCAATGTTGACTGGGTGCAGGTGGCCGGGTATGAGGCCGCCAAGGCCCAGCAGGTGCTTCCCGGCTGCGTGTGCTGGATGAGGGACACGTCCGACCCCTATATTTACGCCAAGTCCGTTGACATGATGGGCACGCCAAAGACCGAGATGTTTCACATCGAGCGGGTGGAGCCGGGGGCGATCCCCCCGAAGGAGCGCAGCGTCAGCCCGGAGGACTTTGCGGCGCTGGAAAAGCGGCTGGATGCCGTGGAGGACGTATTGAGAGCAGCGACGGCCCAGCCGGTAAAGCGGACGGCCAGAAAGGCGGAGGAAGAGCATGAGTAACCCGTTGGACAGTCTCTTCGGCGGAAACGGCGGCGGAGGAGGAAACGGCCTGATCGGCAAGCTCCTGTCCATTGCCGGGGCCGCGGACAAGGTGAAGTCCACCGTCAGCGACATCAATAAGCGCGGTGCGCGGGCCGTTGCGCTGGACATGGCAAAGGAAAACAAGGACTTCAAGGCATTCTGGGACAAGTACGCGGAGCTGCCGCTGGAACAGGCGGTGGAGGGCATCAGCCAGGACTACGGCTACGACCCTCAGCAGGTGCGGGGGCTTCTACGGATGTTTGGCATCAGGCTATAGCCGTTGTGCGCAGACGGTTTGGCAATATATGAGAGGAGACCGATATTATGGATACCAACTTTTCTTTGGCGGACATTGCGGCCGTGATGGGCCGCGACCGCGAGGGCACCGGCCTGTTCGGCGGCGGCGGTGTGCTGGCGATCATTATCATCCTGTTCCTGCTTTTCAGTATGATGGGTTGGGGCGGACGGAACAACAACGCCAGCGACTACGGCCAGTACGCCACGGCGGCCAGCCAGCAGCAGATTTTGTTCGGGCAGCAGTTTGGGCAGCTGAACGACCGGCTGACAAACATGGGCAACGGCATCTGCTCTCTCGGCTATGACATGCAGGGCAATATTGCCGGTCTCGGCAAAGAAGTGGCTCTGGGTCAGGCCGGGATCACTCAGCAGATCATGGCCGGGAACTACCAGCTGGCCCAGCAGCTGGCCGACTGCTGCTGCAAGACCCAGCGGGGCATCGACGCGATTAACGCCAACGTGGAGGCGAAATTCGCGGCGCTGGAAAAGTCCGGGCTGGAACGGCAGATCGCGGATCAGGCGGCGCAGATCAACCGTCTGGAACTGGCCCAGCAGATGTGCGGCGTGGTGCGCTACCCCATGAGCTACGCGTACAGCGCCGGAAACAGCCCCTTCTGCGGCGGCTGCGGCGGCTGCTGCGGCTGACATCATCTCATGACGCTATAACAGCGACGCGCCCCGGCTGGCTATCGCTGGCCGGGGCTGATTGAAAGGAGCAAGAATATGGCTTGTAACTGCAACACCCTGAAAAACAACTGCCGGAAGAGTGCCCTACGCATCAGCGGAAGCACTCCGCAGGCCATCAGCACGACCCCGTCCGCCCTGTCCGGCGCTATCGCCCTTGTGGACACTGGATGCAGCATGGAGGCCATGTCCAGCGGCGCGAGAATTTGCACGGCGGGCCTGTACGAAGTCAGCGCCAATGTGCAAGCCAACGTCACCACGGCGGGCACGGTCAGCGCCCAGATGTATTTGGACGGCGTGCCCCTGCCGGACACGCTGCGCACCGTGACCGCCGCCGTGGGTCTGACCGTGATCCCGTTGGAAACCCTGCTGTGCCTGCCCGGAAATTGCTGCTGCGGTCACACGGTGCAGGTGTACGTCTTCGGCGCGGCGGTCGGCGATGTTACCCTGTGGGCGCTGGACGCGCTCCGGCAGGCGTAAGGAGGACGGAGGAATGAAAGAGCTGAAAGAGATCATCCGCGACATCGGCGCAAAGCTGGAAGACGCGGAGTGCTACGCCAAGGAGGCCGTTAAGCACAAGGAGCAGTTCCCGGCGCTGGCCTCCACCTATGCCCGCATCGCTCAGGACGAGCTGGGCCATGTGGACGCGCTGCACCGTCACGCCGTGGAAATGATCGACCAGAAGGAGCGCTCCGGCGCGGAGGCTCCCGCCTCCATGCGGGCCGTGTGGGAATGGGAGCACGAGAAGCAGATCGACGAGGCGGCGGACGTGCGCCGTCTGCTGGACATGTACAAGGCATAAGGAGGGCGGCGGCATGATAACGCTGAGCTGGGTGGAGAGCGAAATTGAAAAGTCGCTGCGTGGCGAAGCCAGCGCGAAAAACGTGTACGATCTTGCAGCGCTTTTGACCGTGCGGGCGTATCTTGCCGCCCCGTCCGAATCTGTGCAGGCCGAACCTGCGAAGGAAGAAGCCCCGAAGGTGTACCTGTCCGACTACTGCGCCGACCTCGACAAAGTCCCCCGCTTGGAGCAGGTGGAACAGGCCCTCGCCGCCGTGGCGGTAGAGGATCGGGAGCAGCTGAAACGGGCGAAGGACATGAAGACATGGGCCGGGATTTTAGGCGGGAAAGTCTGAACCTCGTTTTGAACCTTTGAACTGGAAAATAAGGGGCTTTTGAAAAGATTCTGAAAAAATATTTCGGCATAGAAAAACCCCGCAACCCTTTGCGGTTGCGGGGTTTTGGATGCTTTGAAATGGGTAAAAGTTTGTAGAGTGATTTCCTGAAAATGCAAACTATCCTGTATTTCAAAACGTTGTTATGTAAGTTTTTGTATGCGTTTCCATTGTATTTGAACCTCGTTTTGAACCTCAGAGCCAAAAATACGGGACATTTCGTTTTCGACATTTTGCTTTGCTTCTTTTCGGCGCTGATCTGAAACATGGTCGTAAATGCGTCGAATCATGGTATCGTCTTTGTGCCCCATCCATTGCACAAGCACCTCGGCGGGAACGTAAGCGTCTCTGCACATGGTACAGAAGGAATGCCGGAAGTCGTGGGTGCGGATGGTGATCTCTTGCCATGGCGGAAGCTGCCCAGCGGCGGCAAGCTCCTGCTGGGCTTTGGATTTCCCGTACCATCGTTTGGAGCAGCCATTAAGAAGCGCTTCCATCTGATTGATATAGCTGCTCCACGCCTTGTAGAAAGCGGAATGTGTGTTTTGCCCGTTCACCGCCTGAAATGCCAGCCCGTGCCGCCCTGAAAGAACGGTACGAAGCGGATTGAAAAGCGGGATCGTGCGAACCCCTGCTTCCGTTTTTGGCCCTTTGATCGTTCCCCGGTGGCTGGTGCAATAGCTCACGGCATGACGGACAAAAATAACCCCCTCGTCAAAGTCTACGTCCCGGTCAATATCAAACGCCAGTGCTTCTCCACGGCGAAGGCCACCGTACAACATGAGCATGGCGCAAACCCCGAAAGGATGATCTACCATCTCGTGAACAAGCTCCCGCTCCCACGGCTCCAAGGCTCTGTGCGTTCCGCTGGTGCCCTTCGGCGGTTTGATTTTGCGGGAAGGATTGTTATTGATGATTCCATCGTCCTGCGCGTCTTCAAATAGCGCACGAATCAGGCATTGTGCTTTGTGGATATAGGAGTTGCTTTTGTCGGCGATCGTATTATAATATTCGGCAATATCTGTTTTTGTAACGTTCCGCAGTAAAGTTTCTACCCCTACAAATTCGGAAAAACATTCCAGCATTCCGGCGTAAGAATTATAGGTTCTCCTAGTCACGCCGCTTTTGTACGCCGGGAGCCACCGCAGGACATAGGCCATCACCGTCACGTCCTGCGGCTTTTTCTGCGCCTCCTGCCGCTTGTAAGCGTCACGGGCGGCTAATGCCTCGGATTGCGTCTCCCCGTAAAATTGAATGCCTTTGTAGACGCATTTGTAGCGCCCGTCCTTGCGTTGCTTGAGGGTCTGGCGTGGCATATTATTTCCTCCTATTCAGCCCTTGGCGAATGGGCCGACAAGGGAGCGGTTGTAGCGGATGATTCCGCAGGCGGGGCTCGTGATATCCCAAATAAACCACACACAAATAAATGCAATCATAACGACGGCCAGAATACACCATATGCGTTTTTCCTTTTTCAGGGATGTGATTAGCTGCTGCGTAATTTCCCGTTCGTTTTCATACGCTTCTTTCAATGCGTCAATGGCATAGCGCTGGTTTTCCCGTATGTCGGTTTTCTCCTGTTGGTGGACGGCGTTCATGTCGTTGACATACTCCGACGTGTAGCCGTGCTGCGCTGGTGCGTCCTCCGGGATGTCCGGCGGCTGTTCCACGATCTCCAACCCAAGGGCCGTTGTGATCTGGTACACGCGATCAAAGGCGGGGACTGTCGAGGTATTGATAAAATTGTCGATGGTGCTTTTCGGGATTCCGGTCATTGCGGACAGTTTTCCGATTCCGATCTCCTGCCGCCCCATTTCTGCCTTTATGCGCTCCCGCAGGTCGTCCATATCAATAATTGTCCCATATTTGTGGTCAGTTTGTCCCATATTAGGCCTCCTATTCTGTCGCATTTTGTCGAACGTCCCATTTCTGCCTATTGCCTATTTTGGCGGTGTGTAGTATCACGGAAGCAGAACAGGGCGCAACGCCAAAAGACAACTGGGGAGGAAAAATGGAAATGGACTACCGTAACGAAATTATCCGCATGGTACAGGCTGTTTGCCCGGAGAGCGCACTGAAAAAAATCTATAAATTCGTGCGAATGGTTTACAACAGCCTATGCGGGGCTGAAAGGAACAGGGCATGAAAGACCGGCGAGAGGAAACCATTGAAAAGATCGTGAAAAAAGTGGTAGAAATGAGCGACGAGGAATTTCAAAAGTTTCTTGAATTCCTCAAAACCATTTGACTATCTATTGACCAATAGAATATACTGGAACTATCATTAAGGCCAAGGAGGGAAAGCATTTGAATTTTCTATTGATCTGTTTAAGCGCTGTCGTAGCAAGTGTCACGGTTGGCCTGACCGCCGTTGCGGTTGTTATTGCCGCCGCAATCGTGGAAAACACTCATTTTGTCATTAAAGCAACGATCGAATGTCGTCAACGGCAAAGCAGACATCTTTTTGAAGCAATTTGCCAGAAACTAGAAAAGACAAAGGAAGATGGAAATCCTTTAACCCCGAATTATCAGGAAATTTACGACATTGCCCTTCGTGGCTGCCGCCAGACGGCACCAAGACATTCACGTTTGGGAAGCAAAGTTTCCGAATTTCTTCATTCTTGCACCGAACGAATGGGGCTGTGAGGGAATCCATTTCGCTTTTCAACCGAAAGGCGAATGTGACCCGCTCCGCCCCTCGTTCCGGGATGATGATCGGAAGGGAATCCAATTCGATCTTCTTTTCCCCGAAGGGAAGTACGCGGAGATTGATCTCGTTTTTTATCTCCCCGTCTTTCAACCGAAGTCTTGCGTTGGTGAACGACAAACAGGCATGAGTGTTATTGACAAGCGTTGCCAGCACAACCAGCCAGCAAAAATCAGATGTATAGCCAACGGGGAATAAAAATGCGTCCTCGATAGAAATCGAGCGTCGCCGTCTGTATCTCTCTACGAAAACACCAACAATTAGATTAATCAGTGACAATCCGAGGGCAAGCCCCGCTATCATGTCCCCTACCTCCCAACCCGCCGGTTGGTTTTGCATCAAAAATCATCCCCCAGCGCCTTTCGGCGCTTTTTTTATTTGGTTTCTTCTTTTTGCTCTGCGGGAGCTTCGGGGCAAAGGTGCTTCCGGATGGCCTTCAGTTCTTCCAGCATGGCCTTGCGCTGCTTTTCCGCTTCCTCCTTGTACTCCAACGACAAGCTGATGGAGCCGAACAGCAGGAATCCAACGACGCCGCCGAGAGTCGAAGCGGACGGGGCCCAGCTATAAACATTGAACGACAGAAAGGCGCCTATAACGCCGCCAAGAAGAACCAGATAGGCAAACCAACGAGTTGCTTTGATCATAAGAACCCCTCTTTTCCAATTTTTACGGCCAGACCGTGGCCGCGAAGGTCATTTTTTATCCCGCGTGATGAACCGGGCATAGTCGTACACCTTTTCCAGATCGGCCTCGGACATCGCCCGCAGCATTGCCTCCACGTCCCGTCTTTGCCGGTCGGCGGGGGAGGGGGAGGGCTGAGGTTGTCCCTCGTCCCGCCCCATTAGATAATCAACGGAAACGCCAAAATAATCTGCAAGAGCCGCTATTTTTGCGTTTGACGGCTCTCTTTCTCCGGCTTCGTATCTTCCAATCGTAACGCAGGACACACCTATTAAGTCACCGACCTGTGTTTGCGTCATTCCGCGTTTCAACCGAAGCTCTCTCAAGCGTTCCATGATTTCACCTCATCAGCAAAAGTATACAACCAAAAAGATAAAAAGAAAATATCCAAAGAGTTAAATTTGTTATTGACAATTAACCGAATAGGTATATAATAGACTTACCGAAAAGGTAAAAGAAGGTGGTTAAGTGGTAAAAATCCGAGAGGCACGCAAGGCAAAACATATGACCCAGAAAGAGCTTGCGAAGGTCGCCAATGTTTCTTACGTGTCCATTAGCCGTTATGAAAGTGGTATCCGTCTTCCCTCCGTCCCCACGGCCCAGCGCATCGCCGCGGCCCTCGGCGTGGAGTGGACGAAGTTCTTTGAACCGCCGTCCACAAGCCAAGTATAAACCCAGATGGAGGCACGAAACATGGCAGAATTTACGGAAAAAGACCTGCGAAAAGCCCGCGAATCAAATGGCCTGCCCCGCTGGAAGCTGGGCGAGAAGATAGGCGTGAGCGAAAGCACCATCGAGCGCTGGGAAAGCGGCGAGACGGTGCCCACGCCGGAGGACATCGACAACATCGGCGAGGCGCTGAATGAACCCACCCTCTGGCATAAATGGATGCTCAGCCATTACGACAGCTACCGCCGCCGCTACATCGGCTGCGCCGACATGGCTCTGCCGGTGAGCGTGATGCGAAACCGCTACACCATGGCTGATGTGGCCCAGCTGCAGGAGGCCGTAGAGCGGGACGTGATGGACGGGCACATCGACGATCAGGACTTGAGCGGCCAGTACGCCGAGAAGATCAGGGCGCTGATCGCCAGCCTGAGCGACACCCTAGCGAGGATCGGGAAATGACGAAGGGAGGGAAAGGGATGGAAAGGCAGATGACCCCCCGGCAGGTGGCCGAGGCCACCGGCATGACCTACCAAAACGTATGCCGCCTGATGCGCTCCGGGGAGATCGAGAGCTTCGCGGTGGGCGTTGACCCCCGCAGTCCACGGCCCCGGCTGGCCACCACCGAGCGGGCCGTGACCCGCTGGCAGCTAGCCCGGCAGGAGATGGCGCAAGAGGCCCGGCGGCCCACAAAAAAGCCCGTCCGGCAGCACCGGCGGGCGATGGAAGAAGCCCCGGAGGGCGGATATATCGACCAAGACGGGAAATTGAGAATCAAAAGAAGGTGAGAATGATGCGAATCGTACCCAAGATGTTTACCAGCATCCCCATGATGGAGTACATCCCCCGCACCGGCCTGAACCTGCTGCGCTACAAGCGCCGCCTGCGCTGGATGGCCTCGGAGGTCTGCCCGCCCGATAAGAGCTGGGAAGTGATCGTCGCCCTGTTCGCCGCCGTGGCGCTGTTTGTGGGTGCTTTCGTGGCGTGGGGCCATGGTCTGGTATAAAAAGAGGGCTCGTGTTACCAGCACGAGCCCAAGGGGGTTCCAACGACAAAGGATGAGGCACGAAAGGAAAGCCAGTCCAAAACAACCACCTACATTATAACACAAAAAGGAGCGAAACGCAATGTATCGCTGCTGCGAATGCGGGGCGTATCTCGATCAGCCGTGGGAGGCCCACGAGTGCCAGCGCCCCGACCGCCCCAAGCGGCGGAAGAAGCCCGGACGCGGCGACTACGACCGCACCCCGGAAAGCCAGCTGGAAGACCAGAAACTAAGGATGAGAAAGGCGTGGGAAGAATGGGACATGAATTAGAGAATCCCGCCGTGATCGGCGACTACTACGAGCCCTCCAAGATGCTGCCCGACACCGACGAAAACCGCATGGCCTATGTGCGGGAGAAGCATTTAGGCTGGCGGGCGGCGGCCATCGGCATGAACGTACACAAGTTTTCGCAGGAGCCGCAGAAAGACCTGATGGAAGTGATCTGGGACATGATCGAGCAAGACCAGCCCGATAGGGCCATGGAATGGGCCTGCTGCCTCGTGGAGTGCTCCCCCTACTATGACAGTTACATGGAATGGAGGGACAGGCCGTGCATGGAGGTATCCGCCCGGCGGTCTATCGCCTGACCGACCGCGTAGGCTTTGACCCCGATCACCAGTGCTGCGAGGGCTGCAAGTATTGCCAGACCGACGCGTACAACCGCGACCGCAAGCGCTGCAACGTCACAGGGGAGATTATCTGGGCACCGAAGCGTTTCGGTCTTTGGTGCCCGCTGGAAAAGGAGGAAAGCGGCAATGAATAACTTGGAAATTTACAACGCCCTGCGGAGCGTCCCGGAAAACGCCAAGCGCCCCATTATGGCGGGCCGGTTGAAGGGGAAAACGGATATCAACCCCATGTGGCGCATTAAGGCCCTCACGGAGCGTTTCGGCCCCTGTGGCGAGGGTTGGGGATACACAATTGACCGCCTGTGGACGGAGGAAGGGGCCAACGGCGAACGAACGGCCAACGCCCAAATCGGCCTATGGTATCGCCTGCCGGATGGGAGAAAATCAGAACCCGTCCCTGGCATTGGCGGAAACATGTTGGTCGCCAAGGAAAAAAACGGCCTCTATACCTCCGATGAATGCTACAAAATGGCCCTCACAGATGCGATCAGCGTATCTGCGAAGGCGCTCGGGGTAGGCGCTGACGTTTATTGGGACGCAGACCAAACCAAATACAACCCTACGCCCCCGCCAGAGCAGGAACAGCAACAGCCCCCTAAGAAAGCGCCTGTTTGCACCGATTGTAAGAAGGCCATCGTAGGAATCAATTACCAAGGGAAATCAAAGCCCCCGGAGGAGATCGCGGAAATGGCAAAATCCAACTTTGGCAGGCCGCTGTGCTATGACTGCTTTGTGAAGGAGTGGCGAAAGAAAGAACGCTCCTTGGATGCCGCCGTCACCGAATACCGGCACGAAGATACCGGTGACCGCCTATGATCTCCACCGTGGGCCGGGCCTATGACCACCGGGGAGCCGTGGCCGTGAAAACCATCCGCCCCCCGGTGGATAACCTGAGCGAGGACGTGATGGTGCTATGGCACGATAAGCGGCAGATCAGCCCGGAGCAGCGCCGCCACGCATGGGCGCTGGTGGGCGATATCTCCGCCGCCTGCGGGTACCTGAGCGCAGGCGACCGGGAAATGCTCAACGGCGATCTGAAACGCAAGTTCCTGATCGACCGCATGGACGAGCTCACCGCCGAGGCCATCAAGCGCTTCTCCCTCTCCGACTGCGACATGACCACCGCCCGCCTGTACATCGACTTCCTGATCGAGTTTTGCGTGGAACACGGGATTCCCACCCGGGAAAATCTCGCGGAGATCGCCGGAGACGTGACCGCCTACGTCTACGCCTGCTCCATGCGCAAAGTCTGCGCGGTATGCCGTAGGCCCGGAGAGCTGCACCACATCGACCGGGTGGGCATGGGCCGGAACCGGGACGAGATCGACCACATCGGCATGGAGGCCCTGCCCCTCTGCCGGGAGCATCACATGGAGGCCCACCAGCACGGCGACCCCGCGCTGATGGAAAAATACCACCTGCAGCCCATTACCATCGACGAAAAAATCTGCCGGGTCTACCGGCTGAAAGGAAAGCAACATGAATAAACTCACCATCATCGGCAACCTCACCCGCGACCCGGAGACCCGGGTCACTCAGTCTGGTTCCTCCGTCTGCTCCTTCACCGTGGCCGTCAACCGCCGCGGGCAGGACGACAAGACCGACTTCTTCCGCGTCAGCGCATGGAACAAGACCGGCGAGACCTGCCAGAAGTATCTGGCCAAGGGCCGCAAGGTGGCCGTTACCGGCCCCGTGAGCGTCTCCACCTACACCGGGCAGGACGGCAAGGCCTACGCCAATCTGGAGGTCATGGCGCAGGATGTGGAGTTCCTGACCCCCAAGGGCGAGCAGGCCGCACAGGCACCCGCAGCCCCGGTGAATAATGGCTATCAGGAAGTCACGGACGACGATCTGCCGTTCTGATGATACAGAGAAAGGAAAAGAATCATGAAGAAAATGGAACTCCGGGAACTGGTAGGCGGAGCGCTGCAAGAGCAGTTCGCCAAATCCTTTGAAAAAGTGGTGGAAAACCTGCAAAACCCCAACACGCCCTTCAAGGTCATCCGGGAAATCAATATCAAGCTCAAGTTTACCCAGAACGAAAAGCGGGACGATGTGAAATGCGGCATTCTGGTGGCCGAAAAGCTGGCTCCCCAGTCTCCCATGGAAACGGCCTTCTCCGTCGGGAAAGACCTGAAAACCGGCGAGCTGTTCGCCGTGGAGTACGGGAAGCAATGCACCGGCCAGGTCACCATGGACGACCTGAACCGGGAAGAAAATCCCGTAGTGGACACGGAAACCGGGAAAATCATTGGAAAGTCCATCGACAACGTGATCGACCTGCGCAACGCGGCGCTGAAATAAGAGGGAGGAAAAAAATATGATCCAAAAGGCATTGCAGTACATCGTCAATCTGGCGGAACCCAAAGTACAGACCATCGACGGCGAAACCTATTCCGACAAGGCCCTGCATCGCGTGAGCTTCAACCCGAAAGCGGAGCCTATCCAGCTAAACACCCTGACCAGCTTGGTAGACTACATCCTTTCCGGCTTTGACACCCACGGCAAGCTGTTTGTCCATGTGGTTTCGCCCGTCGAAGTCAAGGTATTTTCCGCGCTGGACGGGGAGCGAATCCGGGAAGAGCTTCTGACGGTCAACGCCCTTGTTCCCCGGTTTATCTTTGGCCAGTTTATGGAGCATGAAGCGTTCTGCATCGGTTTGCAGTCCAAGTTCCTGAACAGCGGCGACCGGGCGCTTTTGCTGAAATTCGCCGGGACCGTGGAGGCCGGTTCAGTGGCCCAATACGGCGACGACGGCGTTACCCAGAAAGCCACTGTCAAAACCGGAGTGGCCTCCAAGGCGGATGCGGTGGTTCCCAATCCCGTAACCCTAAGCGCTTACCGCACTTTTATGGAAGTGGATCAGCCCGCCGCACAGTACGTATTCCGCATGAAGCAAGGCCCCGGCGGAGACGTGCAATGCGCCCTGTTTGAGGCGGACGGCGGCGCATGGCAGACCGAGGCCAAGGAATCCATTAAAGTCTATCTGACCACCGAATTTGAAGGCTACAACGACATTGTTGTCATTTCCTGACGGGCTATCCTTGCCGGTGGGTGGTAAAACCGGCAATCCCTTATTCGAGGGTACGGGAATCGCGAATCAGATAAAGGAGAAAGGAAAGAATGCTTCCATACATCAAGGTCTTTCCCGACTTGAGCGAAACCGTTGACCTCCTTTCCGACGCTGAGGCGGGGAGGCTCCTGAAGTCGATATTGCACTACGCAAACGGCGAGGAAGATGAGCTGCCCGGACAGGAAAAGCTGGTATACGCCATGCTCAGGAAACAGATAGACAGAGACGCTGCCGAATACGAGCGCTATTCCGAAAAGCAGCGAGCAAATGGATGCAAGGGCGGCCGCCCGAAAAAACCCAGAGAAACCCAACAAAACCCAAAAAACCCACTGGTTTTTGAAAAAACCCAAAAAAGCCAAGAAGAAGAAAAAGAAAAAGAAAAAGAAAAAGAGGTAGTACGCGCGCCCGCGCGCGAGACCGCCCCCGCCGCCGGTTGGATGTCCGCCGAAGAGATGGACAGGGCCGCCGAAGAGTACAACAGCCTCATGGACGCCATGGAGACCATCGGCATGCCGACGACGGCGTACAACACAGAGCAGGTCATGGCCCTAAAGGCCCAATACGGGACGGAAAAGGTGCTGGCCTCCCTGAAGACCGCCGCAGAGGGTGACACAAAGGGCGGGGTCAGTCTGGCCTTCGTCCGGGCGATACTGGACGGGAGCAAAAAACAGCAAACCGCCAAGAAACAGGCCACCAGAACCATCCGGGAATGCTGCGTCATTGATGGGAAAGAGGTTTGGACGGAGCGGAAGGTGGCGGCTACATGAGTGAAACACAAACCGCCTACGTCAACGTGGACGCAGAAAAGACCGTGCTGGGCGCTATTTTGCAGGGCGGCGAGGCTGCGCTGAATGACCTGACAGAGCGGGACTTCTACCGCCCGGAGCATCGAGCCATTTTCCGGGCAGCGCAGGAGCTGCGACGGGAGCGGCAGGCCATTGACCTGATGACGCTGGGCAGCCGTCTGGCGGAGCGGAAAGAACTGGAGACTGTTGGCGGCCCGGCGTACCTGCTGGAATGCGTCCGCTTTGTGCCCACGCTGGCCAACAACGGCAGCTACATCGGCATCGTGCGGGAATGCGCCCGGCGGAGGGAGCTCAAGCGGATTTTGCAGGACACGGCGGGGAGCATCGGCCAGCAGAACGCCGATCAGGCAGCGGACGAGCTGCTTTACCGTCTGCGGAGCATGACGGAAGGCCCGGCGAGCTGGTCAGACTTTCGGGAGATCATGAGCCGCACATTTGATCATCTGGACGGGGTAGCCAGCGGAAAAATACAGACGATCTCCACGGGGCTGGCCGATCTGGACGCAATCTTCGGCCTGCGGCGGGGCGAGGTGACGACCATTGCGGCAGGCCCCGGTCAGGGAAAAAGCGCTCTAGCGTGGCACATTGGCCGAACGGCGGCCCAGCGCGGTTTCCGGGTGGCGCTGGTCAGTCTGGAAATGTCGGAGGAACAATACGGAATCCGCGCCCTAAGCAGCCTGACGGGAATCCCCATGGAGCAGATCGTGGCGGCCAAGAGCCTGACAGTGGAACAATGGACGGCCATCGGGGACGCGATGAACACGGCCCGGCTGCCATTATGCATTACGACCAGCGTTAGCACGATAGAACAGGCGAGGCGGGAAGCCGCCCGCATGGAGCATCTGGATTTGTTGATCATCGACTATCTGCAGATCATGGAGACGGCGCGGCATATCGACAACGAGCATCTGCGCATCAGCACCATCACGCGGCAGGTCAAGACCATGGCGCGGGAGCTGGATATCCCGATCATCATGCTCAGCCAGTTCAAGCGGCTCCCGCCGGGGCAGCGGCCCACGCTGAGCGACCTGAAGGAATCCGGCAGCATCGAGAATGACAGTGACAACGTTATCCTGCTGTACAAGCCCCAAGGGCCGGACGATGAGAACATTCCCTCGCCCTATGTCGGATGGTACGAGGCGGCAGAAGCCCGGGAACAGAGGTTTTTGCTGGTCGAAGTTGCCAAGCAGCGCATGGGCAGGGTGAGAACTGTTGCTGCGATCTTTGATCCGTCGCGGATGAGATTTTACACACCAGCAAGGGGGGACGCACGATGACCAGACCCAACTGCCCGACGGAAGAGCAGGAGCAGCGCATGGTGATGCAATGGGCCTCCATGGCCGAGGGGAAGCACCCGGAGCTGCGCATGCTGCACCACATCCCCAACGGAGGGGCCAGAAGCGCCCGAACGGGGGCCATGCTGAAGGCTCAGGGCGTAAAGAAAGGGGTGCCTGACCTGTGCCTGCCAGTGCCATGCGGCGGTTACCACGGGCTGTATATCGAGCTCAAGCGCGTCAGCGGCGGGCACGTCAGCGCCGAGCAGGCCGAAATGCTCAACGCCCTTGCGGCCTACGGCTACAAGGCGCGAATCTGCCGGGGAGCCGAAGAAGCGATTAACACCATCAGGGACTATTTGCGAGAGGAAGAAAGGCAATGAGCCACCACTACTATTAGCCGGGGCGGAAGCAAAAGCGTCCCTGTAAGACCTGCCTGTGGCACTGGCCGGAAGTCCACGGCGGCGAGGGCTACCGCTGCTACAATATTCGCAGCGCGTACTACCGGGAGAAATCCAGCGCCGGGTGCACCGACTACGAGACCCGGGTGAGTCAGACTGAACCAGATGAAGATCAAGAAATTCTGCTGGGGTGATCAGATATCCAGACCCTGCTATGGCAGAAATACCAAAGGAACGGCCAAACCGGCCGAGTGAAATACGGGAGGGAAGACCATGAACCGCGCACAAAGGAGAGCCGCCAAGAAGCAGCAGCCGAAATGGCAGCGCATGACCCACGACCAGAAACTTGCCGCGCTGGTGAAGAACGGCATCACGCAAAAGGACTTGGACAGCGCCTACGAGGGCGGGCGCACCGCCGGGATCAACGGCACCTATCAGATATGCTTCGCCGCCGTGTGTTTGGCCCTGAACGACATCCACGGCTTCGGCGGGAAGCGCTGCCACCGGGTGCTGGAAAAAATGCAGCGGTATATCGTGGACTGCTTTACCAGCGCCGATGCCGTGCAGGCCGTGTATAAGCGCATGGGATTGAAGTTGGACTTTGGGGACCCGCTGAATTGGATCGAATTGGAGGATGACGAGTGATGGATAATAAGAGTATTTGGCTTGAAATCAAGGATAAAAATGATTTGCTGTCTGTTGCCAACGCGCTTTTGAAAAGCGGCTATATCATCAGAATCTGCAAAAAGAAAAACGCTGGCGTGTGGACGAATTATATCGTCGCCGTGATGGTTGGAAGTGAGGAGAGCGTTGCATGCCAAAAATGATCGAAATTTCCGCCGCCGAGTATGAGCGGCTGCAGGACTGCATCCGGGAGGACGGCATGAGGATCGCCGCCCTGATCGAGGAGAACAAGGCGCTGCATCAGGAAGCGGCCATGCGCACCAGCAACGACAAGCTGACCTTCGCGAAGATGGACGGGGAGGGGGATGCTAAATGATCTGCAAACCAATCTTGTTTAACACCGATATGGTACAGGCCATTCTGGCGGGCCAGAAAACGCAGACGCGGCGGGTGATAAAGCCGCAGCCCACAAACCCAAGATGGAACAATATTGGTTGGCTCGGTTGGGATGACGGACATGGCTACAGAATGAAGCCTCCTTGCGAAGATGGCGATATTCTCTGGGTTCGCGAAACGTGGAGTACCACGGACAAGTGCGGTCTTTACCCGAACTGGCCCATCGACGGAATCCACTATATGTACAAAGCGGACGACCCAGATTGCAGTGCGGCAAAAAAATCCAGATGGTATCCTTCCATCCATATGCCGAAACAAGCCGCCAGAATCTTCTTGCGGGTGAAGGAAGTGCGAGTTGACTGGCTGCAAGCCATGGACGAAGAAGCGGCTATTGCAGAGGGCTTCGCTGATTCCACTGCCGGCACAGATTCCCCACTCACACGTTTCGCGGAGCTTTGGGACAAAACGATCAAGCGCGAAGATTTGCGCGAATTCGGCTGGCACGCCAATCCCTGGGTCTGGGCCGTCGAGTTTGAACGCTGCGAAAAGCCGGAAGGATGGGATAAAAAATGACCGAAACGCCGAAGTGCCCCTATTGCGGGGCGGAATTGGAAGTGACCCATGTTTTAGTGAACAGCGTTTTTGCAGCACATAAGTTGGTATACACCTGCTTTTGTCGCGAATGCGGAGTATACACGCCAAAAAGGCCAACGCCGGAGGAAGCCCTTTCCGCCGCCCTACACCGCGCCGAGCCGGAAATGCGGCCCCTGACGCTGGAAGAGGTGCGGGCGCATTGCGCAAAAGGGCCGGATGCCGAACCGCTGTGGGCAGAGTTCAAGGAAGAATGCGCTATTTCCAGATGGATTTTTGCGGTTATCCCACCTGATGTCTTCGACAGACCTGTCCTTTCCGAGTGGATAGCAACGGACAGAAGCGAAAAATACGGGAAAGAATGGCGCTGCTGGCCCCGGAAGCCTACGCCGGAACAGATAGTGGCGGAGAAATGGGAGGAATGAACCATGCAAGGCGAGCAACTTATGATTTGCACTGACGGCCAAGTCAGAACAAAAGTTGAAAATGCCATCAAGCGACTGCAATCCTTTGAGCCGCCGGAGGGGTACTACGTAGCATTCAGCGGAGGGAAGGACAGCCAGTGTATCTACCACCTGTGCCAGATGGCCGGTGTAAAGTTTGACGCACATTATAGCGTTACCAGCGTTGATCCGCCGGAGCTTGTGCAATTTATCAAACGCCAATACCCGGATGTGATCTTTGATTTTCCGCGTTACGCCGACGGAAGCCGGATCACCATGTGGGACCTGATCCCAAAACACAAGATGCCTCCAACAAGGATGGTACGCTATTGCTGCGAAGAGCTGAAAGAGAGCCGTGGAGAAGGACGTGTTGTCGTAACTGGGGTACGCTGGGCGGAAAGTGCCCGTCGAAAAGCCGCCCACGATGTAGCCAACATCCAAGGAAAACCAAAAACCACGGAAAAAATGGCGCAGGAGCTTGGCGCGGATTACCGCTTTAACAAGAACGGAGCGCTGGTACTCAACGATGATAACGACCCCGCCCGCCGCATGGTGGAGCATTGCTACCGCACCCAAAAAGTGATGGTCAATCCCATCGTGGATTGGGAAACGGAGGACGTGTGGACATTCCTTGACGAGATCGCAAAAGTGCCTCATTGCTGCCTCTACGATCAAGGCTTTAAGCGTCTCGGATGTATTGGGTGCCCTATGAATGTCAATGCAGCAGCAGCCGACTTGGAAAGATGGCCGAAGTACAAGGAATTGTATCTCCGTGCCTTTGCGCGGATGATTAAGGCGCGTGAAGAGGCTGGGAAAAAGAACGATTGGAGCACTCCGGAAGAAGTAATGGAGTGGTGGCTGCAAGGCCAACAGAAGGAGGAACCCACATGACCCCAAAACGCCTTTCCGCCCTGCTTGTGCTGGCGCTGGCCGCTATCGCCCTGACCGTGTGCGCGGGGCTGGCCGCCGGAGTAAGCATGTGGCCGTGGATCGTCGGCTATTGGGCGGTGTTGACGGCCAAAAATATTGTGGACTGGATTGGAGCGATAAAACATGAGTAAGATCGAAATCATCCGCAGGCCGAAGGAAGAAGATTGGGCCCGGTGTTACCGGCTGGCGCTGGGCACGGAGGGGAAGGGGACGGACAAAGTCCCTACCCCTGCGTGGATGGAAAAAATCTTGAAGGCGGAGCATTCCCCCATTCGAACCCTGATGTGGACGGTGCGGATGTATGACGTGCCCTATTGGGTGGCCATGCATCTGGTACGGCATAAATACGGCGTGGAATGGTACGTGCAGAGCCAGCGCAACGACCGGCAGAGCAGGTACGACCGAAACAAGGCCCGGCAGGACAGCCCCGTGATGCTGACCATGGATGCGAACGCGCAGGCCCTTATCAATATCAGCCGAAAGCGGCTGTGCTACAAGGCCGCTGTGGAGACCCGGCAGTTATGGACGGCGGTCTGCAACGCCATCATCGGGCTTAACCCGGAAATGCTGCGGGTGCTGGTGCCGGACTGCGTGTACCGTGGGAAATGCCGCGAAATGCAGCCCTGCGGAGAACGAGACGGGAGGTAAAATATGATCGAGACCGCGAAGCTGATACAAAAGCCGGTAAACCCGGCGAAAAAGTGGCTGTCCGGCTACCCGGAGATGCTGGAGCGCCGGGAGCGG
>OCIU01000367.1_pt1 | contig 43924 bp, 62 predicted proteins | sample 1538471 | NCBI WGS metagenome assembly OCIU01 (sample SAMN04571693, study PRJEB22368) | human gut metagenome | biome: human gut; material: stool | host: Homo sapiens | place: Luxembourg | collected 2012-06-01 | reverse complement strand
CGCAGTTGTCCTCTTGGTCTACCTTGTTCTCGGCAAGTGACGGTACAAAGTGTGTCATCACTCCGTATGTAGAAGCACCGACATCAGACGGTGGCGATGCAATCACTTTCGGTGGTGGCAACGATACCGTAGGCGGTACTACAAAGGTCATCGGTCGCAATCCAGTCAATATGTCTTTCGTTATGAGGCAGATGACGCAGGATGTCATTAAGGCTCTCAAGGGATTGCAGTGCGAGGATGAACTCGGAGTTTATCTTGTCAATGGGGATGGTCAGATACTTGCCCTTTCTTCAGCAGACAATACGTACACCCCTATTCCTATCCGTTCACTCTTTATCAGCGACCTCAAACTTATGGGTCTTGACAATCCGGATGAAAATGCACTTTCATTCTCTTTCCTCCCGAACTGGAGTGACGATGCGGTGGTGGTAACTCCTGAATTCAATCCACTAACCGATTTGAGCAATCAGTAATGGCTACGAAGGTTAATACTATCCGCTTGCAGGTTGGCGAGCGGATAGAAGCCTTTGAGGTAGAACACGCAGAGCGCATACTGCGAATGAGTAACAATGGAGGGTGGCATATTGCCGATGATGAAAAAGTAGAACTGACAAAAAATGGCTTTAGACCGAGAAAAGATAAAGGCGGAGATAGAAAGACCTCGTAAGCGAGAGACTATCCGCAAGGCTATTGAGCAACAGGATTGGATTAAGTTTCACACCGACACCAATCTTGATGCCGTTACCTCTTTGCCTTTTGAACGGTTCAAGGCTTTTGTAAAGTCGCAACTCCCAGAGGACAAGTACCTCACATCTTTGAACAACTTGAAGTTCCCTATCCCTACCAATAGGATTACGGAGAGCATCTTTGTCAAGTTAGCGAAGATATTTGACGGTAGAAATCCCGCTTTCAACTATCAGTTCCACAACACCCAAGAAAGGGATGATTGGGAGTGGTATCGCCAAGAAATGCTGAACGAGCCGGAGGTTTGGTCGCAGAAGGCTTGGAAGTATTTTCAGACGGAAATCAACTGCGTTATGATTGTGGATATGCCACTTGTAGATGATGCAAGTGACCGTTATCCGCAGCCTTATTTCTATTTCGTGCCTATCAGCGAGGTCATATCTTACGATGTGGACAAGCGCACTGGCAATATGGAATGGATAATCTTCAAAGACGATAAAAGGGTTATCGCCATTGATGAGCAGGCATATCGCACCTTTGACTACAAGGATAGGAAGTTAGGGGCGCTCCTTTCAGAGAACTACCATACACTTGGGTATTGTCCTGCAAGGTTCTTTTGGAATGACCCATTGTCGCTTAAAGAGCCGGATGTGAAACGCAGTCCATTGAGCAAGGAACTTTCCGCTTTGGATTGGTACTTGTTCAAGTCACTTGGCGTTAAACATCTTGACACCTATGCAAGTTACCCTATTTATAGTGCTTTTGAGGAAGAATGTGACTATTCCGACAAGGACGGCAATATCTGCCACAAGGGATATTTGCAGAAACCCGAAGGCGGTTATTTGACCGACATAGAGGGTAATCCAGTCCTTTGTCCAATCTGTCACGGGAAGAAGCAACTTGCAGGGGCAGGAAGTTTCATTACCGTTCCTATCCCTACGGACGGACAACCTGACCTGCGTAAGCCAGTGGACATTACCACCATTGACAAGCAGGCACTTGACTACAATGTAGGGGAACTGAAAAGGCTTGAGAAGGACATTATAAATTCTTGTGTGGGATTGGACAACACAATCCTCAATGAGACCTCGCTTGCAGACAAGCAGGTAGATGCTACATTTGAGAGCAAGGATAATGTTCTCAACCGTATCAAAAAGGGATTTGAGGAAGCGCAGAAATGGGTGGACACCACAATATGTATTCTCCGATATGGAAGTGCTTTCATCAGTGCATCTATCAGTTACGGAAATGAGTTCTATACCCTTTCTCCGGAGACACTGCAAAAGAGGTACAATGAAGCCAAGAACGGAGGTGCGAGCGAAGCCGACCTTGATGCAATCTATACGCAGTTGCTTGAGACGACATACCGTCACAATCCTACGCAGATGCAGAGAATGATAATCCTGAAAGACCTTGAACCTTTCGTGCATAGGACGCAGGAGCAGGTTCAGAATCTTTATGAGAAAGGTTTGTGTTCGCAGGCAGAGGTAATCCTAAAATCAGATTTTATGGGTTTCATAAGGCGTTTTGAGAGGGAGAACGATAACATTTTGGAGTTTGGCACGAATATCCCATACTCCGAGAAAATAAATAACATCTATCAATCATTATTAAGTTATGCAGAACAAAGAGCAGTCAGCCCTTCTCGTTCATAGAGAGAACTACATCGTTCCAAAGGGTGAGGAACACGCAGTCCATTACAAGATTGCAAAACTGACTGAAAACGGGGCATTCATTGAGCCGCCTCGCATTGTGAAGTCAAGGGTAAAAATGTTTGAGACCATTACCAAGAGGGGTTTGGAACTCAACGGCTACACCGTAGAGATACTTTACCACCCTAATGGTACATACTCAAATGTAAGGATTGAGGACAAGAATATCCTCATCAAGAAGCAGGATGAAGAAATTGCGGAACTCAAAGCCAAACTTGAGGAGCAGACAAGCACCGACAAGGATGCCGAAATCGCTGCGTTGAAAGCGGAGATTGAAGCGTTGAAGAAGAAGACGGAGAAACCTGCACCAGTGGGCAGACCTGCAAAGGAGAAAACAAACAAGTCCGATAAGGGCGGAAAGGAGGATTAGTATGGCACTTGTAAGAGACACAATCGCAGCCAATGAAGTCCTCGCAGGACTTACGGACGAGCAGATTACTGCGATAGAAACCCTATCAAGAAACGATGAAGATGTAGTCATCGGCACTCGTTTCGGGGAAGTCTATCGTCAAATGGACTCCACCATTGAAAAGGCAACTGGCATCAAGAGGAACGGGGATGAAAAGACCTACAATTACCTTGAGAGGGCAGCAAAGGAGTATGCAGCGAAATATGCAGACTATGACACCCTCAAGACAAAGGTAACCGACCTTGAAGCCAAGATTGCAAATGGTGGGGATGCGGCACTCAAAGCGCAGTTGGAGAGTGCGCAGAGCGAATTGAAGGCAGCGAAGGAGGAGTTTTCCACCCTCAAAGCCACCTATGACACCGAGAAAGCAAGCCACGAGCAGGCTCTCTTGGGTATGAAGATTGACAATGAGATTGCACGGGCAAAGGAGGGTTTGCAGTTCAAGCAGGGATTGAACGAAGCCGTTATCAATACCCTCGTATCGCAGGCAATCGCCAATCTGAAAGCGAAAAATCCGACCTTTGAGGATAGGGCTGGAGTGAGTACACTTGTATTCCGTGACGCAGAGGGTAAGCCGTTACTGAACAAGGAAAATCAACTCAATCCTTACACCGCAAAGGAGTTACTTACGAAAGAGTTTGAGAGTATGGATATACTTGAGAAGAAGCCTGCAAAGGGTGCAGGTGGGAATGACATCAATCCGAGTCCGAGCATTTCGGGAGCGACCACCCAAATTGAGGCGGTATCGGCTATTGAGAGAATTCTATCCGACAAGGGTATTGCCAAGACCTCGCTGAACTATCAGCCGGAATTTGACAAACTCTACAAGGAATACGAGGTATCCAAACTTCCGAGAACAAAATAGGGGCAGTGGGTAAGTCTCAACAACACAACAAAAAAACAAAAACCTTAAAACAAAAAAGTTATGAGTTTAGCAGGAACAATGTTGCAGAATGTTCGTGTCAATAATCCGCTTTTTGACAAGAACGAGCATCGTTTGAGCGAGTACGGAGCATTCAATTTCTTCGTTCAGCAGAGCAGGACGAACCCACTCCTTACAAGTGAGATGCGTGACAAAGCGGTTGCATCTATGGGTAAGACCCTCCAGATGCCCGTAATCGACTATGACGGAAGTATCACTATCAGCGATGTGCGTAGTTGTACAATCGCTGATGCGGAGAACACTTCCAGGTTCGTTGGCGTTACTTTCGCCACCTATGCCGTAGGTTTCACTATGGTAAAGGCAGCATACTCCAACAATGAGATTGACTATATGAAAGACCTTGAGAGGAAGTACCTCAAGTGCGCCCGTGTTCTCGGTGCTGCCCTTGATAGTGCTGCCATCTCCGCCCTTGATGCAAACAAGAGTCGGGTCTTTGCAGACACTCTCATCTACACCGAGAATGCCGACACTATCGTTGTGCCGTTTACATCTCGTGAGGACATCCTTTCCGACATCGAGCCAATGATGAACGCCAATGACTTCTACGGCACAGTTCACATCATCGGTAATGCAGGAGTGCGTAGCCTTCTGAATAAACTAGAGGAGAAAGGTGCGAACAACATCGTGGACAAGACAATGGAGTGGGCTGGAAAGTATTTCCACTTCTCAAATCGTATTTCCAACGCCTCTGGTGTTTATGCTACCTTCTATGCCGTTGAGGAAGGAAATGTGGACATCCTCTTCCGCTATGACCGTGAAGCCGTGCTTGGCACGAAATCTACGGTAGGGCACGAGTGGGATGTAGTGACAATGCCTTATCTTGACATTCCGGTAGGTCTGCACTACTATCAGTCAGTCGGAGACCAGCATACAATCGCAAGTGATGCCACCACTGACCTCACTTGTGCGGTTAAGGAGCATTTCGGTTTCTCCGTTGATGTTGCTTTCGTAGTGGCATACAACTCCGCACCTGCGACAAGGGCAAATCCTATCATCGCTGCGGAAATCAAGGGTGGAGACACCTATGCTGCCCCTGTGCATGTAGTGAACTCCGAAACGAACCCAATACCTACCAAAGCCGTTGGGGCTGGAGCGTAAGTAGGCAAGTATAATGAAAGGAGGTGGAGGTTGGACTATTCACCTCCTTTTTTTATTATCTTTGAGCATTATGATACGAATAAAAGAAATACTTGAGGCTTTTTCCCACCTTGTAGGTTGGGAGGGCGTTCCCGAACTTGAAACATCGGATAGTGGGTTGTACTTTCAAGAAGCACATCCTCTACTTACTCTCCGAGCATTGAGGGGCGTAATGCCCAAAGATATGGCGGACAATTATCCTGCCTACGATGCGGAAAAGACCTATTCCAAAGGGGAGAGAGTGAACTATGCGGGCACAATCTATGAAAGCCTTGCAGATAACAATACAGAGGGCGCAGAAACGGCTTCTTGGAAGGAGATAGACCTCTTTGTGGAGTACCTGAAAGGAATGACCGCAAGGGGCGTAAAAAAGGCTATTACGCGCTTTATGCAGGACAAGATTGTGGGAATGGAGAGCCGTAATCTTGTGGACAAACGGGCACTCTTTGACGGTGCAGGAAGAAAGGAAGCGCAAGTGCAGAACAATGGCAAACTTGTAGGATTTGAGATTACCCCGTTAAGGGATAATGGCATTACTACCGTTCTTGACAAGGTGGGTTTGCAGTTCTATGGAAACACGGGCAAAGTGAAACTTTACCTTTTCCATTCCTCGCAGATTGAACCGCTTGAAAGCATTGAGGTGGAGTACACTGGAAACGGTGGCTTTATGTGGTTTGACCTCGGTTGGACTTTGCCGCATGTGAGCGAGAAAATCAATGCAGGTGGCAGTTGGTACATCGTCTATGAGCAGGACAAACTTGCTCCTTATATGCAGGCAATCAATTTCGGCAGGGATTGGAGCAAAGAGCCTTGTGGAACTTGCAACAAGGGGGATGTTCAGTTGTTCCGTATGATGTCAAAGTATGTAACTCTTTCCCCTTTCTATGTTGCTATTGACGATTGGGACGGAAAGTTATGGGACATATCCACGAACATCTATACCTACGGCAACAACTACGGACTGAACTTTATGCTTACTATGGCTTGCGACATAACGGAGGCCGTGCTTGCGGAAAAGGCGCAGTTTGCCAATGTCATTCAGTTGCAGGTTGCTACGGAAGCATTGCGTACACTTGCCCTCAATCCGGATGTTTCGGTCAATAGGGTGCAGTCCAATGCGGAAAGGGAGAAGATTTTGTTTGAGTTAATGGGTAACGGCACGGGCATAAAGGGGATGAACGGGGATTTGGAAAAGGCTTATAAGGCACTTTCCATTGATACGAAAGGACTTGACCCTATATGTCTTGGATGCCACAATAAAGGCGTAAGGTACGGTTCAATATGAATCTTGACGAACTCATAAGCAAGGTAGATGACATTGCGGTCAATAGTGGGGCATTAGCCACTCTTGACTTCTTTGAACTTGCCCAAATGTTCTTCAAGCAAGATAAAGTCAAAGAGAATATACTTGACCTCAATAGGGATAGGCTTTACACTGAAAGTACAGACAATAACGGATTATATCTTCCCCCATACACAGAAAAGACCGCAAAGCATAAAAGGCGTGTAGGATTACCTGACAAAAGGTACACTTACTATGAAACTGGAGCGACCCACGAAAGCCTTGAATTGTTCGTCTTTGATGATTTCGCTATGGTTGGACTTGGGGAGGATGCTCCAGAGTATGCTTCTTCGCTTGACGCAAGTGCTTGGGGTATTACTGACGACCAGTATGACGAAGAAGTCCGAGATACCTTGCTTGGGTTCGTGCAGGATAAACTTAAAGATTATTTGATAAATGGCTAAAATCTATAAAAAGAGCAATCCGAAACTCTTTGACAAGGCAGTTTCGGGCATACAAGACCAACTTGCGGAGGGATTACCTTGGTTGGATAGGGTATATGGCATTTGCGAGACGATAACCGACATAAAGAATGGGCAGAAGTTTGTTTCCGCCAACCGATATGTCGGTAAGGGGCAGTATGAGCAGGTTATGCCGTGCGAGGAACTTGGAAACTTTTGCTTCTTCTCCCTCAAAGACCCTCAAGAGACAATCCCTTCGGATAGAAACCGCATAAAATGCCCTTTTTCGCTCATCTTTTGGTTTGATATGAGGAAAGTATCTCTCCCAACCGATGAACGCAATATAGAGCAGATTAAAGACCAAATTTTGGGTATTTTGGATGAGTTGCACAATCCCTATCTTACCATTACCCGAATTTATGAGAAATGGCAGAATGTTTTTTCGGAATATACCTACGATATTGTAGCAAATCACTATCTTATGTCCCCGTATGCAGGCATAAGGATTGAGGGTTACATAGAAGCAAGGGTATCTTGTATAAAGTAGTTATGGTAGAGTTTGTTTGTTGGGTGCTTTTAGTGGCACTTTTCGTAATGTTTTTACGGACTTTGGCTGAAAAATGGGGCATTTTGGAGTTTTTGCAGGTCAATGCTCCGAATGAGTTTCTGCACAAATTGTTCACTTGCAGTTTTTGCCAGTCCTTCTGGCTCGGAATGGCAATATCGGTGCTTTTGGCTATCTTTGTGCATTGGTATTTGATATTTGTTCCATTCTTTTCATCTGTAATCAAATGGTGAGTCAGAAACTAAACGGACACGATGTAATCTTCTACGATAGTGTGGAAGATTTGCCTATCGTGCAGTTCCATAGATACTCAAAATGCATCTTGATTGAAAGCGGTATCGGGGACACCATTCAAGATATAGATAGGCACATCACAAGGGTAATGAATTTCTTGGGAGACACAAAGAAAGCATACCAAGAATTGCTTAACTTACGGCAGTGCATCTATATGGTTGCATCAGGGCAGGACATCCACCATAAGGCTACCTTGTGCCTTGTCAAGCAGGTGGACGGAAAGGACTGGACTGACTTCTCCGACAGTGGTTTGGAGACCTTGTATCGCCTTGTGAACGGTGCATCTGTAAGGGAAATTGAAGAACTTGCAGAAAAGGTGCGAAATGCGATAGATGAAAACCTATTGCAGTATTTCCCGAAGGTCTTTGAGGATGCAACGCAGAAGAACTACACCGACCTTTTGAGGAAAAGGGCATTATTGCAGATACAGGCAATCGTAAAGGACGAGAATAAGGAGGATGAAATCAAATCGGTTACGGAGCAGATATATCGTATGCAGAACCCGAAAGGCTTTATGGGCTCGGAGAGTGAGGAAGTCCGCTTTGACAAGCAGTTTGAGGACATGTGCCTACTTATGGCAAAAGAGTTCGGTGGCGGTATCAAGAAATACACCACAATGGAGTTCTACACGGCATTTGAAAGGCTTACAAGGCAGTATAACGAAGCAAAGAAAATTCGCAGTAAAAAGAGATAGTTATGGAGCAGATAAAATTCAGTGACCTCTTTGATGAGGGTAGCATCAGTGGCGGACTGAAAAATATGGTTACGCAGATTGAGAGTGTGAAAGCAGAACTTCTCAATATGCTTAAAGAAGTAAAGGAGGCATCGGCAAGCATTTCTTCTTCCCTTTCCTCTACATCAAGTGTATCTAAAGGTGGCAGGGATGACACGAGGGTTCAGGCTGGGAATGTGGAGCAGTTATACTCTGCATATCAGGAACTGACAAAGGCTATTGCTGAATGCAATAAGAACGTCATTAACCTTAATGCAAGTAGGGCAAAGAATCCCCCGAAGCCAAAGGAAACGATTGATTTGGCGCAGGCTTATTCCACCTTGTCCAAACTTATTCAGCAAACTGGCGTAAGTGTAGAACAACTCCTGCAATCCCAAAAACAACTTAATATAGCACAGAAGAACGGAGAGGTAGCAGCCAAATCCGCCACCGGTTCATACAATCAACTCTATGCCCAGTACAACCTTATCAAGAATGTACTTAATGCGATGAGCGAGGAAATGAGGAATGCAGAGGGAGTAGGCAAGAAATGGGAAGCGGAAGCACTGCGTATAATGAATGCGATGAAGGGTATGCAGGAAGCCACCGGAAAGCACACCCTTTCGGTAGGAGATTACACAAAGGCTTTCAATGGATTAAGCACAGCCACGCAGCAGGTATTGCGAGAAATGCCTACATTGGCTAATTCTATGCAACAATTCTTCATAGCGATTTCCAACAACGTGCCTATCTTCGTGGATAACCTCAAGGCGGTGCAGAAAGAAACTGGCTCGTGGGTAACTGCGATGAAAGCCGTTCTATCTTCGGTATTCAGTTGGCAGACCGCTTTACTTGTGGTGCTTACTATCCTTCCAAAGATAGCAAAGGCAATTTCGGATAAAAGGATGGCTAATGAGGAAGAAGCGAAAGCGCAGGAAAAGGCAAGAAAGGAAACGGAGAAGGCAGTGGAAGCCTATCGTTCCTTATATGATATTCTCTCCGATATTAGCGTAAAGGTAGGCACTTCCATTACCGAAGTATCCACCCTCACAAGGATACTTAACGACAATAACCGTTCATTAGAGGATAGGATTGGGGCAGGAGAACGATTAAAGCAAATCTTTGACGAGGAACTTAAAGGATATAGTGCGGAAGAGATTGCAGCAGGGAATGCAATGGTTACGATTCAGCAACTTACTACCCTCATATATGAGCAGGCGAAAGCACGGGCAATCCTCAACGAGATAACCGAACTCACGCAGAAGCAGTTAGAACTTGAAGAAAGGGCAAAACTATATGAGAATTACAAGGTAGGCACAAGAACTGTAAAAGAGTTGTCGGAAGCCATTGATGAAGCAAACAAAAAAGGTCAGTCGGTAAGGATTGGGGAGCAAGCGCAGGGATATGTGAATACATATAGGTCAATTACGTCCGAGATGAGGGGATTACAAAATCAGATTAATAGACTTACGGAGAAGATTGACCCAAGCAAACTCTTGGAAGATGCAACGAAAGGCACAAAAGATGCCCTTGATAAGATAACCGATTACTATTGGGAGTGGGCAGAGAGCAACGCAAAAATCATAAAGGATGCAGAGGATAGAGACATAGCCTTGAACGATGTGAAATACGAAAAGGCAAAGGATACCTACCAGAAAATCCTTGACGAGCAGAAGAAAGCCGGAACTCTCACTGCGGAGCAGGAAAAGTACCTTACAGACATCATCCTCAATCTTGAAACCGAAAGACAACAATCAAGGCTTGCAATTATAGACAAGTATTATAAGCAGTTGTGGGCGGAAATCAGCAAGGGACTTGACACCTCGGTTATGGAGGAACACATAGAGGAGGAAGATGTAACTATTTCGGGCAAATATGATAAGATGCTTGCAAACATATCCACGCAGATAATCAATGCAAGGGCATCTTTGAACGATAGCCTTGTGAACGGCTCATACAAGGAAGCAAAGCAGGAAGGCGAGGTGCTGAATGACCTTTTGAGGGAGAAACTTGAAAAGGAAGGGGAGTATCAAAAGGCACTCTTGTTGATGCGATATGAAACCGGAGAACTAACTAAAGACCAGTACACCATCGAACTTGCAAAGGTAGAGGCCGCAATAGACAGTGCTATCGCTAAACTGAAAGGTAAGCAGAGAAGAAGGGTAGATATTTGGGATTTACTTTTCGGGGCAAAGCAGACCGATGAATACGGAAATGTATTCAAGAAGTTAGATGACGAAAGTAAGGCTTTCATCCAGCAACTCATTAGCGGTCTTGAAACTGCGATGCAGTATATGGATGAGTTTATGGATAAGAGGATTGAGATGGCGGAGATTGCGGTAGAAGCAGCACAAAAGGAGAGTGAAGCCGCCAAAACAAACCTTGACTACGAAATGGAAGCAAGGGCTAACGGATATGCCAACAATGTAGATTTGGCTCGCAGGGAGTACGAAGAAAAACTTGCCATTGAGCAGAATGCTATTGAAGAAAAGAAAAGGTTGGAGAAGATACAAGAGGGCATTGATACCGCTACTCAGATTAGTTCCCTCGTGACCGCTACGGCACAAATTTGGGCAACCTACACAAAATTCCCAGCAGGGAAAGTACTTGCCATAGCAGCCACCGCTTTGATGTGGAGCAGTTTTGCAGCAGCGAAGATACAGGCAGCGCAGTTGGCAAACGCAAAGACCTACGGAGAGGGAGGCATGGAATACATTGACTATGGTGGTAGTCACGCAAGCGGAAAGGATGTTGATTTCGGGCGTACCAAAGAGGGCAGACCGAGGAGGGTAGAGAGAGGGGAAGTGGTAAGCGTAATCAACAAGAAGAATGTGGAGAAGTATGGCGTGAGCAACATAGAGAACATCGTAAATTCTCTGAACAATGGCACATTTGAGAAGCAATACATATCAAGCAGGTTTGCAAGCACCCTATCCAAGAGTTCAAATGTGGTGGAAAGCACTGAACGGAACACATTGGGGGATATGTACTCATTGGCTTTCTCTATGTTGGGTATGCCGAGTGGGGAAAGTACAGACCTCTCCACCATTGAGAGGGGTATCGGCACGCTTGTATCGCAGAATGATGTGAGGGTAGTCCCTACTCCTTACGGAAGGATTGAGTATAGAGGAAACAACACAAGAATAATTCGTAACTCGTAATGAAGGACTTGAACATAAAATTGAAGATAAACGGAGTGTACACCCAAAATGATGTACACCCCGTATTTGGCGATGACATTAAAATCAACATCAGCCGAGAGGAAAATCAGATTTTCAAGAGGGAGAAGATAGAGGGCACATTCAAGTTCGTGGGGAATGAATTTGACTTGATATATCAGTGTTCTATCTTTACCAAATTTACTTTGGAGATTTACCGAGAGGATGTCTTTGTCGGTTCGGCAGACTTCATCCGTACCGATTGCGAGTTCAATCTTGATGACAGGATTTGTTCCGTAAAACTCACCACCAAGGACATCTATGGGAAGATACTGAACGGCTACGATAGCAAATATAATCTTGTCAAGTTAGCACCTCAAAGGGAGAGTGTGACAATGACAAAAAGGGCAGTCTTGCAGTTCTATGTAAGGGGAGAGAATGTAGTTACCAATGTGGTTGGTGGGGTGCATTATGAGCAGTCTTGCAAGGAAGTATATGATGCAAGCGAATTGAAGGATACCTATCATTTCGGAGGGTATCTTCCGCTATCGTATATCGACATAAATAATCTTATAGATGCTACCGCACCACTTGATATATACGGTAGGTACTTCATTGATACATCAATAGCAAGTGGAGCAGGGATAATCTACAGAAATGAAAGGAACTCAAACTGTAGGATACAACTTACCTATATCATTTGGGGTACAGAATACAACCTCTCGTTGATTGATGGTACTTCTAACAAAACTCTTGCATCCGTCACAAAACCAAGCATACAAAGCGGTTCGCAGGATATAACATTTGTAAAGGCTGGTAGCAGTGGAGGAAACTATGCTTCAGGCACATTCAATAGTGACGGAGCCCTTTATTGCAGGGTTCTCCTACCAAAGTCTTTTGATAACTCCTACCAAAGAAGTATGGATAATGACATCACGGACTACGATAGCAACTATCCTTATGTTAGGAGTGTTTTAGTAGACCAAATTGCCCCAAAGATGAAAATGGTTGTGAACAAATCTAATACGCCAACCGAATGGGGCATTGACTCCAATGGAGCATATTTTCTTTATCCTACTTTGAACGCAGACCAACAAAAGAAAGGTTCTTCTCCGATCCCTATCGGACAATCGCATTGGGAGAGGATGTCCTCTTGGTTACTTTCGGATGATGATGTAAACGACCTTGTAGATGATTTTGACGATACATTCGTATTAAAAGACTCTTATCCTATATGGAGTGCCATAGCCGTACTTCTCAATGAGATAGATGATACTATCACATTTGAGGGAACGCAGGATTATAGTATGTTCTTGTATCTATCAGGAACAAATCTGCATATATATTCCTATGATTTCCCTTCGTATAGGACTGCCCTGCATATAACCCCGATAAGCAACATTAAAAAGACATTCTATGAGCAGGCAGCGCAGAAAGGGGAAATATCATTAAAGCAGATACTTGATATGCTCCGGAATGTCTATAATTGCTATTGGTTTATAGATACCAATAAGCGGTTACGAATTGAGCATATCGTCTATTTCAAGAATGGTAATTCTTACAATGTTGAAAAGCCGACACCAAGCATAGATGTAACAACCAAGAAAAGCCTGCCTACTGGGGAAAGTTGGGAGTTTGCACAGAATGCGGTTGAGTACGAAACGGGCAAATGCCCTGCGCGATATGAGTTCAAGTGGGGGGATAACTGCACCTATCCATTCGTGGGAGAGCCTATTGATGTGAAGGACATCTATCTGGATGCAAGTAGGAAGGAGTCCGTAGGGATAGAAAATTTCCTTGCAGATATAGACTACATTGTTTCAAATCCTTCGGGAGTAAGCGATGACCTCTTTGCGGTATTTGAAGTGAACAAATCAACAAAAAAGGTGGAAATCTTCGGTGTAAGATTAAATGATGCAAGTCCGAAATGTAAAGTCCAAAATCCTTATCTCTCTATGATTGTTGCGGAGCGGTATTACTATCCTTTTGACCTTTCGGGTTGGAATGCTTATGCAGGTAAGTACGAACTTGATGTGTACAAGACCAGAGGGATAAAGAAACAAACTCTATCCTGCCCTCTAACGCTTGCAGAAATGCGTTCTATTGGCGTTATCCATACCGATATAGGCAATGGTACTATTGACAAGTTAGATGCGGAAATAAACACCCTTTATGCGAAGAATACGATATATTACGAGGAAGACAAAAGTGTGCTTGACAAGATAAAATATAGAGATTTAGTATCCACGAGTGGATACATACAATTCTTCAATCCAACAATCACAAAGGTAAGGCTAAAAATAGGACTTGTAGAGGGAGGGAAGATAGTATCGGTTCATTACTTGGATGTTCCGTTGAGAGGTAATAGTTCCCTTCCTGCAAGCATAGGTCAAAGTCCGGTAATAATGGATGCGGAGGATATTTCCGCTTTCACTATCATTAGGAAGTTCCGTAAGATACGAGGCGCAATGAGTTTGGATGATAGCGCAAGCAGTAACGGAAAGTATGTGCTTGAAATATCTGTATCAAAGAATATCGGTTTAGATGATTTTGCAGGAATATACATAACCGCAAACCGAGCCATAAAGATAACCTTGCAGGCATCTACCGAACAATCTTTTGATTATGGGTATATGAGTGCAAGTAATCCAGTCTGTACAGATATATCCCTTGCAGAAGTTTATGTCAGCGGAACTGAATCAATTAGTAAAACTATCTACGCAGGGGATAGCAGATATATAGGATTTTTCAAAAACGGAATAATTAGCGAAAATGGCGATAAAGTTACTGTAACGATTGAAGAAGTTTAATTTTTGATTATCTTTGCATCAAGAGAAAGGGTTACTCTTGATAATCGAATAATTATTTAACTATTTTGAGTATGAATAACCTTTCTTGCATACCATTCTATACGAAAAAGGAATATCAAGACTTCCGTCTTTGGTACGCCTATGGGGAGAAATATCCCTACTATGTACCAAGTGATTTCCTAATTCCGTTCTCCTTTGTAGTGCCATATCACGCAGTACAACCCGACAACATTGAAGTAGAGTTCTATCGTGCGTGTTGTTCGGAAGAACAATACCTCGGAATACAGGGGGCATATAACAAAGATTTCTCTATTGACTTCGCAAAGTACACTACCGACTTCTCCTCTATAATGGATGTGGACGGATTAGTAGTTAAGAATGATGACATAAGGCGGATAAGTGTGCTAACATATTTTGCGAGGGAGGAACAACCCCTTGACTTGGAAGAAGGGATGTACTATATGAAGATTACCCTCGTTTACGGGCAAACAAGGAATACATATTATTCCGATGTGTTCTTCGTAAAAGATGCGAGCAAACTTGACAAGTGTGTTTGTATCAAGTGGAGAAACGAGGAATACCTTGAATATGACGGAGGGTTTATCCCTTACGGAGAATCAGAAGGTGGACAACCTTTCATAACTCGCCTATATCTTGACACCACGATAGCAATGCCAGAGTATAAGTTCACGGAGGACGGAGAAGAAAGAAATGGTCGCTTCTTTCCTATCAAGCAAATCAGTGAAAAGGTCTATAAGATGTCATTCATAGCACCCGAATATCTTTGCGATGTCATGCGGTTGATACGAATGGCGGATTATATAGAACTTTATGACGGACTTGGCAGAACGCTTGTTGTTGAGCAGTTTGAAATGGATGTAAAATGGTCGCAAGGGGGTCACTATGCAGAAGTGACTTGTTCCATTCAGACGGATTCGGTAATCAAGAAGATAGGGAAAGCATACAATTATTAGAATCATGGCAGAAACAATAAAAAAAGCGATACTCGGAGATGTGGTCTTTTGGGTATGTTTAACGGTAACACTTGTGTTGATGCTTTGGGGTTTTTATCTTCCCCCTCTGGGAGAAATCAGTCCAAGTGTGCTTGAAGCCGTTGGTTGGTTGTTCGGTTTTGCTGCATTGGCGAAACTTTGTGATACAGTCAATGTGGCAGTAAAGGCAGGCTATGACGCAAAAGTGCAGCACGGAGATACAAAAATAGAAATCAATAATCATTAGAAGATATGGCAAACTATCAGTTACTTAAAGCAGACATAGATGCAAAGGTCTATCAGAATGGGCAGCAAAAGATTACGGGAGAGAACCTCAATTCCGTCTTAAACGCAATGGTGGCATCTTTGGGAGCAGGTTATCAGTTCATGGGTATGGCGACACCCACCAATCCCGGAACTACACAGACTCCGGACTACAAGTGTTTCTACCTTGCCACCACTCCCGGCACATACACTAAGCTGGGTGGTCTTGTTGTGGCAGATGGTGAGGTTGCACTCCTAAAGTATGACTCTGCATGGACAAAGGAGGTGACCGGGATCGCAACCGCAGACCAACTCAATCAGTTAGGCCAAAAGATTGACGGCTTTTATCCTTTTGAGCAAGGTGGGATAAATGCCCAAACAGGTATAAATGACGACACAATTTTAACTCAACTTAGAACAAAGGACTATTGGGGAATTTCCGGTAAGCCAACCATATCGGCAACTGATCCGTATGGAAATACATTGGAAGTAGGTACAAGGTATTATGACAACTCAAAAACATTTGTCGGTTACACCTATACCGGAAGTGCTAAATATGTCCGCATCGTTGTTGTCGCCAATAAGACTATAACGGAACAATACATAAATGAAGTAGTAATTGTTTTGAATGGAATTGACATAAAGACAATTAGTGGTGTCAATTCTGCTAATGGTTTTTCCTTTGATGATGAAACAACCAAAATCAAGGGCAATACTGTTCAAAAAATAGTTTCAAATATAGATTCTTTTGTTTCCGGAAACTCCTTATTTGAGCAAGGTGGTATTAATTCTCAAACAGGAGAGAATGACAATACCAGACCTATGCAGTTTCGTTCAGTAGGTATGATTGCCATTAACGCAAATCCAACAATTTCAGCAAAAGATAAGTATGGGAATAGTCTTGAAGTAGGTGTACGTTTCTACAATGCTTCTGGAAATTATCTGGCATACTCATACCCGGGAAGTTCCGCCAAGTTTGTGAGAATTGTTGTTGTATGTAATGGAGTAGCTTATAAGAGTGTTATTGCTGACACAAAGGTAACATTCAATGGTCAAGTGCTGATTCAGAAAGATTCCGTTAATCTTGGTTCTGGAACCGAGTTCAAAAGGAATGGAACAAATATCTTTGGTAATAATGTTCAGTCTGCAATAGAATTTGTTAATGATGACAAGAAAGGAATCAATCCTATCACAGTAAGCACTTGGAATGTTGGCCAGTTTGGTGGAGGGCGCGGACAATCAACTATTATACCATCTAACTATAACCAAGAGGTGTTAAAGTGGAACAAGAAAGTGCGTGGAATATATGCTGACTTGTGCGGTATGCAAGAATATAATCCCGTATTCGGTAAAAATGTCAATAATGAGGATTGTTCTCCTAATGATGTAGTTTGGGATTTCTACAAATACTTCGAAGTATTCAGGCAGCCAGAGGTTACATCTTATTGGGGAGGGAATGGTATTGGGAGCCAAATGAAACTTTCTAATGGTCAAAAGGTAAAATATGATTGCAATAAAGGTGTTATTGCCCCTGACCCGACAACACAACATTTGTTAGATGAGGTTGCATTTTATACATTAGCAGATATGCAGTTAATGGGTGTAAATGTAAAAGTTGCTTGTTGCACAATAGCATTTAATGCTTCAGATTCCACAGACAACACATACCAAGCAGCGCAATATGCTGAATTAGTGGAGAAGTTTAGTGGTTATGACCACGTGATACTATTGGGAGATTTTGAAACAGTAGATGATTCAAGTCTTTCTGCATTCACATCAAACGGATTTAGTATCTGTAATGGTGGTGCGTTTGGTTGGTTTAAGACTTGCCCTAATACCAATATGGGAAATGGAAATCTTGATAATATAATTGTAAAAGGATTTGACATTGTGAATGTGGGAATGGATGTAAATGACTTAAGTGACCACTACCCACTTATTGCACAATTAGTCATTAATTAAAACCCCTAACTGACTTACTTGAGAGACCTGGTGGATTAGAATCATCCGGTTTTCTTTCACTATTTGAAAAAAATATTTTGTTTTGTCAAAATAATATGTATCTTTTAAGTATTGCAAATGAGTAAGTATTTTTCCGAAAGCGAGTTCAAGAAATGTGTTCCGTCTTGTTCCGAGAGGGATATGGACGGAGCATTTCTTTCCCTATTGGATGAAGTGCGTGAGAAGGCAGGCATTCCATTGATACTGAACTGCGCCTATCGTTCATCCTCTTGGGACAAGTCAAAGGGCAGGAGTGGGAACTCCGCCCACACTCGTGGCAAGGCGGTGGACATCAGGTGCAACACATGTGCCACAAGGTTTAAGATAGTCAAGGTAGCACTTGAATGTGGGGTACGCAGGATAGGCATAGGCAAGTCCTTTGTGCATCTTGACAATGACAATAGTCTGCCACAAGATGTAATTTTTGATTATTATGAGTAACGAGGTCAAGAAAATTCTTTACTTTTTCCTTTCATTCCTTTGGGTGGTAGGTGCGATTGGTTCGCTTGGCTATATCCTTTGGATGAAAGAGTGGGTGATAGCCATTGGGTTGGTTATCGTTATTGTTCCTTCCGTTCCGAAGATTAAGGAATGGGTAAAGTTCATTTTGAGCAATGAATAACTTGAAGATTTGGGCGGTATCAATCCTTACCGCCTTTCTTTTTGGTGCGCTTGCATCGTATTTTGCCGCTAAAGGGCATTTTCAAGCCAAATTAGCGACCTTAACACCCGAAGTGATACGAGTGGATACTTTGCGCCTAAATTCGCCTATTTTAAGGGAAATTCATAAAGTCACTCACGATACGATAAAAATCGTAATGAACGATACCATTGTCCGCAGGGATACTATCTATCTTGAAAGGGAGCAGAGGGTATATGAGGACGAGGACTACAAGGCTTTTGTTTCCGGCTTTCAGCCGAGGTTGGATAGCATCTATGTATATCCCAAGACTATCTATGAAACAAAAGTCTCCACTCGCAAGGAATGGAGACGGTTCACTTATGGGGTGCAGGCAGGGGTAGGCGTAGTAAGGCCCTTTAATTCTTCCCCTTCTTTCGGTGGCTATCTCGGATTTGGGATAGGGTACAATTTTTAGTTTCCTTTCCATCTGGGAATTTCGCATCTGGGCAATCGTTCCTTTCGCAACAAGTGGTATTGAAACCAAAGCAGTTCTTGGATAGTTCGCAGTAACCCTCAAAGTAGTGGATGCAATCGTTATATGTTTTTCTCATTTATTCTATCATTAGAGGTTTTTTGCACTCCTTAACCATCCTCAATACTTCCTCACTCTCGTTTGGCATAAGCGTAACAACTGGATATTTGGATGCAGTATTGGGCTTTTGTGAAGTGTGCATCTTGACGGAAAGGTCGAAAACTACCCCACTACAATGCCCATTACTTTCAAGCACCGCATCAAAGGTATCTCGTACCTGCGGAATGGAAGATGCAGAACCTTTGGTGGAGAACTGCCACAATCCCATAATGCCACGCACCTTCGGGATGATGAAATTAAGGGTAAGGGTAATCTTCCAGTCCTGCGAAGGGTATTTGGATTTTACCATTTCCATAAGGTTTGGATATTCCGTAACCGACAATATCGTGTAAGCCTTGCTTTTAGTACTCCACACTTTGAAGGTTTCTCCGTCACCCGATGCAACAAGTTTGCCCTGCGTATCACGGAATTCATATTCTTCCCTACAAACAAGTTCAGGGTTATCCGAGGGGAAAACTATCTGGATAGTGTCGGGTTTGTCCCCATAAGCCTTATCAAAAAGGCTTGCATATTTTCCGTCTGCGAGCCAATAATCCATACTCATAGGAAAACCCCTATCGGATTTCTTTCCGCATCTTATATGCCCGATTATCGGGTATCGCAGTCTTTCCTGCCTATCGTTATTCTTTATTCTTCCGCTCATATTGCTTTGATTTAGTGGGGAGATTGCTCTCCCCGTTGTTATTCGTTAGGAAACAAATCATCTTCTTCCCCTTCGGGAGTTTCCTCCTGCATCTTTTCCTTGCTCTTGTCAATCAGTTCTTCAAGGGTGAGAACGGTCACATTGCTATCAATGTCATCATTGAGGTCAATGATGCCCTCGCAAAGCGGAACTTTCTTCGTTTCCGTAGGGAGCAGTTTATAGAGTTCCAAGAGGTAAGGTATTTGTTTCAGCACCTCATTGTCAGTCTGCCACTCAAACTGGTAGGACACTTGTTTCTTGGCGGTTTTCCACCATTCCTTTGGAGAGATATTGGCAATCGCATCAATAGGCAGTTCAGGAAATGTGGCATCCCACATCATCTTGTAGAGTCCGAGTTGGATTGCGTGGCTATCGTGGAAAGCCTTTGTAGTGGTCTTGAAATCCACTATGACGGTAATCCTCTCATCAGTAGCCTTCTTGCTCCCTATCGGTTCTTTCCGCATAGTACAAACAAGGTCAAGCATACCAGCGAATTTGAGTTCGGGATGATAAAGGCATATTTCCACCGCAAGTGGTCGCACATCGTAGTCCTTCATCCACTTTGCAAAGGAAAGCAGGTCATACTTCACTTCATCCTCGTGTTCCATAAAGGACATAGGAAGATGCTCCCGTTCAATGTACTTGCTGAGTTTTTCCCTTACGGAAGAAAGGTCAAACTTGCGTGTGATGACGAGTTCCTGCAACAAGCCGTGAACGAATGTGCCGAACCTTGCCCTATCCATAGTGTAGGATTCTGACGCATCTTTTCCGAGGTCAATCTTCCAGTTCGTGAGGATAGTGTTCTCCGGCATAACCTTTTTGAGAATGGTAGTGACTGACGGATAGAGTTCAGTCCCACTCTCGTTCATAGAGTAATAATACCTCTGCCCCCTTGCGTTCAGTTGGCAAAGACGATAGTTTGGCTCACGCAAAGCCTGCGAATCAAAGAACACCGCAGACAGTTGCTCGGTAGTGATGTCACGGGCAATTTCAAAAATGCCCATTTGGTTTTCTTCATTTTGGTACATAATAACTATAATTTGGTTGCTATTTCAATGATTTCATTCGCTTTCGCTATGAGGGTTTCCTTTTCCTCTTGGCTGTTTCGTATATCGGAAAGACCAAAGAGATAGTCAGCCGAAACGCCCAGTGTCTTGCAGATGAAAGGAACATCCCCGATATTGATTTTCTTGCTTTTGCCCCCTATGAGATTGCGAAAATTCATATAGGCAGATTTCTCCGTGCTATTGCACCAAAGTTCATTTGCAAGGTCGGAGTTCTTCTTTATCAATCCGTTCTCTTTTGCATAAGCGAGTGCTTCTTTAATCCTAAACATATCTTAAAAACAAGTCTTTATTGTTTGTTTACGAATGCAAAGATACAAAGAATAATTTACAATCCAAATTATTTTTGATTTTTTTTATAGGGTAATGATTGCCCCATAGGGAAAGAAAAAAGATGAATAAAATTTGCAATTACGAAAATTGTCCTTATCTTTGTAGTGTTGTTTGGTTTGAGGGCAGTTTTACATTGCTTTGGCTGCCCTTTTCGAAACGAAAAATAGGATGTTTGAATGCAACACTCTACCGTTCAAACACAAGGAAATATAAAACACTTTTGTGTTGTATTCCCCGTATAATGAAGTAGAGTGCATTATACGGGGATATTTTTTGTTGAGTAATTATAATTTTATATATGGAAACAACAGGTAATATTACAATCATCGAATCCGTAAGTAGGTTCAAGAAAGTGGATATTTCGCTCATTGAGAACGAAAGGATTGACTGCACCACATTGGGGGTTTATACTAAACTCATCGTGTTGGGAAAGAAGTGGAACTTGAATGTCAGGGGTTTAAGAAAACACTTGGGGTTAAGTGATGAAAAAGTACGAAAGTCATTGTCACTTCTTGAGCAGGAGGGATATATTGTGCGTACACCTTGCCGAAATGAAAAGGGGCAGTTAGTAGGCTGGGATTATGCCATATATCCAACACCCGTGAGCGAAGATGAAAGGAGCAAGGCAGGGGCAGGAAAGGAAACCCCGAATAGTGACTTACCGAGTGCCCCGAAATCCGCCCACTCGGATAAGGGGGGACTCTTAAATAATAGAATAAATGAAATAATAGACTTAAATAATATAGAGAAAGAAAGTATATCTAAAGATATACCAAAGAAAGAAAATGATTCTCTTTCCCTAATATCCTCCAAAACCCCTCTCGGAGAGAAAGAAAAAAGTTCCGCCAAAAAGAAAGAGAAACCCCTCCCCTTTGAGGATGAGGAGCTGCGGATGATGTGGGAAGAACTCGTAAAATATCCCGGTTGGCGGAGAAAGACCGACCACGGAATAGACCTACGACTAAAAACACTTGCAAGGCTTGCAAAGGGTGATGTGAACTATGCAAGGGCAATAATGCGACAAACACTTGAAAAGGGCTGGCAGGACTTCTACGATGTGAAAGGATATAACCCAATCAAGACCGCAAACATTCCGAAGGGAAAGCCAACAAGAATGCCGTGGGAAGAACTTGGAATGACCAAAGAACAATATGACAAATTATTCAGCAAATAATATGGCACGGAAAATACTTACACTGGAGGACTATCCATTACCAGAAACAAATGTTTATGAGCATAGATTGCTCGCTACAATCATTCAGGACTATACCCTTGCGAATGAGGTGATGTCTATAATCAAGAGGGAGATGTTTTCCTGCAAGCAGACGCAGCAGATATGGGATGTGTTTTGTGATATGTACTACAAGAAGGAAACGATAGATATGCTTACTATCCTTCCGAGGGTTGATAAGAAATACTACTTGGATAATATCTTATCAGCGCAGGCGGAGTACACCCCGAATGCGACAATAGATCTGGCACTTGGATTTCTTGATACATACATCAAAAGAATGGCTTATATTGAATCTGTGACCGCTTTGCAAAAGATTACCAATGGGGTATCTTCCGATGTCATCAGGGAGGGATTTGACACCTTTTCTAAAAGGGTTACAAGTGGAATAGGGAACAAGGTCGGGGATGATGCAAGTGAGATTGCGAATGAACTTGCCGATGAACTTTCCGAAGGGAAAATTACGAGGGTAGCCACCCACATCCGGACATTGGACTATTTCACCTATGGGGGCTTCAACGGGGGCAATCTTGTCATCCTTGCAGCAAGACCAAGTGTAGGAAAGACTACGATTGCGATGCAGATTGCGCAGGCAGCGAGTGCGGATAATAATAAGACTTTGGTATTCTCTCTTGAAATGACAAAGAAGGAACTTGTGCAGAGATTGCTGCAATCCACCGGTCTTGTAAGCCAGTACGAACTTGTAACGCACAACATCAACTGGGATAATTACGAGAAGGCATTGGGTATGGTAGTGAATAGCAACCTTATCATCAATGATGATGCGTACAATATCCACGATATACGGCACAAGATTATCACATCAGTAAAGACGCAAGGGGTGAAAATGGTGATGATTGACTATTTGCAGTTGATGAAGGGTGCTAATCCGTATCTGTCCAAGAACGACCAAGTGGGAGAATTGACATCCGCCCTGAAACAGACCGCCAAGCAGTGCAATATCCCTATAATAATCTTGTCGCAGTTAAGCAGGGAAAGTGTAAGGGAGAATCGTTCTCCACAACTCTATGATTTGAGGGATTCGGGAGCAATAGAGCAGGATGCAGACATTGTGGTAATGTTGGAAAGGTCAAAGGATGATATGGGTGCAATCATAGATAACAAGATTGATATGTGGATAAGGAAAAATCGTGCAGGGAAATGTAATTTTGATAACCCTATCCGTCTGAAAGGAAATGAACATTATACTAACTTTGTAGAAGAATAGTTATGGCAACGAACATAAAGGAAATAGTGGATGTTTTTCTTGCATCCAAAGGATTGAAAAGAGAGAAAGGAAATGACGGGGATATATCCCCACTCCTACCACTTATCATTATGGACACCGCATTGCAGTTGTTCAACAAGTATATCCTTCCAGTGGAGAGTAAGAGGGAAATGAAGATGTACAAGAACAGATGGATAAAGTTATACCACGAGTACAATATGATGTATTTCCTATGTTTTAATGAGGAACAAAGGGATTTTATCCTTGATATAATGGATGAGTTTGACAAACATATTGAAAAGCATCTTTTCATCTGCCACCTCCAAATAATGAACAAAGAGAACTTTGAGCCCACCGATAGGCAGAAAGTCCTTGCAAGCACATTGTTAATAAGCATACTATGCCAAGCAGCGAGGATAATCTATGAGGGGTTCTTCCAAAAGGCAAAAATCCCTATGAAATGTACAATTCTTGAACAAATGGATGCAATCATATTGAAATGGCAGAACCTTTACTACGGAAAGGGAAAGCCGAATGTGAAGGTAGATGATGATAAGCAGGTATGCCTTGCGGTGGATGTATTGCTCAAAAACTGCGTGAATTTCCTGCAAAAATACTATGTTACTAAGAATTGATATAATTGCTTGTATAAACGGGAAACAACCAGCTGCGTATGGTTTTAAATGGAAATATAAATATGATAAGAATTAACACACTTGAAATTGCTGGTTTTGCAGGAGCATTAAAGGCATTAAGGCTTCCTTTCGGTAGAGAAATGAGGTCAAATATAGAGACATATAATATCCCTGATAATGGTCGTTTAGAAGCATCTTATCTATGGGAAAGCAACACGAAAATAGACATTGATAAGGAAGACCTTGCACTTATGCAAACCCTTATTAAGAGAGGGGATGAACATGCAAAGGTTATGAGGGGCATAATAGTTTGGGCAGAGATTACCGCGCCAATATACTGGTGGTGCGAAGAGGAGACATATAGAGCAGGACACGAAAGACTATGTTCAGAGTCAACGATGCACATTGATTGTCGAGGATTGTCTGGAGAGGAACTACAAAACGCAAAGGCAGAAATTCCTATGGGCAAGCAATTAACGAAGATTGATTTCTTCTCCTATCAGTGTTTGAGGAACATCTACAAACAAAGAAGAAATCATAGATTAAAAGAATGGCATCAGTTCTGCGAATGGATTGAAACCATGCCGTATGCAAAGGAACTCATCGTTGGAGAAGGAGGTGCAAAATGAGACCCGAATTAGAGAAGAAGGTTGATTTTGCAATCAAACTATTGCAGTCAATACCGCAAGACGGAGATATTGAGATTTCGTACAGCGGTGGAAAAGATTCCGATGTGATTCTTGAACTCGCAAAGATGGCAGGAATACCTTATAGGGCAATATACAAGAACACTACGATAGACCCAAAGGGAACTATTGCCCACGCAAGGGAAATGGGTGCAGAGGTCATACATCCCAAAAAGACATTCTTTCAGTTAGTTAGTAAAAAGGGTTTTCCAGATAGATTTGCTCGTTTTTGTTGCTCTGCCCTTGAAGAATACAAGATATGCGATAGGGCGATACAGGGCATTAGGAGAGTCGAGAGTAGAAAGAGAGCCGAAAACTATAAAGAACCCGAAATGTGTCGGGTGTATTCTACGAAAGAAAAAGTAAAGTTATATCTCCCTATCCTTGAATGGACTGACCAAGATGTAGAAGAGTTTATTAAGGAGAGGAATATCAAGTGCCATCCTTTGTATTATAGGGGTGGGGGGCAATTTGATGTTACCAAAAGGCTCGGTTGTGTGGGATGCCCATTGAAATCAAGGCAGAAGAGAATACAAGAGTTCAAGGATAATCCAAAATGGCTGAAGGCTTGGATAAGGGCAGGACAGAAGAGATACACATCGGAAGCATATAAAAATGGAGGTACTAAACACAAATTCAAAGATGCTTTTGAGGCTATGGGCTATCAGTTGTATTGCGAGAACATAGAAGATTTTAAGGAAAAGACCTATACGCTATTCGGAGAATTTGATTGGGAGGAATTTTTACAGAAGGAATTTAACATTGATATGGGCGACATTTAGCCCGCCGATATAAAAATCATTTAGGAGTAAGACTATGAGACCGAAATACGGAAATCACAAAATTAAGAACGCCTATGGAACTTACGACTCGCAATTAGAGTTCGCAAGGTTTTTGTTCCTTTCCAATAGGGAAAAAGAGGGCGAAATAACGAACTTACGAAGGCAGGTAGAGTATTTACTCATACCCGCCCAGTACGGCACGGAAATAAAGCACTTAAAGACCAAAGACAAGGAAGTAAGGGTATTGCTTGAAAGGTCGTGTTCCTACATAGCGGACTTTGTTTATGAACGGAACGGAAAAACCATAGTAGAGGACTGCAAAGGGGAGGACAAAAAGTACAAGGGCAGGACATTTTCAACGCGAACCGCAGACTTCAACATCAAGAAGAAACTTATGCTATGGGTGCATCATATCCAAATAAAAATCGTATCTTCTCCAACTTTTTGGGAAAAATAATGAAAGAAAGTTAAAATAAATTTGGAATATCGAATATTTATTGTACCTTTGCATCATAAAACAAAAACAAAGCAATATGGAAAAGTTATCACAAAGGTTCTATGAACAAATTAAGTCCCGAATAGAGGGAGAGATTGAAGATTATGTGCCCGAAGAGCATCAGTTGGACATCCGTTATGGCTCAAGAGTAACAAGCGGAGAGGGAACAAGCACATTGGGGGTTGAGGTTGAACTTCCGGAGGGATATGTGGCAGATGTCGCTTTAAGGGTTCATACAAGTTTTTACAACGATAGGGGGGATTATTTTACCCCACCTGAAAGCAGTGGGACTCACTCTTGGGAAGTAACCCATTTGGATATATGGGATGCGGAGGGAGAACTCGCAGAGGAATTGAATGACTTGGTTTATATGGAGGGAGAGTATGAGTGGTGAGTTATGTGTCGTAAATGTTAAAATCGAATGGGAGGAATAAATATGAAACAGTTTAATTTAGAAGAATACCTCAAAAACCCTTCAAGGAAGATTGTGACAAGAGAAGGAAAACCTGCGAGGATTATTTCTACTGAGGGGAGTTGTAAAACATACCCTATATTCGCACTTATACAAAACGGAGAATATCAAGACGTACTTTCTTATACAAAGGATGGTATAAATGTAGAAGTATGTGAAAGTCCATTTGATTTATTCTTTGCTCCAGAGAAGAAGGTTGGCTGGATAAATTTATATAAAATGAATTCAATTATAAGTCCAGGACCACGAGCCTATGATACAAAAGAAGAAGCAGAATCAGCAGCGGGGGATAAGTCTTATTATATTTCAACAATAAAAATAGAGTGGGAGGAATAGTTATGAAACTTTGGATAGCAAGAGGAGAGGGCGATAATTATTGCATTCTCTTCAAGGAAAAACCTTATAAGTATTACGATAAGTTCTGCAAAAAGAACTCCTTCACAACAGATAATATGCTTGGAACTTATATGTGCCTTCTCGCAGATGAGTTTCCCGAAGTAACCTTCGAGAACAGCCCGATGGAAGTTGAATTAATAATAAAGAAGTAATGGAGGAATAGTTAATGAAACTCGGAGAATTTTTACTAAAAGTGATTTTCTGGTCAGGGATGACATAGGCAGAAGTTGCAAGAAAATGCAACATAAGCCCACCTTTACTTAATGACATAATAAAAAATAAACGCGGTATCAATGTTAAGTATGCCAAAGCATTTGAGAATTTATTCGGCATCCCTACGATGATATGGCTTATGTGGAGCAACATTGATGAGTTAAATAATAAGGAATAGTTATGAAATATCCGAGACTATATACCAAAAATGAAAAGGGAAGATACGAGGAGTATCAAATTCCCGATTTGGACATGTCTGATACCCTTTTCAGGAGGATTAACGGAAAGTATGTCCCTGTATCCATCAACTGCGCCAATGACCTTCCAGAGGGAGTTTGGGTAGTCACAAGAGGGAGTTCAAGTAGAGAGATAATAAGCGGAAAATATCTCCAAGAACTGATGATGTTGGAGAAGGCTTCCGACTTGAAAGAACTGCCAAGTCTTGCAGAGTTGGGAGGTTGGCAGAAGTGTGCCAAGTATGTACTTGATGAAATAGGGAACTTCGAATCAATGACAATGAATGAGATTGTTTATGCGGTTGTAGGGAAGGTATTTGAGTATTCTAAAAAGAGCAAAGATGAAAGCAAAGAGTGAATATCCACCATTCTCAAATGGTACTGAATTTATGGTGTGGACTGCCCGTAATTGCGACCGATGTGTCAAGGCTTCCCGTAAATACACAGCATTCCGATGTTCTGTGCAGAAAGAAATCATCTTTGCATCTGCCTTCCCAGATGAACATGTAAGCAAACGAACTTACGACATCTGCCAAAAACAAGATTGTCCTAATAGACAGGAAACAAGGAAGAAATATCCCAAGAAGGATAATAGTACAAAACTATTTGATGTTTAAATAGATTAAAGTTATGGTACAAGACTTGAAAATAAGTTATGTCTGCAACGGCATAGAAACTACCTTGACAATCAAGGATGACCATTATGACAATATGCCCTATAACCTTGCAGATATGTTCGAGAAGGTAATAAGGGAATCCGATGCTAATCCACAGACAGTCATTGAGAATTTGAAAAGTGCATTCGAATATGACTAAAAAGAAATACTGCTACGAATTTACAGAATATAGGCAATACAAGTGCTGCGAATGTGGAAGGACTATGCACAAGCCTACACCGCATTATTGCAACGGACAATATAGGAAACACAATTTAGAATTTTTGAAGAAAGATTATGGGAACAAAAGTTGAATCACAGAACAAGCAAATCAAGGCTTGGTTAGAAAGTGGAAAGAGCATCACGCCACTGGATGCACTCAACCTCTTTGGCTCATTCCGACTTGGGGCGAGGATTTTCGATTTGAAGAATGACTACGGGATGAATATCAAGACCGAAATGGTGGAGGTAAACGGAAAGAGATTTGCGAGGTATTCTCTTGATAAGGATGAGGATAGGATATTGGAAAGCACCTGCAATTTTTTCTAAAACAAATTTGGAAATGTGGAAAATATAGACTATATTTGTCGCATAATTAGTTAATAAATCAAAAACAAACAACAAATGGAAACAACGAATCTATCACACATTGAGCAGGCAGTTGCCTTTATCGATGAAGTCCGTTCTATCAACAAGAGGTTTAAGGGAACATCCGTATCAGTAACCGCAAAATGCGAGTTCGATGAAAAGGGCGAGATTTCTATTTCATCCTTCATTTGGGCATCGAGCAAAATCATTAGTTCAACATTCATCTATAATCTTGAAAGGGAAGAGAACTACGCCAAGTTTCTTGCTTGGAAGGAGGAATGCGAAGCACTTCTTGCAAAGTCTGCCGAGGAAATTGAGATTTCTTGCTACGAGCAGAAGATTGCCGAATTGAAAGCAAAACTCAACCAGTATGGAAAGTAAATATTTCATCACTGCCTTCGGAGAGATTGAGCAGATACAAATGGGAAACGATATTGCCCTTGACCTGCAAAAGGTGGGCAATATCTTCCCTTCTTACGAAGATGCTTTCAAGGCACTTGGAAAAATAAAAATAGCATTGTCAAATGGAAAAAGCATTCAAGAGATACACGATAAAGGCTAAAAATCTTTATCCGGTGGTAGCAGCGCTCCTACATCTTCGCGTGCCGTTTGAGTATATCCCGAAGAAGAAGTGCGGAATGAAGAACTATCCGACAAGGAGAGCCACGAGCCAAATTGAGTTTGAGTTGCCGTTGGATTGTCCTTTCACCATCGCAAACATACTCTACGAAAAGCAGGAAAAGTATGGAGACACCTTTGATTTCACAATCATACAAGAAATAGAATACTAATATGGATAAACGGAATATGCGTATTGGGGACTTTGTTAGAGACCCAGCGCAGAACGAGAATTTGTGGGTTACACTGAATGAGATTGAATACTCGGAAATCTTTGAGGGTATTCCACTTAATAGAAGGTTCTTTAAAAAAAATGCTTTCAAGGTAGATACCACTACCGGAAATGAGGTGCTTTATCGGCAGGAAGGAGGGGCAATCGTAACGGCAGAGGATAAGGGCAATGGATGTTGGTATGTGCAGATACGACACGGAAGGATGACCTTTGCAGGTGACATCTTCACGGTGCATCACTTTCAGCATCTTCTATCCGATTGCCTTGTCTTTTGGAAAATTCTGATATGAGAATAAAGAAGAAGACACTTGTCGGCAGGATAGATGACAAAGGAAACCTCATCGCACCGCTACAACTTCTCGGAGACTTCTGCAACCTCAACAAAGGTCGTAGTGTAATAATCAGGATTGAGGTACAACCGCAGGAAGCAAGCGATAAACTACGAAACTATGTGTTCGGATATGTTGTGCCAGAGATGCAGAGAATACTCCACGACAATGGTGAGGATTACACAAGGGAGCAGACTTTTAACTATCTGAAAAGCCTTTGCCCAGTGTTCTTGGATGAGGAATACCTCGGAGACGGAAAGTGGAGAAAACGGAAGAAGGAATGGGAAGAATTGGATATAGCGGAAGCCGTTGAGTTCTGCGCTTGGGTGCAGAGATTGGCATCAATAGAGTTTAATCAGGTAATACAAGACCCACAATGATATTGAAAGAAAGATATAGAAACATTTGCAATGAGTACCTGCATAGGTTCTGCATCAAGCAGGAATTTGACTTTGACCCCAAAAATGCTTGGGTGGCAGGGAACGCAGGGGATTGCGCTAATGTCGGAGACTTCTATTTCTCCTTTGAAGAAATAAGATATGACATTGACAATGACATACCGAAGGGAAAAATCATAGAGTGGTACGACTACACCCTTGAAACAAGTATGTTGGACTTGCCTTTGAGGATAAACTACCCTTCATTCTGCAAGGGCGCACCACTGCCCTACAATAAGGAGCAGATAGCCAAAGGGCAGGTGCTTAAAGCAAGAATGGAGCAGGCAGAAGAAGAATTTAGGAAGTATGTTTCAGAGACCGCCAATAATCACTTGTAGGGAAGCCTACGAAAGTGCCTTGAAACGGGGTTTTAACCCACTTTGCGAGGATGCTTGGAAACTGCCTATGTCAATAGACCTCCGAAGGGAAATCCAAAGGGAAATGTTCGGAAAGAACAACGCAAGCGGAAACCAAAAATTCTACAAGTATTGTTTGGAACACAAGCCACTTGTATGTGAGGAATGTGGATGCCCTATAAATCATCCGTCAGCATATAATGTTTCCCACATCCTGACAAGAGGGGCGCATCCCGAAATGGCGCACGACCCACGAAATGTAAACATACTTTGCCCGAAACATCATTCTTCTTGGGAAAATGGCGATAGACATAGTATGCTCATATACAATAAGAACGAAAGAATTATTAGACAGCTAAAAAAAGAATATCAATAAATGGAACTGAATGTGTATCAAAAGAAGGCAATGGAGACTTGTATGCCCGAATCAAGGAACGATGCCTATATGCTTCACGGCTTAAACGAAGAAGTTGGAGAATTGAACGGAAAGATAAGTAAGGCGATTCGCAAAGGGCTTCTTCATTATAATCACCATAATATGCTTGTCCCTACAAGTGGGAATGAAGGCAAGTTTGGAGAATTAGAAGACGCGATAAAGAAAGAAGCTGGCGACATATTGTGGATGGTCGCAGGCTTTTGCTCGGTGCGAGGGTGGACGCTTGATGAAATAGGATGTGGAAATCTTGACAAACTTGCTGCAAGAAAAGAAGCTGGGACTATTGTCGGAAACGGAGACGGAACAACAAAAGAAGAAAGACTATGAGTATGTTTGAAATCAGATTGAAAATTGTGGAGTTCTTGCTCCGCAAGTGCCACTATCAATTAGTAGCACATTCCAAGATAGGAAAGGGGCCCATCGGTGCAATACTGGGGTATGCTCCGGATGAGGAAGCAAAAACACACCTCGTGGAGATCATCGAGCAGGGACTCGCAAGCAGGGCGGATTTCAAAGAACTCTACCTTGCGGGAGCAGAAGCCTACCTTTCCCAATATGAGATTGACTGCAAGGATTTCATCAAAAGAATTGACCCCGACTATGGAAAGGAAAGATAAAATTATAGAGTTGGTAAAGAGCCTTCTCCCCACTCATCCGAAAGGAAAAAATCTTGTGGTGGACACCTACCCTTTCTGCGGAGAAAAGAATGTTATGGCGTTCAGTCCCGACAAAGAGATGGCAAAATGCTTCCGGTGCGGAATGTCGGTCACCATACTGGGACTTGTTATGAAGGTCAAAAATTGCGCTCGCCAAGAGGCGGAAAAATATATCAATAAAAATTTATAGTTATGGCAAAGAAACTCACTGGATTACTTAACTTGTCCAAGATTCCAAAGGGACTCATTGGGCAGACCAAGAAAGGGGAGAAGTGCATTTTTATTGACATCATCCCCAATCGTAACGGAGCGGATGAGTATGGCAACACCCATACCATCACCCTTTACGACAAGAACACGAAACAAACAATCTACCTCGGCAATCTGAAAGAAGTGGAGTTCGGCAAAAGTGGTGCTGCCACTCCGGCTGGACAACCAGCATCTCCGGTAGAGGACGATAGGGATTTACCCTTCTGATGAACGAAAGCAAGACATACAAGACCGCAGTTTTGGATGCTCTTGACAAGGCGATGCAGGAAGTGTTCGGAAACAATCTTGAACACTTCTTTGTCCCGTCACGCAAGAGGGAAATCTGCGATGTACGGATGATTGCTCTAAAAATTTTCCGGGACGAAACTGATTACCCATATCAAGTAATCGGCAGGATTTTCGGAAAGCACCACTCTACAATCATCTACAATATCAGGTGTGCGGAAGAATACATTAAAACGGATAAAAAATTCGCCCACGACTACGAACTATTACTGAAAACATTTCAAAAATTCCTGTCAGAATGAAAAAGTATATTTACATTCCTTTTGCCCTTTGGGTGGTAGCAGCCACTGCACTGGGCATCGTGTTCAAAAATTACTACCTTATGACCTCGTGGATATGGCTTCCGGCAATAGTGTTGCTGACATTGGCGGTCACTTTGGAAGTGTTCATTGACATTAACTCGCTCCTGCGGAAAAAGAAAGAACGGGACATTAAAGACGGCTGCGATATATGCCTATTCAAGGAATCCGCCAAATACTCCGAGGACAACAAATGTCTGGGATGCACTATGGACGAAAACCACAAATTCGGGGAAATGTGCAAGTATTACAAGCGGCATATCACAACAACCGAATGATATTTGCCTATAAACGGCATTTTTAGCCGATTTAAGACACAATAAAGGCTCGTAAGGTATAATCTATCAAACGAGCCTTTTGCGTTGAAAATAGAGCCTATTCTACGATTTCTTCCTGACTAAAAATTGTCGGAGTCTAAAAATCATCGGAAAGACATTAGATGTTTCCTTTTTTAATTGCTTCGGCTATTATCGTTCTTACGGCTTCATCCATAGTTTTCGCTTCCTTTTTATAGACTTTCCAGTCATGTACAGAAGGGCAAGCATAGCCGAGTAACTGGATTGTAACCAAATACAATGTTGCACACTCCGTTACATAGATTTTAGCGATATTATTGCCCTTATCGTATGTCCTATTCACTACCTGTGTGAACTCCTGCTCTTTAATTACTTTCATACTTCTAAAAATTTATAGTCTAAAAATTATTATTAGGAGTTCATAATGTTGTTGTATTCATCCTCATCTCGTTCCCACCAATCAATATTGTCGTAAACGATTTGATATATGCTTTTAGCAATCTCCGTTTCTCCGATTTCGGATGCCCTTAAATAAGCCTCTTTAAGTAAGTTATAAAGTATTTCGTCCATAATACTTTGGTTTTGCATTAAACGTTCAATTTCCTTCAATTTGTTAATGACTGCATTCTCTTGCGTGGAGTTGTCAAAAACTGCCGAGCCACCTTCTTCAGCAATATCCATAAGTTTATAGAGCAAGTCCATAAATGTTGCGTTATCGTATCTCATATCTCTAAAAATTATCGTTCATCGTCCCCATACTTCTCGATGCCCTTTGAGCAGAGCCAAAAGACAAAGAGCCAAGAGCCACTCCAGAGGATTTGCAGTTCCCCAGTAGGTGCTTCCGCAGGGATAAAAACGAAAAGAGCCAATGCGCCAATGATAGCGCAAATGATGGTGATAATCTTTGATTTCATAATCTGAAAATTTATAGTCTGAAAATTTATGGATGCAGGTTTACTCCTGCACCCTCGCTATTATTGTTCAATCCATTTATACAGAATGTTCTTGTTTGGGTCTGCTCCGTTCTCTACTGCAAAGGAAAATGCTTCTGCCAGAGTGGTGCAGCCTGAATCAAGAGAAATTCTCTCCATATAGATACGTCCTCTAAAATCTGTCTTTTCCTTGTAAAATATAACTCGGTACATGGTCTAAAAATTTATGATTAAACTTGTTGTTTGTGCAGCAAAGGTACTGATAAAAATTGAATATCCAAATAAAATTTTACTTTTTATCGAAAATTTATGTTTTTATCGTCTGAAAATTGCCGTTTGTGCTCCAAAAATTACGATAGGGAGAAAGAAAATAAAAATCCATATCCGTCTAAAAATTACGGATATATCTAAAAATTATCGTCTAAAAATCCCCGTGCGCGTGCGTGTGTATGCGCGTATATATGCGCGTGCGTATGATTGCAGGACAACACAAGAGAGGAGAACACGCACCAACGGAACACGACCACCAGAAAAAGGGAGGAAAAACCTGCATATATAGGTATGATTGCAGCAGATGAAAAAAAGTATAAAAAAGTTAAGAAAAATTTGGAAATGTAAAAAGGCCGCCGTATCTTTGTAGCCGTAATCAAACAACAAACAACACAATTATCGAGCAAATCAAGACGCGCGGATATATGACAGAGCGCGAAATGCTCCTTCTCAAATCAAGAAGCAACAAGGCACAAAAAGACCTCTTCCAGTACGACGAATTCTCCGAGTATGTTCCATTGTCCGAGGAATGGTCAAACAAGGGCCTTCGGTGGCTTAAATCGCTACTCAAAAAGAACGGAGAGCCCAAAGCGGGTCAAAACCTCGGATTTAGAGAGATTGAAATTATAAAGAATGCCACGGCATCGGATTTTACATTCGTTTGCTTCTATGATGCTGGTAATGGATGGTATAGAAACTATTTACCAGTTTACAACGTGGCAGGGATGGAGTACAGAGTGGAGGCCGGCAGAATCGTAGTAACAGGATAACAACTAACACACCACCGAGAGGGAAAAAGGAAATACAAGTAAAACCATAAAACAACAAAGCCATGAAAGTTTACAACGAAATAACCCTATCAAATCGCAATTTTGAATTTTGGGGAAGCGCGAAAGAAAACGCAGAAAGCCCGACAAATGGACAACTTGACACGGTCGAGGCAATTTTAGAAGATTTATATCCGGAGGGAATAAGCGCAACACAGCTGAATGATATATTCCGCTTCGACTTTGACCAGATACAGGAATGGTTAGGGATTGAACCAGAAGAGTAAAAGAGGAAACAACAACACACGAAGAGAGGACGCACCAACACGGAGCGCCCTTTCTTTTTGTATCTGAAGCCGTCCGAAAGGGAAAGAAAGCCAACAACCACAACACATGCAGACCCAAAGACCAAGAGAGCAGGAAAGGAAGCAAGCCACGAAACAAAGCAGGAGTGCAGGACGAAAGCAGGACAAGAGGACAAGAGAAGAAAACGAAAGAACAAAAGGACAAAAAGCAGGGCAAACACGCAGCAAGCCCCAAAACCGCCTAACTCCACACGTATACAAAAGCCCCACGAGCCGAGCAAAGCACGCCAAGCAAACAAACCCACACAACAACCCCAAACCACGCTAAAAACGCCCTTAAAACGCTAAATAAGGCATATTTCGCAGGTATTGTAGGAAAGCAAAAGCAGCAAAGGGACAAAAGCCACGGAACACACGACCAGAGGAGGGGAACACGCCACGAAAGCAAGGACAACCACCGAGAGCCCACACTCCTGCCACCAACGGACACGATGAAGACAGCCAAGCCGACCAGATTTCAAGCCGTTTTTCTTCCCCTCGTTTTCAAAAATATATTAGGTTTTTGCCCCTTGTTGTCTCCGAAAATCCCGAGAAAACACCAAGTCCCCCCAAAAATTTATTCACTTTTGCCCATTTTCACCCGTTTTGTTTGAAAATTTGCCACGATGAGAGCAGAAAAGGGAGCAGGAAAGGCATGGAGCAAAGGGAAGCGGTTGCTATATGGAGAGCATACAAAAGGGACACCCCCCCCCATTTGCCAGAGCATCCAAGGTATTCATCCCCATAATTTTTCGCACCAAAAATACAGAAAAAAGTCGCCTTGGTCTGATTGGAAAGATTTTCGGAAAAAATTTGTGGGAAAACGTTTCGGGGGGAAAGCAAAGCCCCCAATCTTGTGGAGAGGGGGCAAGGTGCTAAAATAAGGAAGAGTGTTTTCGTGGGCAAAGATAGTGTAATTATTCGGTATTGCAAGAGGAGAGTTCTTTCATTTTGTTTTCGTACCATAGAGCCTTGTCTATGTCTTGCTGGGCGTTGTCTTTATGACCTGCCCTCATTCGGTACTTGAATGCGTTGAGTTTGCAGAAGGAGATAGTTTCTTGTATTCCCCAGATGCGAATCATCATATCGAGAGTTTCGACATCGTAGGTAGTGTAGTGTTGTGGGTGATTTACTTGTTCCATATTCATTAGGTTTTGTGCAAAGATAGAAAAAACCCTCCGCATTTCACAACGAGGAGGGATTTGATTGAGAAAAGCAATCATTTTGCTAATATGTTAAAAAGAACCACCACAAACATAGTGAATATAAATGGAAAAACAAAGCCCCTGCCAGTATTATTGAGCAGGGGTGCATAGAATTTGGGCGATAGTTGAAGAAATTTCACAATTTCACATCGAAATTTACCCCACAAAGGCGAAAACAATGCTGTAGTGTATGAGGGTATATTATTGGCATCGTTGTCCAATAACAATTATTTGCTGCAAATGTGAGGTATCCACCTTCTTCAATTTCGGCAAGTACATATTCGTTATTGAAAAGCGGGTCTTCGCCGATTCTAATGTCATATATGGCGTGAATATAATAGTCGTCCATTAAATACGGAAAATGGCGTTTCGTGAAACCAAGTTTCAAGACAAGTTTTTCGTCAAGGGGTATCGGCTCAACATCGTGAAGCCTTGCGTAGTAAAGCCTTGGCTCGTTTTCTTTACGATGATAACCTATCTTCTTCTTGGTTATCGCTTCTACTTCGCGTGGCGTTCCGTCAACGAGAACCCAGTCTCCTATCATAAGTTGGTATCCGAGTATCATCTTATAGTTCCTCTGTATGATTCAATAGATCTCTTTCTATGATGTTATCTTCCGTCATAAGGCTTCTATTAACGCTTTCCACTTGTAGGGTATCGGATTGTTGTATTTCCCTTTCGGGAGATATTACAGACTGCCTGCCCATAGCGAAACCAAGTAAAATGCCCCCTGCGAGCAGAATAATTGTGTAGAGAGTGATGGCTGCGTACACTTTTGCGATTTTCCTTTCTTCGTCTTCCATAACAATGAATTTTGATATACAAATATAGCAAAAGCGATTAACAAATGCAAATAATTCTTTGGTAATCAATTAGAAAGTAGTAAATTTGCGAAAAAAGGAGGAATTATGGCAGAAAATGAACATAAACCGGAGCGAGTGCCGGAGAAGGCGAGCAGGAGTATGCTTGAAGTGCCGATAGGTGCGAAGCGCAACCAGTTGGACATAGAGAAGGACACTTGGTATGCGGTGGCGGAATTGGCGAAGGGCAAGACCTATCGTGAGATAGCGCAGGAGTTGAGTGAGAAGAACGGCTATTCCATATCGTATGTGCAGATATGGCACGACATAAACGATGCTTTGATAGAGTGGAAGAGGGAGAACATGGCGAACATAGATGCGTACATAGCGAGGGATTTGGCGAGGTTGGAGCAGATAGAGGCGATAGTGTTGCAGAACTTTGAAAAGAGCAAATTGCCCCGTCCGTTGGAGTATGCGGCATTGATGAAAAGGGGTTTCACGATGGATGAGATTGACGAAATGTACGAAGCGAGGGGCGGAATGGCAGGAGACCCTCGTTATCTTGAAACCTTGCTGCACTTGCAGGCGCAGAGGATGAAACTTCTCGGATTGGACAAGGGTGCGGATGTTCAGCAGAACACGATAATCAATTATTCGTTTGGTAATGCTCCATTGGATGAGTTGGGAAGGCTTGCGGACGCATTGCAAGACAGGAAACACGATGAACTTGTAAAGGGATAGGCTTATGAGTGAGGAAGAACTTAAACAAATACAAGAGAACCCCGAATTGCTTGTCCGTTTTATGGCGAGCAAGCGGTTTTCCAATTTCGCAAGGTATATGAACCCGAAATTGGATATGACGAACTTTCATAAGGTCTATTATGAGGTGTTGGATAAGTTCGCAAAGGGGGAGATTAGGAAGTTGATTGTTTCGGTCGCTCCGCAGATGGGGAAAGCCTTGCAGATAGATACTCCTGTGCTTACCACGAAAGGTTGGAAAAGGCACGGAGATTTGGAAGTTGGGGATTATGTTTTCGGTGAGGACGGAAAGCCCAAAATGGTTCAATGGGTAAGCGGAAACTATCTTTGGCATACTATGAATGTAGATTTTGCCGATGGTTTCAGCCTTGTCGCAGCACACGAACACGAATGGGAGTTGTGGTGTGATAGAGAACAGAGAGTAAATGGTAAAAGGGTTATGCGAGAAAAGGAGAGACTTGAAACGCAGGAGATATTCGCTAAGAGGCATAGAAGAAATCCGTACATTATGGCAAATGCAGTGATAGATATGCCGAAAAGAGAGTTGCCTATTGACCCGTATTTGCTTGGATATTGGCTTGGTGATGGATATTCATCAGGAGGCTGGCTTTGTAGCGGTGCAGAGGATGCGAGGAACTTGTATCAGTTTGGCGAGGTCTCGGTTAAGAAGAATAACAACGGAAATGACTACTATAAATGCCACATAGAAGGTCTTTCCAAGACTTTGAGGTTGAATAACCTTATCTATAACAAGCATATCCCTATTGAGTATCTTCTTTCGTCAGTTGAACAAAGGAGAGAGTTGCTTTGCGGTCTTATGGACACAGATGGTTATGCTGACAAGTTAGGTAATTGTGAGTTTTCACAGATGGAGGGGCAACTTGCGGATGATGTCTATGTTCTTCTCCGTTCACTTGGTTATAAGCCTTGCAAACATACATACAATGCTATGCTCAACGGCAGAATGGTAGGAAAGAAAGTTCGTATTGGCTTTAGTGTGAATAAGGGCGATAAGATTTTCCACTTGCCGAGAAAGCAATCAAGAGTAGACAACAAAGTAAAGGCTGATAGGGATGACAAATTCAAGTTCTTCGTTACCAACACAAGTGAGAATTGCCTTGAACAAGTAAATTGCATACAGGTTGAGGGTGGTATGTACCTTGCAGGAATGGAACTTGTGCCGACACATAATTCGCAAGGAAGTTCACGATTGCTCCCTGCATTCCTATTGGGGCTTAATCCTGACCTTAAAATAGTCATCGGTTCATATAATGCCGACCAAGCAAAGAGTTTCAATAGGGATGTGCAGAGGATAGTCAATAGCGAAGCCTACAAAGCGACCTTTCCCGATACTTATTTCAACAACGGCAAACTGCGAATGGACAATGTGTATTTGTGCAATTCCGAAGTCAGCGAGCCTGTGGGGCATAGCGGATTTGTCCGTGCCGTTGGTAGGAATGGTGCATTGACCGGAAAGGCGGTGGACATTCTCATTCTTGATGATGTTTACAAGGACTACAATGAAGCCAATTCCCCTATTATCCGAGAGCAGGCGTTCAAGTGGTATTCAACGGTCTGCCGAACCCGTTTGCATAACGATAGCCAAGAACTCATTGTGTTCACGAGGTGGCACGAGGATGACTTGATAGGTAGGATTGAGCAGTCAGGAGAGCCTATCATAGAATTAAAGACTTGGGCGCAGTTGAAGGATATTCCCTTCGGTGCGTGGGTTTATATCAATTTCCCCGCATTGAAAGTAGGAGAGCCTACGGAACTTGACCCAAGGCGGGAGGGGGAAGCACTTTGGGAGAAGAAACACTCCAAGAAAAAGTTGCTTGCCACGAAGGCACTTGATCCCGTTATGTTTGAGTGCTTGTATCAAGGCAATCCAAGTTCTGCGGAGAGCCGTTTGTATGGGGAGTTCAAGACATATACGGACAAATCGGAGTTCGGGGTATTTGTCCGCAAGGGATGTTGCATTGATGTGGCGGACACCGGAAAGGACTTCCTTTGTTCCGTATGCTACGATGTGTATAAGTCCCCTAATACCACCTACAATGAGAATACGCACCGATTTGAGCCTATATTGTTCTTGTTGGTAACGGACATCATCTATACTGATGAAGGCACGGAAGTGACCTATGTGACCGTTCCTCGGCAGATAAATACGCAGGGGTCGCAGTTGGTATGGGTGGAGAGCAACAATGGAGGTAGCCAGTTCGCCAAGAAGATAGAGAAGAAGGTGAGGGCGCAGGTCAAGCAGTTCTTCAACTCATCCAATAAGGAAACGAGGATAATAACGAATGCGAGTTCGGTAATGGAAAGTGTTGTCTTTCCCTTCGGTTGGGAGAATCAGTACCCGAAAGCCTATGAGAGTCTTTCCAAGTTCCTGCGGAATTTCAAATCTAATCTCCATGACGACCTTGAAGATGCTCTCACTCAGGCAGTAGAGAGGGAAATCTTATCCGGAAATACAAAGCCATACTCAATGATGCGCAGGGGCATAAAGCGGAGAAATTAAAAGGACGGATTGCTCCGTCCCTTTGAAAATAGCCGAATAACTTTTATCTTTGTGTTACCTTTCTTCACTTTGGTTCGGAGGTGCTTTCTTCTTCGGGGGATTGCACCTCATTTTCTTTCGGTGGGGCAGCGAGTGGAAGTCTGTCCAATGCCCAGTTCACGAGGACTTGAATATCCTCAAAGAGAGGTTGGAGTTCCTTTTGTTCTGCGGACATTTCCACAAGACCTTTTACATTCTCCCTTATCGCATCGGGGTGGAAGTGGAGGGCAAGGAGTTTCTTTTTCCCTTGCGGACGGATGCCCATTATCACGGGCGTTACGGTCTTTTTCTTTTTCATATAACTAAAATAAAGTTAGTTGAGATTGTTCTTGTTTTATTCTTTCTTGTGCTATATCAAAGTATTCTTTTGTTATCTCGTATCCTATAAAGTGCCTTTTTTCCTTAATACAAGCAACTGCAGTCGTTCCACTGCCCATACAATTATCAAGTACCAAATCTCCTTCATTCGTGTATGTTCTAACAAGCCACCTAATAAGTTCTACTGGCTTTTGGGTAGGATGATAACATTTTTTTCTCTATTGAAATCTAAGACTGAAATAGGATATTTTTCATTTGTGATAATTGTCGGGGTATCCTTCATCTTGCCATAACACCTTTGCGTAAATTTATGATTCCCCCCTCCTTTTTTATGATTTGGAACACCGTATGTCATTTGGGGATTATATGTTGGCAGATTGCGATAAAATACTACTATATCCTCGTGGTTGCGTAGTGGTTTTCTCTTAGCATCAAGAAAGCCACTCACCATATTCCCTTTTTTCCAAATAAGGTTATAACGCCACATTTTAGGATTAGACACCATCAGTTGTGCGGTGAACATTCCTTGTGCAAACAAGACAATAGCACCGTTATCCTTAATTACTCTCTCGTATTGCTCCCACAAAGGTTCAAAGGGTATTATGTTGTCCCATTGTGCTGATTCATTCCTCCTATTCAGTACCCCCATAAGGTAAATCGCAAATGATGCAGTCTATACTCTTATCTGGAATAGCCTTCATACCCACAAGGCAATCCTCGTTATATATCTTATCAATTTCCATTCTAAATCCAAAATATTTCTGGTCTGCCTTTATATCCTTTTTTCCATATATACCAAGCATAGGCAACTGCACTATTCATTTTATAGGTCTCAAAATCACCATTCATAGCGCAATTTACTCTACTACTGAAAATGTATATCCGGTAGGGGGGGGGCAACATTAAAAAGTTCTCTTCTGCCCTTGCCTTCAAGAAATTGTATCTTCAAGAACATAGCGACCTTATTCCAATCGGGAATAATGCTCAATGCTTTCTCAACAAATTCGGTAGCATACTTGAAAGGAGGGTTAGTGATTATATCTCCGTTCCAAGTTGTGTTGCTCACATCAAGAAAATCAAAGATTTCGTTTCCGCGCCTGTCCACAATATCGGAACTTCTTACATTATAGTGATGTGCTTCAAGTACCTTTGAGAGATGTTTCTCTCCACAGGCACACTCCCAAACATTGTCGGAAAATGTTTCTTGTTCAAGTAGAAGTTCCATAGCCTTTGGCTCGGTGGCATAGTAATCTTCTTGTTGTCTTTCTTTTTCTGTGTGGTTAGATGCTCCTATTTGTTTGTAAATATTTGCCATACTATTGAATTTTTCTATTGTGAGCAATCTCATCTATCCATTGAGCCCAAGTTCGTGTTCTCACGAAGCGGTAAAACTCTCTTGCTTCATCCCAAGTCAGAGAGTTCAGGAAGTTTTTTAATTTTTCTTTCATCGTCAATATCGTTTAATAAATTGTTATAATCGTTACTAATCGTTTTCTATTAAGAACTCTGCTCTTTCATCAAGGTCAATGCCGTGTATTTTTCGGTGGCATCCATTACAGAGAACGAGAAGATAGTCTTTCGGGTACTCCCAAGCATATCTGCCTTTGATATATGCCTTATGGTGGACACATAGGTTAGATGAACTCCCACACATCTCGCATCTGCCTCCCCTTTCTTCAATAACCTCCTTTCTTAACTCTCTCCATCGCTTATCTTTAAGTTGCTTTTTGTAAGGCATATGCTTGTACGCAGTCTTTCTTTCTCTATCCCTTGTGTTTTTTAATACCTTTCCGAGAAGTTCTTGTCGCTTTTGTCGCTTTAGTGCCTTTCTTTGCGCCTTCTTTTCTGCCTTTCTCTCCTTGTGAAGCATTACCCCATTTTGAGAGTCTACGATAGCCTCAAGAGACTTTATTGGCTTCCCTTGAGCATTTACCCATCCTTTTGCATTATACTTGTCATATACGGCTTGTGCGCTCAAACGATAGCCTTTAAGCGCAATATACTCTGCAATCTGCCACACTTCAGGGTTGCCTATTTTCTTCCCCTTGTATCTCATCAGTGTTCAATTTTAGTAATCTAATATGCATCAAGGTTAGCATAGAGAGTAGGTATTACAAGCAAATGAATACACATTGTTGTTTTTCTTCGTAGAAAAAAGGTTCTTTTCATCCGAATACTCAACATACTCCTGTGCGCATCCCAAAACAAAATCAACGTGTTTTATATGACAATGCTTGACAAACATATTGTTCTGTTCGCCATACATTATCGCTTGCGCCACTTTTCCGAAACCGCACCCAAGTCTTTTAGCAATCGTATTCCACGAAATACCTCCATCCACAAATTCAGTTATGCTACGCTTACGGCAAAATCTTTTGGCTCGTTTCACTACCTTTAGTGGTGTTCCTGCCTTCGGATTTGTCGCTTGATACACTCGCTGCTTTATCCATTCTTTGCTTCGTTGTACTTCGTAAATCAACAATGCTTTAAGACCGAGTTCAATATTCTTTACATTGTCCTTCTTGATTTTCGAGAGGTTCACATTGGCACATTTTACCCTTGCTCTTTTGAACAAAAGATGTTGTCCGTTCTTTCCAACCCTTTCCACAAGCCCCATTTCTTCGAGTTTCTTTATTCTACTCCTCGTGGTATTGCGTGAAAGGCTGGCGAACTTTGCCAATGCGGTGATTGTATAGTCCGTGAATACAGAAGTAGGCTTATTCTCTTTGACAAACACGAACAACGCCAATGCTTTTACTGCATGGCGGTCTCCGATATTGCTATTATAGATAACCTTACTTAACTTATTCATTCCTATACTACAAAAAGTTAAACCCTCAATACGAAGAATATCGCTTGAGGGTCTAACCTTGACCTTGTTCGATACTTCCTCTCGGAAGTCAAAGCCCCAACCGAACAATGGTCGTATAGGATTGACACTATAAGAGTGTCTATTTTATCTTTCTACTTTCCATTACTACTCAGGAGGGGCTTTTTCCTTCGTATTGCTATGGCAAATATAGCAACTTTTTACAAAATTGCAAACTTTTTTGTGTTTTATTTGATTTTTTCATACATTTGCATTGTAAAGGCAGAGGGTTAGCCGATAAGCAACAAAAACATATAACAAACACTTAAATTCTTACGATTATGTCAATGTGTAGTTGTCCGGCAGGCGCAGCCCTTCCACAAATTCCTAACGCATCTTGTCCTCAAAACTGGGGACAGACGCAGAAAATAATCTTTCAGCGCATCTTCAAGACCGCAGGAACTAAAAACTCATTCACGCAGTCTGCGAGCATCACGCAGTTGTCCTCTTGGTCTACCTTGTTCTCGGCAAGTGACGGTACAAAGTGTGT
>OCIU01000359.1_pt1 | contig 44723 bp, 45 predicted proteins | sample 1538471 | NCBI WGS metagenome assembly OCIU01 (sample SAMN04571693, study PRJEB22368) | human gut metagenome | biome: human gut; material: stool | host: Homo sapiens | place: Luxembourg | collected 2012-06-01 | reverse complement strand
AATTATATTTCATAAAAAACACCCCAAAAGTGTCCAACTTTTGGGGTGCAGTACAGTTATCGTCCGATTTTTTTCGCGTCGTATTTTCACGGCCGTTGCCTGCCTTGTTCCCGTTTCCGCCTTTGCAGGGCGAGCAGTTGCCGCAACATGTAGGCATGGTTTTCCCCCACGGTATGCCCCGAGGGCATCAGGTAAGGACTTGCGAGGCACTCCCGGCATTGGCGTACCGCCTCTTTTAAGTCGGTAACGGTTATTTCCGCTCCCGTGATGTCTTTAATCTTTGTTTCCATTCTTGTCCTGTTTTTTTGGTTCGTACCAACTGTCCCGGTAATTTTCTCCCACGAGCGAGAAAATTCCGCTCATGCCGCTTTCAGCGGCGAAATTTTTGGCTTCCCATATACCGGAAAACTCTCCCAGCAGCCGGTAGCCGATGAATAATTTGTACTTGCGCATGATTTTATCGTTTTTCCAGGTTGATAATCGGTGTGTTCTTTTGCAGCCATTCCTTCACGCTGTCCATGTTGTATTCGGATGTGATAACCGCCGTTCGGTCGTCGATTTCGGTGAAGCGCGTAGTTTCATACCCGTCGATCCACTGCTTCAGCGTGGCAACGCCCCACACCTGCGGGTCGTCGAACATGGTGTCGAGCCGCCCGATACCCTCGCCGAAGGTTACGAGCAGCGTTTCATAGGAGATTTCCTTGTTTACTTCATTCGTTTTCATATTCTCGCTTTTTACGGGCGGCTTTTGCCGCCCCGAAATTTTTTAATCAGATAAGTTCCACTTTAACCCTGCTCATGTTCGCCCAGAACACGCCGTTGCAGTAGTAGGCGTAGCCGTTATGCCAGTTGCTCCTGCGGCGTATCACGTCCTGCTCGGGTGGTCGTATCTCGATACTCGTGGTGTAGATGTTGTGTCCCACGGTAATGACGAGGTTGCACCTTCGCCATATCTCGGAATGGGTTCTGAACCCGTTTTTCCCCTCGACGAGCGCAAGGGCCGTCTTGACTGCTTCCCGAACTTCCCAATCCCACTCCCCGAAGGGTTTGAGCGGGCGTGCCATGTAGCTTTTATAGATGATTTTCATTGTTATATTTTTTTTGTAGGGCGGCTTTCGCCGCCCCGATTTTATAATTCGACAATCCTTTCCACTCTGCCGTACAACATGGAGCGTATGCTCGTCTTGTCCACGCCCTTGTATTCCGTGTAATGCCCGTACTGCTTTACCACGAATGTTTTCAGTACATCGACAAAGTTGAAACGATACCCTAAAAGCGGAATGGAGTCCTTGAAATAGGTGTTATGGTTTACCTCACGGGTAATCCAGTCTTTCTCCTCACGGGTGAGCGTTCCCCCGTCATTGAGCCGTTTGCGTAATATGTACGCTTTTGAGCCTGCAAGGCTTTCGAGTGCGGGAACGTCCCACGACACGAATTTATATGCTATTTGGTTCATTCTATTTTGTTTTTGCGGGCGGCTTTCGCCGCCCCGATTTTTATGCTGTCATTCGTTTCCGTATAAGGGACATGTTCCCCTTCATCAGTTTCAGTATTTGCCCGTGGTATGGGGTATTCTTGTTACACACGCCACGGCTCTGCACGACCTCCATGCGTTTTAGGGACACCTCTATCGTTTCGATACGTTTGCCGTCGATTGTGGCCGAGAGTATGAGCGAGTCGGCTTTCAGATAGTATTCGTTGGTAAACACGCAGTGGTGCATGGCCTCGCCCTCCTGCCGTATGGCTTCAACGCTGTCCAATACCTTGATGCAGATTTCCCCGTCGGAAAACTCCACTCCGAAAAACCGCCCTTTGGCTTCGACAAACGAGGCTTCCTGTTCCAACGCCTTGCGCCGTTCCTCCTGCCGCCGTTCCATTTGCATGTGCCGCCGTTTTTTAGCCATGTAGAGGTCATGCGCTGCGGGCAGGTCTGCGGGACACACGAAATGGGCGTTATGCAGGTCTTTCCCGAAAAATCGCAGCAGGTCGATGTAGTCGCACCATTCCGTCGGTTTCCCGATAGCGTACCCGTTACGGATGGCGATACGGATGGCCGGCCAATAGTCTGCGATATTGCGGGAGGAACGGGCGAAAAATCGCACGAGTGCCGTTTGTCCCGCTTTAAGCAGCGTTTCGGCCTTGTTCTCCGAGAGCAGCAGGTGGATAAGGTCGAAAGGGGTTACATCGGGGAGTTGTTTGCCGTAACCGCTTCGGCGCAGTTCGGGGATAAGCCGTTGCCGGGGATAGATGCGTGTGGGCGTGATGTTGTATTTCCCGTCGTTCTCCGCCCGCAGTTCCAATGCGCTCGACCAACTCCACCCGTGAACGAAGAAGCCCATCGGGCGCAGCCGTGCGAAGGTTGCGGAGCGTCCGTCGGGGGCAATCCACCGCTGTACGGCTTCGATATGGGTGTAAACGGGCGTCTGTCCCACTTTCGCCCAACACTCGATATAGACGAAGCGCAGGACTTGAAAACCCTTGCAGCGGGTTACGATGCACAAATACTCGTAATCGTTGAACTTGCGGCGCAGGGTGGTTTCCACTTTCAGCGTGGTGTGGCAGTGCGGACACTCGCACCCTAACAGATTGTCCGTGAGTTCTCCGTTTTCGCTCTGCCACGTGTGGCCGCACTCGGTGCAGGTGATAAGTCCTTTCGGCGTGCGGCGTCCGATATGCTCGATGCAGTTCTTGTACCCCCATTCGATTTGTGCGGGGGTAAGCGGCGGCAGGTGTTTGCTTGCCGCCACGACGTTCTGTTGGAATTTTGTTCTCGGTTTCATAACTAAAATAGACTGGGCATTAGTTTGTTATCTTCGATTTTCTTGGGTTTGGACTTGGCTTTCGCCAACTTGGCGTAGGCTTCGCTCTCGGCCTTCCGTATGGCGTTCCGCCGTGCCTCGGCTTTTTCCTCCTCGGTCAGTTCGACGGTGTGATTGACCACTACCTTGCAACTGACGGGTTTGCCGATGTCGATGTCCTCCTCGTCGTAATAGTGGAGTGCCATAGAGTATATTTCCTCGTCGGCAAACCCGTTGCAACCGCTCTGCCGTACTTGGTTGATGATGAAAGTGCAGCAATCGTCAATGTTCTTTTTCGGGTTGGCGTATCGGGGTGCGAAAAGTTCGTCCTCCCGTGCCCGTGCGTCGAGATAGTTCTGTATCGTCAGTTTGAAATAATCTGTTCCTTGTGCCATGATTTTTTGGTATTGTGGGGCGGCGAGCCACCCCGTGTTCAACATTTATTCGTCCTTTCCGAGAAGCCGTCGCACCTCGTCCTCTTTGGTCTTTTGGAAAATCCATCCCGCTTTCTTCTGCCCGTCATGCGTCAGCCGTGCGTTGAAGCGTCCCCCGAGTGCGTGAAGGGCGTCCTTGACGGGCTTGGTGTCCCCGAATACGGCTATCGCCTTCTCGGAATAGTCCACGATGATAAACCCGCCTTGCACGCTCGTTTCAGTGCGTTCCGCCCGTTTTTCGTCTTTCGGCTCGGGCAGACATATATTCTCCTCGTTTCCTGCGATATATGCCAGCCTGTCGATGTACCCTTCACGGGTGTAGTGGGTCAGTTTGCAGACACTCCACCCGTATTTCGGACTTTTGCCGAGCGTGAAAACGGGATAGCGGTGTTCGTTCTTGGGGTCGTATTCGGAGAGGTGCGCCGTTTGCGGGAAATTGGCCGCCGCCTTTCTCAACTCCCCGAAGCCGTTGCGGGAGGTGGCCGAAAAGCCGAGAATGACGGTACGCACGCTTCGGGTGGTCGAACACTCGTAAGAGGGGTCAGTGTATTCCGTTTCGTTGAGTTCGGCGATGATTACGCCCTGCACCCCTTCGGGCATGATGCGGCGTAACCTCTGCGCTCCTATTTCCGCTATGCGGTCATGCTCGGCTTTCTCTTTGGCGGCGGCGATGGCCTGCGCCGTGGCTTGCTCTTCCGCCTGCCTCACGAGCAAAGCCACCTCGAAAGCGTCCATGAACTCGGGGTTCACGTCGTCGTAGTACCTGCCGATACCGAATGTTTGCGAGAGGGGTCGCAAAATGTCCGTTTGGCTGATTTCCTTTGTTTCGGTATCGACCATGTGGTACACGTAGCCACGGGCGGTGTGTTCCACCTTGTAAACGACGTAACGCTTTCTGCTCGCACCCGCACCGATACCGATGATTACCTGGTTTTCCTTGACTACCTGCACCTGCGTGTCCGTGGTAGTCGCTCCGAATAATGAAATGTACTTTGTCATACCTGTAAAAATTTAGAAGATGTGAGTGAATAGGAAATAGAAAAAGCCGGTTAGAGCCACGAGAGAAACAAGGCAGGAGAAAATGCCCCGCAGGATGTCATAACAGAACGTGAAGCCCAAAACGACCCAAATAAAGTCGATACCCCACACGTGGAAGCCCAAAGCCACCGCCCCGACCTTTACCGCCAACCCGACCTTTGCCTTTATGCCAAGTGGAAGGTTGGAGGATTTCTGTTTCCATTTATTTTTCTCTTCGTTTCTCATAACCTTTGACTTTTTTTTTATGCCGTAGCGGAGCCGGTATGGATGGAATCTGTTTCGGTAGCATCAAAAGGTGTCGGGGATAGCTGCTGCAAGATTTTGTCGGAAAATACGCTCGCCCGCAGGGAAAGAGGAAGATTTTGCGGCAAACCGCCCCGCGGCCCGATCTTGCAGCAGCGTGAGCCCCGTAACTACCTTTGCTACTGACAACAGATTTCCATACCGCGCTCCGCGGCATGAAAAAAAAGAGAGGAAAAGGTTATGGGAGAGAAACGGGGAGAAAACGATATGCCGTGAACGCTCGCGAAAGTCGGTTCACGGCTCACCCTGCATGGAATGATAAATCGCCCGCGAACATTTCCTTTCACGGGCGATTGGCGTATCGGAGCGTGCCGATCCCGTATCGGCGGAGGATCGTTTCCGCCGGACGTGGCGCCACTCGCTGCCACTTTTAAGACGGATACGTCCATATGCCACTGGCTGATAACAAGATACTGTCCATTTGTGTACTTTTGGGCATCCGGGAAACAAAAAATGAAACAGAACATGGAAATAATAAGTATGGACGTGAAGGCTTTCGACGCGCTGGCAGGGCACGTGGAAGCCATTGAAAGAAAAGCCGAGGCGTTATGCCGCAGGCAAGAGGACGTGAGTTTGAAAAAATGGCTGGACAACCAGGATGTCTGTGACGTGCTGGGTATATCGAAACGTACCCTGCAAACCTACCGGGAGAAAGGGTTGCTGCCTTTCAGCCGCATCCGTCACAAAATCTTCTACAAACCGGAAGATGTCGGGAAACTGCTGCAATCGTCGCACTATCCTAATACCGCCGCGTTATGAGCCATTATTTCATCGACAAGCACGATCCGCGTGTGGCGGATCTCTTCCGGCGCTTGGAAAAGGCCGGCAAGGCACTGGATAAACTGGAATCCTCCGGAGGCCGGACACTCAAGGGAGAGCGGTTCGTCACCGACGAGGAATTGTCCCGGCTGCTGAAAATCAGCAGGCGTACATTGCAGGAATACCGCACGGCGCGGATCATTCCCTATTATTTGATTCAGGGCAAGGTACTATACATGGAATCCGAGATACAGAAATTCCTGGAAGATTCCCGGAAGAAATGTATCGGGGGACAGGAATGGGTATAAAAGAAGAACGGCCAACGTTTTGGCCGTTCTTCTTTTTCAGTTCAATATCGTGTTCATGCCGGGGAGCTGCCAGACGACGGCGGTCGTCGTGGCCCTTCGGACAAGCCACCGTCGGAAGGCTTCGGCATTCCCGGATTTTAAGCGGAAAGCCAGCGCGGCGATCATTTCGAGCGAATACAGCTCGACAATACCGCCGTCACGGTTGCGCTCCCGGCGGTAAACCCTCTCCTCACGGAGTATGCCGCTTTTGAGTATGGAGCGGATGTTGCTCCCCACGGCAGGAACGAAGACTCCGAACAGGTCGGCAATCTGGTGGCGCGTGAGCCATACACGGTTCTCCGGCGCGTGGATTTCCACCCGCCCGTTTTCAATGCTGATAGGTTCTCTTGTCGTCATAGTCATACAAATTTATCAATTTTTGTTATACTGTTCAACCGTTTACCGTTATAATATCTGCCGTTTCCGGTTCGTCCTCCTCGTAGAGATTTATTTTCCGGCCTTTGGTCTGTTCTTTCAGCCGTTTCATGTCCTCGTCCACCTTGCGGTCGGTCACTTTGGCGTAAATCTGCGTGGTGGAAATGCTCTTGTGTCCCATCATGCGGCTGACAGTTTCGATAGGCACACCCAACGAGAGCGTGATATGTGTCCCGAAATTGTGCCTCGCCTTGTGAAAGGTCATGTCGAAGCCGTATGTCCGTCCCAGTTCTCTGGTGAGCTTGATGAGATACCCCCGGCAATAGAGGTTGAAAATCCTGTCGCTTTTACGCTCGTGGCGGTATTTCTCGATGATCTGCAACGGCACGTTCAGCAGGCGGATGGCCGAGGGCGTTTCGGTCTTCTGGCGCCGGATGTGTATCCAGTACGTTCCGTCGTCCGACTGCGTGATGTCTTTTTCGGACAAGCGTTTCAGGTCGGCGTAGGACAACCCCGTGAAGGTAGCGAAGAGAAACCAGTCCCGCACCCGCTGGAGGTTGGGTTTATCGACGGGAGTTTCCATCAGCTTTTTGAGGTCTTCGAGTTTCAAATGGCGGCTCTTGCGCCGGGGCAGTTCCGGGTGCAGCTTCCCGTAAGGGTCGCGCCGGAGTGTACCCTGACTGACAGCCCGCTTGGTCATTTTCTTCAACCGGTAAAGATGCTCGTGTACTGTCTTGGGTTTCATTTCACGATCTGTACGCAGGAATATTTCAAAATCATCGTAGAATTCCCGGTCAAGGCTCCGCAACGCTACATCCTCCTTTTCCTTCCTTTTTTTCACGAAGGAGGCTAAAATATTATAGGAGTTCTCGTAACTTTCATAAGTTTCTTCCTTGCGATCCACGCCGACACGCTTGCGGAACTCCTCGTTATGCTCGCGGAACAAGGCAAGGAGGGTGAACGGTTTCTGCCCGATTCCTTCCACGGCGTTTTTGACCAGCTCGGCCGTCACGAAACCGAGGCTTTTACGAATATGACGGTAATGTCCGGTGATTTTTTCGGTCAGTTTCTCTATTGCCAGGTTTACCGTTCGGGCGTTCTCGCTTCGTCCGTTCGCCCTTTTGGTTTCCGGATTCCAGAGCGATGGATCGACAAACGCGTTGATATTGATCGGGGCCGACTTGGCGTCGATGCTTACCTTGCATAACAATTTACATGTTCCGTCCTTGCGGACTTTCGTGCGGTTGATGTAGAACAGCAGGGAGAACGTGCTGCGACGTTTTATCTCTTTATTATTCGTTTCCATAATCGTTGTGAATTTGATTGTCAATGATAGATTAAATAGCTACGGAGAAGCGGCCGGCAATCTTTTCCTCTAAAGACCGGGTATCCATGTCGATCTTGTCATCGGTCACTTTGGCGTAAATCTGCGTCGTGGAAATGCGGCTATGCCCCAGCATTTTACTGACGGTTTCAAGCGGGACACCATGCGAAAGCGTGATCTCGGTGGCGTAGGTATGGCGTCCGCAGTGAAAGACGAGCTTCCGTTCAATTCCGCAAATGGCGGCAATACGTTTCAGTGTCCGGTTGAGTTCGTTGTTGCTGTACATCGGCAGCAGTTTTCCTTCCGGGGCCATATCCCGGTACTTGTCGAGGATGAGCAACGGTATGTCGAGCAACGGCACTTCATAGTCGATTTTCGTCTTCTTGCGGGCGGTCTTGATCCATACCTCACCGTCCTCGGCCACTTCCAGATCCTCCGTCGTCAGGCGGCACATGTCCCCGTAAGGGATACCCGTGTAGCAGGAGAAGAGGAACAGGTCGCGGATATGGTAGAGCTTCGGGTCATGCAGGGGTGTGGTCATCAGCCGTTGTAACTCTGCGGCGGTAAGGTATTTCTGTTCCCGCTCGGGATGTTCGGCTTCATAACCCGCGAACGGGTCGGCAGTGATAATCCCTTCCGCGATGGCTTCCCCGACAATCGTGTTCAACCGTGTGACAAGCAACACGATAGTTCCCAGGGCAAAGCGGCGCTCCGTGCGTAGGTAGAGGTCATAGTTGTCGATGAATGAACGGTTCAGGGCCGTGAAAGGAACATCCGACAACTTGTATTTCTCCTGGATGAAAGCAGCCACACAGTTACAAGCATAGCGGTAAGATTGCGCTGTTCCCTTTTCCCGGTTCACGCCGACACGTTTTTCGAAATGTTCGATGAACGTCCGGAAATAACCCAACAGGGTTTCCTGCCCGAAAGCCGTCCCCAACAACAGATTCCTTATTTCTTCAGCCGTTACATTCTCACGGGTGGCTGACAGTTCGTCATAAATGGAAATGGCTGAAGCTCGCAAATCGTCCAGTTGCCGGTTGATTTCCCGCGCGGCGTTACTTTTACCCGTGGCACGTCCGGATGCCCACAGTGCAGCGGGTACGGACATTTTCGCACTAAAAGCCGCTTCTGAAAATTTGCCGACAACAAGTTTCGCCATGACCGGGCAATGTCCCTCGTCATTCATTTCGCTCTTTTTGAGGTAGAACGTAACCGTTACATCCGTCTGTTTCATAACTCTATTTTTTATGTTGCAAAATTACTTGATATAGAGTTATTTACAGTTATGAAAATTATAGCGGAACAAAGAATAAAACCCCGGATGCCGGTAACATAACCTGTATTTCCATGAAAAACGGAAAAAAACGGTTATCTTTACGGGCAAAATATAGGGTTCTTTGCATGGTGAACGGTAAAACCGCAGGTGGTCAAGCGTTATTTTGCCGGATTATCCGGGGCTAAAAAAGGCAACGGATAAGTAGCAAATCTTTCTCTTAACCTTTCATTATCCTGCATTTTAGCGATTTGGAAAGGCATAGAAGAATTTGGCTTAACTCTCCTCAATACCAAACACTTACTTTATTTATCCAAATTTTGCCGTTTTTTTGCGAGTTCTTTATATATTTGTGCAGTTATCGAAACGGAAATAACAATTTAATACATAATTATATCAACAAGATGAAAAGAACATTGTGTTTCATGGCACTGTTGGCCGGTGCCGTAATTTTCGCCTCGTGCAGCCGCAGCAACGGTTCGATCACGATGGGCAGCAAGTCGCAGTTCGACTCTTTGTCGTACGCTTTGGGTAATAACGTCGGAGCGGGACTCAACCGGATGATGTCGGATATTCCCTTCGATTTCGACGCGATGACCGAAGGTGTGACCGAAGGTGCCCTCGGAACGGCAAAAATGACGCATCCAGAGGCACTCGATACATTGCGCACGTTCTTTATGGTTACGCGTCCGGAACGCGCTCAGGCTATTGCCAAGAAGAACGCGATGACTCCCGATTCGCTGAAGACACCCGAAGAGTCGTTGGCCGATCCCGCGATGTTCGAGAGCGAGGAGGAGCGTCGGTTCATTTCGTATGCTTTCGGTATCGATCTGGGTAACAATATGCTGGGAGAAGACCTTCCGATTCAGTTGGTTTGGTTTGGTCAGGGCTTGAAAGACATTACCGGCAACCGTGAAGAAGCCCGTATGACCGAGCAGGAAGCTGTCAAATTCTTGCAAAATTGGTTTATGGTAGTTCGTCCGGCCGAAAATAAGAAAGCCAATGAAGAGTGGATCGCTTCGATCGAGAAGAAATCCGGCGTTCAGAAAACCGAATCGGGATTGCTTTACAAGATCGAAAAGAAGGGCGATGAAACCCTGATGCCGACGGACTCCCGCGACCGGGTGAAAGTTCATTACACGGGAACCAATTATAAGGGACAGGTTTTCGACAGCTCCTATTTCGAGAACAAGCCCGAAGAGATGAAGGAGTACCTCAAGCAGATAGATCCGGAAGGTTATGACAAGGACGAAGCTGTCGAGTTCGAATTGGGACAGGTGATTCCCGGCTGGACCGAAGGTTTGAAGCTGATCGGCAAAGGCGGCAAGATAACGCTTTGGATTCCTGCGGAACTGGCTTATGGTCGGCAGGCGCGCGGTAAGTATATCTTGCCTAATTCGGCTCTTAAATTCGAGGTAGAGTTGGAGGATGTGATTCCTTTCGTCGAGGAAACGACCCCGGCAACAACGGATGAAGCTGCGGCTGCGACGACTCAGGCAGCGAACTCTGCTCTTCCGGTGAAGAAGTAGTCGCCTCCCGGGGACCGAAAAATAGCCGACCTTTGTAGGGTCGGCTATTTTGTTGTTTTAGAGAGCGGATGGCTTCTGCCTTCGTGCGTGAAAAATTAAAAGGGCAGGTCGTCTACTTCTGCTGCGGGAGTACTGTACGATGGCTCTTCGAGCGGGGCTGCGTCGGGCATCGGCGGGATCCCGGCGTTTTGAGCGGTTTCTTTGGGTTGCAGGCGCCATGCCCGCACATCGGTATACCAGCGGCCGTTATATTCGCGGGATTCGACGTTTACCGAAACCGTATAGGTAGCCCCTTCGCGGAGTTTGGCCACGTCGCTCGGCTTGTTGAAGAACGTGACGCAGATTTTGCGTGAAAATTCCGAGGGCAGCTCGAAAACCACGTCCTGACGCTGCCATTCTCCCCGGGCGGACGTACCTTGTGTCAGGGGCAGGATTTTATATACGACACCTTCGAATTCCATAAAAACAGTAATTTTAGTAGATTACAAAAGTAATGTTTGTGCCGCAAACCCCCAAATTTTTTCCGTAAAAGTTCTTTTGTCCTGTTTCGGGCCGGACCGGATGATTGGTCGTGTACCATCTTGCGTATGCTGCCGATTCCGGTCGGCAGCTTCGGGCCGGATAAAGCGGATGTCCCCTGCGCTTTTTGACGACGGTCGGAGTGTGCGGCATCCGGCGAATGCGGACCGGTGAGAATCGGGTGCCGAAGGAGAATAAAAAAGGATTCGCCCCAGGCGAATCCTTTTTTATTTTGAAGCGTCAAACGGTCCTTCGAACTATTTGGCGGCTTTCTTATCGTAGCGTTTTGCGTAACGGCTCATAAACTTATCGACGCGACCAGCGGTATCCACCAACTTCATCTTACCGGTGTAGAACGGGTGAGAGGTGTTGGAAATTTCCATCTTATACACGGGATAGGTTTCGCCGTTCACTTCGATGGTTTCTTTTGTCGAAACGGCGGACCTGCACAAAAACACGTGGTCATTCGACATGTCTTTGAATGCCACTAAACGATAATTTTCGGGATGAATACCTTTTTTCATTTCGTTTGTTTTGTTTGTAATTAGATGCTTAAGCGGAGCAAAGGTAGTAAATTTTTTCCAGTTAGCTAATTTTCCGAAGAAAAATCTTCCGTACAGAGGCGATTGCCAATGCCGAAAGTTCCGGGATGCCTTCTTATTTCTGTTGTACGGAAGGGGAAAGAGCCGGCAATCGCTTCGGTTGCAGGAGGGTATGCGGCGATGAAAAAATGGGCTTTTATTTTGTGAATCCGGTCGAAATGTCTATTTTTGTGTCCGTATTCGGATTTTCCCGGATGCAAAAGGACCCATAGCTCAGTCGGTTAGAGCAGCGGACTCATAATCCGAAGGTCGTGGGATCATGCCCCTCTGGGTCCACTTGAAAGTCAGGGAGTTGCACAGTTTGTGCGACTCCTTTTTGTTTTTTCTTTGCGGTTTTATGCAAGTGTAGGCTGGCCGTGCGAGCCATGAGTGCAACAGTTGAAGTCGTTGTTTTACAGGCTTGAAGTATTCAAACGGTAAATTCGCATTGATGTTACGCGCTGCGTAGGGCTAAAAGCAGGTGTTCGAACGTTGGGATTCCGGGAAGCCCTGTCTGTTAGTATTTTGAGAAGAATCTACCGCCTGTATGGATTACCCCGATAGAGTCGCTATTTCAAATTGATTGGGTAACTTTTTGCACAAAATCATAATTTTACGTATTTTTCGAAAAATAAACCATAAAAATCCATAGAAACGATGCGAGCAAAATACCTGGGGCTGGATCTTCCGAGTCCGATCATTGTCAGCAGTTCTCCCTATACCTCCAATGTCAAGAGCGTCGAGCAGTGCGCTGCGAGCGGTGCCGGTGCCGTAGTGCTCAAATCCATATTCGAGGAGCAGATCCTGCACCATGCGGCTGCGCTGGACACCGTATCCGATTCGGCTTACGGCGATGCGGAGGTTTATTTGCAGCGTTATCTGGGCGAGGATTACAAGGCCGGATTTCTCCGGTTGGTGCAGGAGGCGCGGTCGAAGACGGAGCTTCCGGTAATCGCCAGCATCAATTGCGTGGTCGATAAAGGCGATTGGATCGAATACGCTACGGCGATGGCCGATGCCGGTGCTTCCGCGTTGGAGCTTAATATTTTCATCCAATCTACGGACATTCATGCCCAGGCTCGCGAACTGGAGTTGAACTATGCGGAGATCGTCGGCCGGGTGGCCGGTGCGGTGAAGATTCCCGTTTCGGTGAAACTGCCCATGCGCCTGACCAATGTCTTCGCCTTGTCGAGCGCTTTGCTCGGTCACGGGGCCCGGGGCGTAGTCTTTTTCAACCGTTTCTTCGAGCCGGACGTGGATGTCGAGCGGATGACTTTCGTAGAGAGTTCGCCTTACAGCGAGCCGACGGAATTGCGCAACGTCCTGCGTATGGTGGCGATCTGTTCGGCCGTGTTGCCGCAGTTGGACCTTTCTGTTTCGACGGGCGTGCACGATGGCGAGGCTGCGGTCAAAGCGCTTTTGTGCGGAGCCGAGGCAGTGCAGGTCTGCACGGCGATCCACCAGAAGGGATTCGAAGTCATTGCCGAAATGAACGAGTACATCGACCGTTGGTCCGAGCGGCAGGGTTTCGGTTCGCTCGATGAGTTCCGGGGGCGTCTGAATTTCAAGAACGACACTTCGGCCATGTTCCAGCGCGTACAGTATATGAAGTATTTCCCGTCGGAGGCGAAATAGTATTTGCCGGAATAGTTTCGGTTTTTGATAAAGAGTGGGCCGTCCAGTTGTCGGACGGCCCACTCTTTTGGATATGTGTTTTTGGGGTTAATATTCGATCTTGTCGAGAATCCCTTGCAGGTAAGCGATCGCCACGCCGTAGTTGGTCATCGGGACGTGCTGGGCGCGGGCCTGGGCGACGCGGCTCAATACGTGGCGCCGGTTGAACATACAGGCGCCGCAGTGGATTACCAGGTCGTAGGGCGTGAGGTCGGCGGGAAAGTCCGTGCCGGCAACCACATCGACCCGCAGTGCGGGTCCGATCCGTTTGCGGAGCATCGCCGGAATTTTGACCCGGCCGATGTCTTCGCCCACCGGAGCGTGCGTGCAGGCTTCGGCGATCAGCACGCGGGAGTCTTCGCGGAGCTGCCCGATGGCTGCCGCGCTCTCCACGAAGTAGTCGATGTCGCCCTTGTAACGGGCGAAGAGCACCGAGAACGAAGTTAGCAGGCTTGCGGCGGGCTTCTGCGCATAGACAGTCGAGAAAACCTGCGAGTCGGTGATAATCAGTTTCGGCGGTGCGGCCAGCGACGAGAGCGTGCCTTCGATCTGGTCGGTGGTACAGCAGACCACGCGGCACTTCTTATCGAGCAGCTCGCGGATCGTCTGGACTTGCGGCAGGATGAGGCGTCCCTTGGGGGCCTGGATATCCTGCGGCATAACGAGCATCACCACGTCGCCTGTCGAGGCGAGGCTGCCTGTGATTTCGGGCTGGTTGTAGTCTTCGGGCAGGTTGCGGATCAGGGCTTCGCGCAGGGCGTCGAGTCCCGTTCTGTCCGAGGCGCTGACCCGGAGCGGCCGTTGTCCGAAAAGCGCTTCGGCTTCCGCATCGGACATACCTGTAAACAAGTCGGCCTTGCTGCGGACGACTACGATCGGAATATGACGGGCTTCGAGGAGCCGGAACCATTCGATTTCGTCGTTCTGCGGCACGGCTCCGGAGAGGAGCAAGACGGCCAGGTCGGTCTTGTCCAGCATCTTGCGGCTTTGCTGCACACGCAGCGCTCCGAGGTCGCCTTCGTCGTCGAACCCCGGCGTGTCGATCAGTACGCAAGGTCCCAGCCCGTGTATCTCCATCGTCTTGAGTACGGGGTCGGTCGTCGTGCCCGGCGTCGCGGAAACGACGGCGCTCTGTTGGCCCGTGAGGGCGTTGATCAGCGACGACTTGCCGCTGTTGCGCCGCCCGTAGAAAGCGATATGCAGCCGTTCGGCGCGGGGAGTCTGCTCGTTCATCGTGCGAAAATTTTTAGAAACGGAAGTCCCGTTTACCCTCGGCGATCGCTGCGAGATTCTTCTCCGTGATGCGGCGCACACGTTCGTTGAGGAGCATCGGAACCTCTTTCGAAATCATCTTTTCACCCAAGGCCCGGGTTTCGGGCGATGCGTAGTCTTCGAGGTACTCCTTGAGGGTCATCAGGGCGTTGGGCGTGCAGCAGTCGGCGATCTTTCCGGTTTTCACCAGCGACATGAAGCGGTCGCCCGTGCGGCCTTCGCGGTAGCAGGCCGTGCAGAAGCTCGGCACGTAGCCCAGTTCCAGCAGCCAGCGCACCACTTCGTCCAGCGTACGGTGGTCGCTCACGTCGAATTGTGCGGAATCTTGCTCGGCATGCGTCGTTTCGGCGTAGCCGCCGACGCTGGTGCGCGAGCCGCCGCTGATCTGTGAAATGCCGATTTCCAGCACCTGTTCGCGCGAGCGCTGCGATTCGCGGGTCGAGATAATCATGCCAGTATAGGGGACGGCGATGCGGATCACGGCTACGATCTTGCGGAAGATCTCGTCCGAAATGGCATCCGGGAAGTCCTTGGTGTCGATGTCGTCCGCCGGGCAGATGCGGGGTACGCTGATGGTGTGGGGGCCGACGCCGAAGCGGGCTTCGAGGTGCTCGGCGTGCATGAGCAGTCCCGTGAAATCGTACCGGTAGGTGTTCAGACCGAACAGTACACCGATGCCTACGTCGTCGATGCCGCCTTCCATCGCGCGGTCCATCGCTTCGGTGTGGTAGGCGTAGTCGCTCTTCGGACCGGTGGGGTGGAGCGCTTCGTAAGCGGTTTTGTTGTAGGTTTCCTGGAAGAGAATGTAGGTGCCGATGCCTGCATCGCGCAGTTTGCGGTAGTTCTCGACCGTCGTAGCCGCGATATTTACGTTCACGCGGCGGATCGCCCCGTTCTTGTGATGTACGGAGTAGATCGTCTTGATCGATTCGAGAATGTACTCGATCGGATTGTTGCGCGGGTCCTCTCCGGCTTCGAGTGCCAGACGCTTGTGACCCATATCCTGCAGGGCAATCACCTCGCGGCGGATTTCGTCCTGGGTGAGTTTGCGGCGCGGAATGGTTTTGTTTTTCTGGTGATACGGGCAATATACGCAGCCGTTGATGCAGTAGTTCGACAGATAGAGCGGCGCGAACATTACGATACGGTTGCCGTAGATTTTCTCCTTGATCTGTTTGGCCAGCGTGAACATGCGTTGGTTCAGGTCTTCGAGTTCGCACTCGAGCAGCACGGCCGCTTCGCGGTGCGTGACCCCTTTGCCTTCGGCCGCTTTTTGCAGGATCGCCTCGATCAGGGGGCGGTTCGCACGATTTTCGCGGGCGTAAGCCAGCGTTTCGACGATTTCTCCGTCATGGATGAACTCCTCCGCCTTGGAGGATGCGACTTGGTACATATCTTTGTGTTTTTATAAGCTATTCTTGATAATCTCCCCGGCTCCACGAGATGTGGCGGCCGATTTCGTTGAGCTCCCGTTCCAGAGCGGCCAATCCTTCGGCAGCTTCGGCACCGAAGGCGGCCTTGCCGTCGTAGAGGTTGTATTTCGACCGTTCGTCCGGCGGCGAAAGGTTGGGCATCACCACGTTGGCACCGGCCAAAATACCCCGCATCCGGCCGTTGCCCGAGAGGGTGGCGAGCGCGGTGGTCGAAGGAATCAGTGCTGCGGGACACATCAGCCGCAGAATCGACAGCAGGGTGAGCGTTCGTTCGACGCTTCCGGCCGGTTCGTGGCCGAAAGGGGTGTCGCGGTGCGGGATGAAAGGTCCGATACCGATCATCTGGGGTTCGAACTCCCGGATGAAAAGCAGATCCCGGACCAGGTCGTCAGTCGTTTGTCCCGGGCTGCCTACCATGATGCCCGTACCGGTCTGGTAGCCGATCTTTTTGAGGATGTGCAGGCATTCGATGCGGTGATCGAGGGACATCCGGGCGGGATGGAGCCGACGATAGTGATCGGGAGTGATCGTTTCATGCCGCAGCAGGTAACGGTTCGCGCCCGCTTCGAACAGCGCCCGGTAGGAGGTTTCCGTACGTTCCCCCAGCGAGAGGGTGATGGCGCAGTCGGGCCAGCGGCGACGCATTTCCCGGATCAATCCGGTCAGCAGTTCGTCGTTCAGAGCCGAGTCTTCTCCGCCCTGGAGTACGAATGTCCGGAACCCCAGCCGGTAGCCCTCTTCGCAGCAGGCCAGTACGGTTTCCGGGGTCAGACGGTAGCGTTCTGCCAGACGATTGCTGCGTCGAATGCCGCAGTAGCGGCAGTCGTTGCGGCAGTAATTGCTGATTTCGATCAGCCCCCGAACGAAAACTCCGTTTCCGAAATGCACACGGGCGACCTCGCGGGCCGCCCTGTGCAGGTATTCTCTCTCTTCGGGGGACGCATCGGTCAGCAGAAGGCGCAACTCTTCCGGGGAAAGGGTGCGGTTGCGTTTCAACTGATCGACGAGCTCTTTCATAGCCCCGTCGGATTTAGCGTTTAGCCAGCTCCTTCGCGAATTGCCGTTTACCGGCATCGTGCAGGTTGTGGGTGCTGGGACCCGTGATACATCCGCCTTCGCAGGCCATGACCTCGATGAACTTGGCCGGGGCTTTGCCCGATTTGGCATAGGCGCGGAGCAGGGATACGTTTTTCTTGTTCAGGTTGGAGACCTGGATGCCTTCGACCTGCGGCCGGTTGTTGTCCGCCAGGAAGAGCTGTACGGCGCCCATCACGCCTCCGGCCTGTGCGAAGCCGTGGGCGGCCCGGGTCGAAACGAACGGAATGGGGAACGGATCGGTGGTTGCGACTTCGATACCCAGGCCGTCGAAAATGGAGTTGATCTCCTCGAAGGTCATCACGAAATCGACGCATTCGTCGCGGCGTGCCTCCTTGCGTTTGGCTACGCACGGGCCGATGAAGACCACTTGCGCGTCGGGGTGTTTCTCCTTGGCGATCCGCGCGGCGTAATACATCGGCGATCCGGTGCTCGAAATGAAGGGCTTCATCTCGGGGATATGCTTGTTGGCCAGTTCGACCCACGAAGGACAGCAGGAGGTGGTCATGAACGCCTGTCCCTCCTCAATTTTCTCTTCGAGTTCCGCACCTTCATTGCGGATGGTTTCCATGGCGCCCTGCGCTACTTCGATCACGTCCTCGAAACCGATGGCCTTAATCGCGCCATATACTTTTTCCGTGGGGGCGTTGTATTGTCCGAGAATGGCCGGAGCGACGACGGCGACCATCTTTTCTCCTTCGCGCAGACGCTGCAGCACGTCGAACACCTGCGAAATTTCGAAGATCGCTCCGAACGGACAACTGTTGATGCACTTGCCGCAGTAGATGCATTTGCTCTCATCGATATGCTCCACGCCGCGTTCGTCCTTGGTAATCGCCTTTACGGGGCAGGCCTCTTCGCACGGTACGGGCATATAGACGATGGCATGGTAGGGGCAGTTGCTGTGGCAGATGCCGCAACTGATGCAGAGATCGTGGTTGATGACCGCTTTGCCGGCACGATTGAATTCGATGGCGTTTTTCGGGCAGTTGGTGGCACAGGCCCGGGCCACGCAACCTTTGCAGAGGTTGGTGATCTCGTAGTTGGTCTGCACGCACGACGAGCAGGCTTCGTCGATTACGCAGAGAATATTGTCTTTCTGCTGCTGCCCTTTGCGCTCCAGGGCTTTGCGGGCATATTCGGACAGCGGGGTGAGTTCGTCGGTTTCGTCGGACATGTCGAAACCCATCAGCGGGAAAGATTTGTATTTCCACACGGCGCGCTCCTTGTGTACGCAGCAGCGACCCAAAACCCGTGAGGTACGGGGACTCAATTCGATCGGCAAGCGGTCGATTCGCTCGACGAGCTGGTTGTCTTTCCACAATTTGATGAGATTGGTCAGCAACTTGTGTCTGACAATCATTACGTTATTGGTAAGAGGCATGTCGGAATAATAGAATGTTAAACGAAATTTCCGTCGCAAAGATAGGTTATTACCCGTATGTTCACAAACAAATAAGTATAAAAAAGAGAGTAAATATTATTTTCGGATAATTTTGATTTTCAAATTTTATATAATATATTGCAATACACATGAACGGCATTTATGTTTTGACCATCTAATCCTAAATATTATGCTTATGAAAAAATTATTACTATTTTTAATTGGTGGTATCTTGTTAATCGGCACTTATGGTTGTGCTAATTATGAAGAAGATTTGTTGGACGAAATTTCGCCGAAACAAATGTTAGCTACTGTTACGACCGAAATTGAGTTGGCGGATGCGGTGTATCATAGAGACACAGTCTTGGATCCGGCCGCAGAATGATCCGTACAGGCTTGAGAACTTTCAGCAGGCGTACGACAATATAGTATCGGGTGAATCGAAAATTGTCAGGGCATCTGATGAGTTTGCAGCAAGCGCGCGGAGTGTGCGAAAAGAATTCTCAGCAACTGCCAAAACGCAGTTGAAACTGAAAGCTACCCACTATGCCTTGAAAATTTTTCCAAAAACGGAAGAGGAACAACGAAGCCTTGAACTGGACGAGCAGATCAAGATCGCGTATACGCCTTTCAATTATACGTCATTACCTGATGAGGTGACCCAGAGTCTTGTGTTTTCGAAATCCCGGACACAGTTTTGCGAGGAAGATGAGGAGAGGCGTTATTCTGTGACTTACGAGGGCGGTATGATTAAGGATGGACCAGTGGAGCCTGTGACAATTATATTGCCTGTATTATATGCCGTTTGGCCTGTCGAAAAACCGTTCCCTGTTGAAATGGATTTTGAAATCCTTTATGAAGTTTTCCTCCCTAAATATATTACTCTTGGTGAGAATGGATTGAGTGCGGAGGCAATACAAATTTTGGAGCAAGAAGCCATTGCTTTGGCTTTAGATGAAGAGAGACATTTACCAGGTGGATTCCCGCGCGGAAAAGTACTATGTTACGATACTCATTTAAAGCGTTATGTACCGCTGGAGAATCTAAAAATCCGTTTTACGCTGGGTTCGAATATTGAGGAGGTTTATACAGACAAAACTGGATATTATGCTATCAACAATAAATTGATCGACAACCAGGCAACGGTAAGTTTTGTTTTTCAGCACGAAAAATGGACGATTGTCAAGGGTTCTGAGGAAGGAGGACGGATAGAGGAAATAAAGGGAATTTATGGAGAATTAAGAAGTGGTAAAGATTTGAACTTTAATATTAACTCTTCTTCGGCTCCGGATCCCCGCTACGAAATTCATCGTGCAGTCAATTTTTATCATTATGGCGAACACGATTTTATAATTTCTACTTTTGTTAATAACAGAATATCAATAGTTGCATTAGCCGTTGATCCTGGTGGGTGGCAAGGCCGATTTAATTATTGGCCGACTTCTGTGGGGAGAATGCCTTTTATACAAGTTGGCAATTGTAACAGGAATAATCATCCGAGACTAATAGGAACCACTTTGCATGAATTGGGACATTATTGTCAATTTCATTTGCGTGGCGGCACATTCAGTGCGTACGATGGTACTTGGAATATATTGCTCGAAAGTTATGCTTCTTATGCCGGATGGCATATGGGAGAAGCATATTATTTAAATCAGGGTTGGAAAAAAACATCTCTAAACTCGGATATAACAGGTCAAGCAAGGCAAGAATGGGATTATCAAAATACAACCAATAATTATTATACTCCTTTGTTTGTCGATTTGGTGGATGATTACAACCAGGGTGTTGGCTATCCTTCTCGCTGCTACGATCAAATTAAGATGCCTCAATTCGTGGTGAATTTGTTTGGAGCCTATAGAACCTGGAATGATTTTGAAAGTGCACTTCGTAAGTATACAGGGTCATATTTTACAGAAAATCAAATAAATGAATTTCTTTTTTACGAGCGTAGCTGGCTTCAACGTAACGGTTATATATAAAAATGGGTTTATGAGGAAATTCTTATTTTTTGCGTTGTCGGCGATATTTACCGCAGGGACTCCGGCAGGTTGCAATACCGATTACAATGCAATCAGTTATTTTGTGTGGGTCAACGACAGCGATCATAAGATCACTCTTTTCGTAGAATCCGATTTAGGGTGTGAGTTCAAAAATGAAGTGATACTGCCTGGAGAAAGTTTTACTGCGATGGATAATGGTATGGGTGTTTGCCCCGTTCCTTCAAGTTACATTTGGAAAATGACGATTATTTTCGACGATGGGAGGCTTGGATTCACTTATGGTGTCCGTTATTACCAGGACGACGGTCGGTCGTACCCTCCGAATTACGACGCACATTACGACCCTTCGATCGATGATAATTATGTATTCGAGGATTTGAGGGGTAACGGTCGTCAACCTAAAGAGCGTTGGACTTATGTCTTCACCAATGCCGATTACGATGCGGCGGAGGCGATGGTCCCGTTCGAGTAAATAGTTTGTGGCTCTGAAAAACGAACGCCTCCCGAATCTGAAATTCGGGAGGCGTTCGTTCGATGGCGGCCTGTCTTTTGGCTCTAACGATCCAGCTCTTGGAAGAAGCTCTGGAAATCGGCCATGAAAACGTCCTTGCCCCGCAGTACTTCCCGCTTGGCGAGCAGCTCCGAAAGGCGGATGTAGCCGATCACGTAATTGCCGTCCTCGCCCCGATATTGCTCGGTGATGCGGTCGAAGTGGAGGATTTTCAGTACGTCGGTTTCCGTGTATCGCACATAAACTTTCAGCTCCACGTCGGTCGTGTACTCCGGACGGTCGAGGTAGTGCTGTTTCTTGTATTCGTACCGGTAGTCGTGCTGACGGGCCATGATGTCGCTCAGGATCGACGAGGCGGTAGGCAGGCTGCCGGCGCCCTTGCCGAACATGAACTGGCGGTCGTAGCATTCGCCCCGGATCACCACGCCGTTGTATTCGTCATCGACGCTGTAGATGTATTTGCCGGGGGTGACGAATTCGGGCATGACGAACATCGTGAACTTCCGGTCGCTGACCTTGACCACTTGGGCGACCAGTTTGATCTTGACCCCTTTTTCGCGGGCGTACCGGATGTCCGAGTCGTGGATAGTCGAGATGCCGTAGGTGAAGATCCGGTCGGGATGGACATACACTCCGAGCGCGTGAACGGTAATGATGACTAATTTGAAGAGCGAGTCGTAGCCTTCGATGTCGAACGAAGGATCGCTCTCGGCGAATCCCAATGCCTGGGCCTGGGCCAGCGCCGCGTCGTAGGACTCCTGGTGGTCGAACACCCGCGAAAGGATGTAGTTGGACGAACCGTTCAGGATGCCTTTGACTTCGAGCAGCAGGTCGTTGTCGTAGTACTCCTCGAGGTTGCGGATCACGGGGATCGAGCCGCACGACGAGGCGTCGTACAGCAGTGCCACATTGTGTTTCTTTTGCAGGTCGATCAGCTCCGGCAGGTGGCGGGCGAGCATGGCCTTGTTGCCCGAAACGACGGGGATGCCTTTCTGGAGGGCCGCCTTGACGATTTTGTAGGAGGCCGCCGCATCGTCGATCACCTCCACGATCAGGTCGATCTCCGGATTGGAGAGGATCACTTCCGGATCGGTCGTGAAATAGGACGCGTCGATGCTGCGGGGTTTGTTCGACCGCACGCAGATCTTGACGATTTCCGCATGGGCGTTGCGGGATTTGCTGAGTACCTGGAAGATGCCTTGTCCGACTACGCCGAAGCCGAAAAGGCCGATTTTGATCTTATTCATGGGTTGGATGGATGAAAGGGTTGAGGATTCGGTTCAGTTGTTCGTGCTCGACCAGAAACCCGTCGTGTCCGAACGGGGAGTCGATCTGATGGTAGGTGCTGCGCGGCAGCATCCGGTGCAGCGCCTGCATTTCGGGCACGGTGAAGATGATATCGGTCGAAATGCCGACGACCAGACATTCGGCCGTGATTCGTTGCAGCGCCGCTGCCACGCCTCCGCGCTGGTAGCCGACGTCGTGCGTGTCGAAAGCGTTGAGGATCTTGTAATAGGAGTAGGCATTATAACGCCGGCAGAGCTTTTCTCCTTGGTACTGCTGGTAGGTGCAGGCCCGGCGAGAGGAGAAGTCGTCGTTCTCGTCCCGCTGCGAGAGGTCGTAGCCTTCGGGTCCCCGGTAGGTGAGCAGCCCGATAGCCCGGGCCGCTGCGAGTCCCTTCATGCCGGCAGTGGCGTAAGGTTCCCCGAAGGTCGAATCGGCTTCGATGGCCATGCGCTGCGTTTCGTCGATGGCGATGCTCCAGGGCGACGCTTTGGCGGCCGTGGCGATCAGGACCAGCTTGCCGATCCGCTCGGGTTCCTGGACGGCCCATTCGACCGCCTGAAAGCCGCCGACGGAGCTGCCGACCAAGGTGGATGCGGTGGATGCCCAGAATGTCGGCCAGCAGCCGGTGGGCCCGCACCATGTCGCGGATCGTCAGTTCGGGGAAATCCTTGTAATAGGGGCGTCCGGTCGCCGGATTGACGTGCAGCGGCCCGGTCGTGCCGTAGTGCGAGCCGAGGATGTTGGCGCAGATGATGAAATGCTCGGCGGGGTCGAGGAATTTGCCCGCCTCGACCGTGTGCGGCCACCACGAGGCCACGTCCGAATCGGCGGTCAGGGCGTGGCAGACCCAGATGACATTGTCGTGGGCCGCATTCAGTTTCCCGTAGGTGCTGAATGCGATCGTCAGTTCGGGCAGAATGCCTCCCCGCTCCAATTCGAAAGGTTGGTTATGACGGTATATATTCATTGTGTTTACAGTCGTTTTAATGCGTTGCCGATCTCTTCTTTCAGGTCGTCGATGTGTTCGATGCCCAGCGAGAAGCGCAGCATGTTGGGATAAACGCCCGAAGCGACCAGTTCGCGTTCGTTGAGCTGGGAGTGCGTCGTCGAAGCGGGGTGTACCAAGAGGCTCCGGGTGTCGCCCACGTTGGCCAGGTGGCTGATGATCTCCAGGTGGTTGAGCAGCGAGGAGGCTTGTTCGGCCGATCCTTTGACGCGGAAGGTCAGTACGCCGCCGAAACCGTTGGTCAGATACTTCTTGGCCAAATCGTGGAACGGGCTACTCTTCAAACCGGGGTAGTTTACGCTCTCGATCTTGGGGTGCTTCTCGAGCCACTGAGCCATTTCGAGTGCATTGTCCACCGATCGCTGTACGCGCAACGAGAGGGTTTCGAGTCCTTGCAGCAGCAGGAAGGAGTTGAACGGACTCTGGCAGGCACCCGTGTCGCGGAGCACTTCGCACCGTGCCCGTACGGCGAAAGCCTGGTCGCCGCAGTTTTCCCAGAAGTTGAATCCGTGATACCCTTCCGAGGGTTCGCTGATCAAGGGGTAGCGGCCGTTGCCCCAATCGAAGTTGCCGCCGTCGATAGCCACGCCACCCATGCTGTTGCCGTGACCTCCGATCCATTTGGTCGCTGCGTGCAGCACGACATTGGCGCCCCATTTGATCGGCTGGCAAAGGTAGCCGCCGGCTCCGAACGTATTGTCGGCGATTACCGCGATGCCGTGTTTGCGGCCGATTTCGGCGATCGCCTCGAAATCGGGGATATTGAAGGCCGGGTTGCCGATCGTTTCGATGTAGATGGCCCGCGTACGGTCGTCGATGAGTGCCGAGATGCTCTTTGGGTCGTCCCCTTGTGCGAAACGGACCTCGATGCCGAGTCGGCGGAGCGTGTATTTGAACTGGTTGGTCGTTCCGCCGTAGAGGTAGGAGGTGCTTACGATATTATCGCCTGCCTGGGCGATGTTCGTGATGGCGAGCATTTGGGCGGCCATGCCCGATGCCGTTGCAACGGCTCCGGTACCTCCTTCGAGGGCGGCGATGCGCTCTTCGAAAACGGCGGTCGTGGGGTTGTTCAGGCGGGTGTAGATGTACCCCGGTTCCGTGAGGGCGAAAACGGCGGCGCTCTTTTCCGCACTTTCGAAGGTGTAGGCCACCGTCTGGTGGATGGGGACGGCGCACGATCCGGTCGCTGGATCGGCCTGTTGGCCTGCATGTACTTGCAGGGTTTCGAAACGGAGATTCTGTTTTTTCATGGTTTTGAAAGTTGATTTATGTTTTCGGGATTGTTACAAACAAAAAAATCCGGCTGAACCAGCCGGATTTAAGAGATACACGTACGACGAATCTTACACCCGGCATTTACACCTGCGCATCGACATCATCATACCCATCATCGAAACCGAAAGTCCGACGATCAGCGAGTAAGAATTATTGGATGTAATGCCGTTTTTCATGCGGGTAAAATACGGGTTTGTTATCGTATTGATGTCGCAAATATAGTTATTTTTCGTGAAATGGTGCTGTCGAGAGAAAAATATTTTACAATGCCATTATTTCGATGCAGCATATTTACATCACTGATTATCAGTGACCATTCATTTTAATCGGTACAACCTCTGTTTTGACAAATACACAGAATGTAGGGACAAATGCAAACCGTTGTATTTCATTGCTTTGCATATACGTGTTGTACCGCTTCTTTTCAGCTCTTTTATGGAATGTCCACTATCAGATACAAGGTGTTGAATGATAGGGCATTTCCGCAGGTATGTTACAGAACGCTTGTTGAATACAAAGGTAGTGGTTTTCTTGGAATTTCTGTGGTTTGCGGTGGAATTTTTATTAGTCTGGTGCAATGAAATATTTGATTCGTTGGAAAAAGTGTAGCGAAACTGAATTATTCGCTTGAAAAAGTGTAGAGTAGTGCTTGTGTACTTTAATTTGTAGTTTTGAATCTTACTATATTATACCTTATCTGATATAATAATGCTGACAATGAAATAAATTATACCCCTTGTGGTATAATGTGAGATATTTATATTAACTTTGTACCCGAAAAGGTATAAAATTAAATGCTTATGAATAATCTCTCTACTACGGTCAAGCTGTTGCGAAAGCAGTATAACCTGACGCAAGAAGAACTTTCGTTGAAGTCGGGGGTAGGATTGCGCTTTGTGCGAGACCTCGAACAGGGAAAGGAAACGCTGCGTCTTGATAAAGTGAATCAGCTCCTTGACTTTTTCAATTATGAAATGGTAGCAACTTCTAAAATTGATAATCAATGAGACAAGCCCATATATTTTACAAAGACCAATTGGCGGGGATTCTGACAGAAAACGATGCAGGATATGAGTTCTGCTATTTGCCGGAATATCTTTCTCTTGAAAAGGCAAAGGCGGTTAGCATGACATTGCCTTTGCAGGAGGAAGCATATACAAGTCCTGTGCTATTCCCATTTTTCGACGGTCTGATTCCTGAAGGATGGTTGTTGGATGTTGCATTGCGGAATACAGACATCAGTATTCTTGACCGGATGGCGTTGTTGCTGACATGCTGCAAAGATTGTATCGGAGCAGTAAGTGTTATTCCTTTGGAAGAAAAGGAGGGAAGCCATGTGTAATTGCTTATATTGTTATCGTCCGCTCTTAAAAGGGGAAAAGGATATGCATACGGCTTGCATAAAGAAGTTCTTCGGAACAACAACATTACCAGTTCTTGATTATACGACAGAGCAACTTGATCAGCTTGCTCTGCAAATCATCCAAGACCAAACATCTTTGACTGGTGTTCAGCCGAAATTATCCTTGCATTTGAATGAGCATGAGGGAAGCAAACGATTGACTATTGTCGGGCTATGGGGCGGTTATATCTGTAAGCCTCAGACCTCGCAATATGAAATGATGCCTGAGGTCGAGGACTTAACCATGCACCTTGCAGAGGTGGCTCGTATTGAGGTAGTTCCTCATACGCTGATGCGGATGGCAGATGATACGCTATGCTATCTTACCCGTCGAATTGACAGGACTTCTGCCGGAGAGAAGATTGCGATGGAAGATATGTGTCAACTGACCGAAAGGCAAACAGAGCATAAATACAAGAGTAGCTATGAACGTATCGGCAAGGCTGTTTTAAAATACTCGTCTTTACCTAAAATGGATGTTACCAATTTCTTTGAGTTGGTGCTTTTCTCTTGGTTGACAGGAAATAACGACATGCACTTGAAAAACTTCTCTTTGTATGAGGTGGCAGATATGATACGTTTGACCCCTGCTTACGATTTGTTAAATGCGGCTATCATCAATCCTAAAGATGACGAAGAGTTGGCATTAACCTTGAATGGTCGGAAGAAAAAGCTTCAAAGAGAAGATTTTATCAGGTCAGCAGCTACGTTGGGTATAGAGAATGTGATTGTAGAACGGCTGATAAATAAGTATATCAAACTATTGCCCAAGTTTGAGACTGTCATTCAAAGCTCTTTCCTAAGTGATGAATTAAAAGAAAAGTATGGCGAATTGTTGAAGGAACGGCTTGCGAGGCTTTCACAAAAGCTATAAAATGGTAAAAATACACAATGCTATGGATATATTAAATCTCACCCCAATAACATCATTGTTCATCCTAATTTTAATAGAAAAAGACGATGGACAAAAGAAACAAATTGTGGAGATGCCAACAAATGGCTCGTGTGTTTAAGGCTCGTATGATTCTATATGCCGCTTATGGGCATTGTGTTATCCGTGAGGATGGAAACTATTATGAACATCCTCATTGGTTTGAGTTGGCAAAAGACAAATGAAAACTACAGGTACTCCCTGTAGTTGTTGGATGTGTAGAGGATTTGAATATGACCGCAAGGAGTATAAGAAAGAAACTTTGCGTATTATTCGGGAATCAATGGAGTAGACTAAAAATTAGATAACGGAATCTATTATACATAGGTTCAGTTATCTAATTCTATAATGAGTAGAAGTTTTTGTTTGTATCTCCAAAAGTTAAATCGTGTTATTGAACAGTTGATATTAGTATATAAATCGAATATGTAATTAAAAGATTTTTTAAGCTCTATTTATTATTATTTTGAGTTTGAAAAACTCGTCTTGAATTGTTTGTAAATTCTCTTGAATTTCAACGATTCTTTCTGGACTATATGTGATTTTACCTCTTTTAACTTCAATGTCAGGAGGTGATTTAGACATAACAGATGTGTCAGTAAGTAAAGGTTTTAATCGTTTGTAGTTTGTATCTAAAACTTCTTTAATGTCATCCACTTTAAATTCAGATTTTTTGAAAGAATCTATTTTCTTAAATAACTTATGGCGTGTTATATTGGATTTTGAATATAAGCTTATCACCTCTGTATAGGTTGTACTATTCAATTTATTTCCAAGTTCGACTAGTGGAGATTCGGTGTTTTCTACCTGAGAAATAAACATCTCTTTTTCTATTCGAACATCTTGTACTTCTTTCTCTAGAACTTTTGATATAACAAATTCGAATCTTCCCAATAGAGATTCTAAAGATTTTGATCATTGGGGATACTACAATGGAAAAGGCAATATTGAGTTATTTCCTCATTTTGTTACCACAGTAGATGATAGAGAGTTTTCTGGAGCAAATCATGAACCTAACTTGTATTATGCACAAGCAAATTCACTTCGGAGAATTTCTAATAAAACAGGAGGGCATATTGAATATAGATATGAATTAAATCAAATACAAGAGGATGGAATCACAAAAAATATTGGAGGACTACGTATTCGTGAGATCGCTCAAATTGTCAATGGAAAAGAATATGTGACATCATATCATTATACAAAGAATATTTCGGGAGGGGAAAGCACAGGACTACGTGAAGGCCTACAGCCTAAATATTATTATAGAGCATACGTTCCTTCCGGCGGAAATGGAATGTACGAATGGTATAAAGTATTATCTCATAGAGATGATGATATTTTTAATATACGTGGTAATGCCGTTGGATATTCTCGAGTATATGAAAAATTCCCCAATGGATCCTATACTATGTATGAATATACAACACAGAAAGATGAAAAATATAGGGATGAGCAAGGTGTTGAGTATAATTATTCGGGTAATGAAGGGACATTTCCCCTTAGAGAAAAATTGAAATCTGTATTATCTTCTCGTTTTTGGAGGCGAGGGTTATTATTAAAACGAACTCACTATGATGCTAATGGAAATTTAATTCAAAGCGATAGCAATACATATTCATTCGGAAACCCCAAAAGTATCGTGAAAGGTTTTGTTCCTTATGCAGAATTTTCTATTCCAACCTTACATGAATATTCTTGGTATTCAGAACCGATTTATTTAGACAAAACCGTAATCCAAGAAGGTTGCTATAATTTACCATCTACAGTATCTTACATGTATGATACTACTCATATGGTACCCAAGGAAATTAACCAAATAGATGGTGAAGGCAACATTATCATTAAGACATTTACCTATTCTTTCAATTATAAAAACAACAATAATCATTCCGATCCTAATAATTATGCTTTAAGAATACTTAATGACAGGAATATAGTTCTTCCAGTGGAAACCACCACAATGAAAAATGGCAAAATCATAGCTGGTGAACATACTCGGTATAGAACTCAAATGGTACAACCATATCCTAATATTACCGCTCAATTAGCCGTTGTCCCAAGTTCAAAATGGAAATTGGCAATTAATAACCCAATTTCATATAACGATTTTACTCCATCATATGTAGTTAGTGGAATGCCTATAATATTTGATTCTAAATATGAAATGGAAATACAATTTGAGCATTACGATGCAAATGGACAATTAATATGTTGGCGAGAAACAAATGGTAATTTACAATCAATCATCTATGACAATGATGGTAGTTGTCCTATTGCGCAGATAGTGAATGCACGGGTAACAACACCTATAAATGGATCATATCAGCGTGATAATCAAGTCTTCTATACAAGTTTCGAGGACAACGACGATACGAGTTTTGCTGCAACGCCTAAGACAGGGAATAAAACATTTTGTGGATCTTATAATATTGATCTTAAAAATTTTGCTCCCGGAGTATATTCATTGACTTACTGGTTAAGTAGAGACTTTGGAGATACATGGGAAAGAGTACAGAAGACGATTAATGTAACCTCTTCCACTGCAACATACACAATTGGTGTCGGGTTAGATTGCTTGGATGAAGTACGAATATGTCCGCTCAATGCTCGAATGACGACATATACATACCATCCCAATGGAAATAAAATTTCCGAAACAGATGAAAATGGAATTTCTACATATTACAAATACGATGATTTTAGCCGATTAATTCGTGTGTCGGATGAACATCATGCCCCTATAAAAAGCTATGAATATCATTTTGTCAAATAACAAATAAGCAATCCATAATATTATGAAAAAATACATTGTTTTCATCCTGTCCTTATTTTTATCACTACAACTAAACGCACAGGTTTCAGTAAAAAAATATATCGTTATTAGTGAAGTAATGTACGATTCCCCGCTTAATGAACAAATAGCACAAGGTATCCCATATAGTAATGGAGAATATATAGAATTATATAATCTTGAGAATACAGCCGTTGATTTAACAGGTTGGAAACTGACAGGCGGAGGAAAAACTGAAATATATCAATTCCCTGCTAATACGATCATTAACCCGAGAAGTACACTTATAGTTGCTTATCAATATAAAGATAGCGGATTTTTATTGAATGATCTATATTCCTACGATGGATATGAGATGACGACAATCCTATATCAACGAAAGATTATTCTCAGCAACTCAGGTGAAACGGTAAGTGTTGTAGATAATGTTGGTAATGTGGTAGATTACATTACCTATGATGGGACATCGAATAAAACAAAACCGAATCGTTTAAGTGCCACCAATGAAGATGGGACTGCTGGAGACCACTGTAAATCATTACATAGATCATTGGTTTTATTCGATGAGACGAATAATATTATTTTTGACCCAACACATTGGAAGACAGAATTGGGGAATCTCTTCGAAGTGCAAATCGAAAGTCCGATAGATCTTCCTTCACAAAATAAAAATTATGTGCTTGAAACGACATATACATCGTCTCAATCAGGAAGAAGTTGCATTACATATTATGATGGGTTGGGACGTCCTTGTCAAACCATAGACATTGCTGCATCGCCTGTCAATTCTCAAAATATTGTTTCGTTTGTGGAATATGATTGCATGGGCCGAAACGATTCAATTGTATATTTACCATATGTAACAAAATCTCAAAGTATTACTTTTAGACAAAATCCCCTCAATGAACAAACGAACTTTTATCAAAATATTTATGCATACGATAACAAAGAATATGATCGTAATTATCCCTTCGCAGCAAAAGAATATGACAAGTCGAATATGGGCTTAGTAATGAAACAGGGCTCATCAGGATTGATGTATCAATTGAATTCACATCCAAAAGAATATGAATACGGATTTAATGGACCTTGGGGTGAAGTCAAAAAATATTCTGTAACAGAGAGCGGGACGTTGAATTATAAAGGATCATATCCTGAAAAGAGTTTGACAACTAAAATAACCAAACAACCTGTAACCGACTTTGAAAAAAGTATTCTGATTGAATATTACGATGCAAACGAAAATCTCATAGCCCGTGAACAACATATTTCGATGCAAGATCGTCGAATTACTTATTATATATATGATGATCTCGGACATCTCAGATATGTATTGCCTCCATCTGCTAATATTCAAGCAACAACTTCTCCGGACCAATTACCAGAAGACTGTTTTTATTATGAATACGATGAATATAATCATATCTGTAAACAATATATACCAGGAGCTTCATATACGTTATTCCTTTACGATAAAAGGGGACGTTTAGTAATGAAACAAAACGGAGAACAGAGGAAAAACAGACAATGGACTTTTACGAAATACGACATTTTTGACCGACCCATAATGGAAGGAATTTATTCGGGAGGAACTTATGAAACACATAAAGCCGCACTGGCAAATCAAACAAATTTCGGAGAGGAAATCGATCGAGCAGCATATAATTATACAAATCAATGTTATCCTAACATTGATAATGCTAATATATTGAATATAACATACTATGATGATTATGACTGGATTCCTGATGGAGAAGACGAGGATCGTTACAATTATCGATCGGAACAGGCATTAGGAAACTCCGTGAACTACAAAATAAAAGGAAAAGTATCGGCACGAACCGTCAAAATACTTGATCCTGCTATCACTCAACAAAAATGGCTTACTACACTCTCATATTATGATGAAAAATATCGTGTTATACAAACTGTGGGCGATTTATATCCAGAAGGTATCGAGATTGTGTCAAATAAATATGATTATGCGGGTAATATAACAGAAGTCCTTGTCCGACAAGAATTTCCCACCAGTATACATGAATATCGTAAATGGATGAATTACGACAATCATGGGCGTTTGCTGTCAATTGATCAGGAAATAACAGGAGATACCGTAAATGGCAGAGTGACTATTGCTCACTATACTTATGATGAGCTTGGGCGCAGTATTGAAAAGAAATTACACAATGCATATGAAACATGTTCTTACAAATATGATATAGAAGGACAAAATACAAGCGGTAAATCTTCTTTATTTGATTATGAAATATGTATGATTTCTCCAAATGGCAATTTTACGTCCCGGTATGACCATAAACCCGCATTGTTCGTATGGAATCGGCATGATTCAGATAACTCTTCAGGATATAAATATGATTACGATCTAACCGGACAACTTAAGACTGCCGCATACATACAAAGAGCGCAAAACGACGAAAATTGGGGCGAGTCTTCCGCTTTTAACGAACGTGATATTGAATATGACAAAAACGGAAACATTTTACAAATGAAACGCACAGATAGTACAGGAAATAGATTGCACGATCTTGCTTATATTTATAGAGGTAATCAACTTATATCTTTTTCATGTAACGATCAAGTGTACGAAGGATATACCTATGATGCCTCAGGAAATTTGACTTATGACCCTTATAGTAATATTCATATTGAGTACAATGAATTGAATTTACCGTCTCGAATATTTGACGATAACAAAGAAGTTCGCTATATTTACAGTGCCGATGGTCAAAAGTTGAAAACCATTGCCGATGGCTCTTTTACATATTACCGAAGCACAATGATCTATGGCGGCTCACCAGGTTCCGGAGAACAATTGTTATATATTTTGCATCCTGAAGGCATGGCTGTCAATGAAAATGGAACTTTTGCATATAAATATAACTTGACCGACTATATGGGTAATGTCCGCACTTATGCGGTCGCTGACAGATCATCAGAAACTCTGCTGGAAGAACAGGTTCTGGATTATTATCCGTTCGGGTTGGCACATAGTTATAATAACTTGCATAAAAACCGTTATTTATTTTCCGGCAAAGAATTGCAAGATGCATCCCTCGGCCGCCATGGATTCTTGGAATTATACGATTTCGGTGCACGTTACTACAATCCTATGTCAGGACGTTGGTTTAACCCTGATCCGGCACTGCAAACGGTTAATCCTTATCTTTTTTGCGGGAATACCCCAATGGTATATATTGATCAAGACGGAGAATTCTTCTTTACCATTCTCAACGCAATCAAAGACTTTTTTCATGGTTTGTTTACATGGAATTGGTCCAGTGAAAATTGGCATTCCACTGTCATGGCATTCAAAATCGACATGGGCTGGTTCCAAGGTAATTTCGGACAAATTCTTTCTAGATTTACATGGGAATTACCGCAGACGTTATTCGGGCATCTGGGCAGTCAAACGGAAAATTTATTCGAAGGTGTAAAAAGTGTAAGCTATTACGGTGGAGCTACTGCAGTGGAAACTTACTCTGCTAAATGGGGTGGATTTACTCTGGGTAGTTTTATTATCGGTCACAGAGGTCTTCATGCTGATCCCAATAATTCACTCTTTCAACATGAGTACGGACATTATCTGCAAAGCCGTGCCAGTGGACCGCTCTATTTGGGAAAATACGCAATCCCGAGTTTCTATGATACGATGTTCGGACGAGGAAACCATAAATACCATTCGGTTGAACAAGATGCCAACGCACGTGCCATTAAATATTTTGAAAAAAGAATTCCTGGGTTTGCGGATCGAAGAAATAAAGGAATTAATGAAGGATGGGACCATTACAAGTATCCTATTGTTGGGTATGATGTTCAAGGCGGTTTTTATTCTGCTCGAAGTCAAGCGGCTCTTGATCGGGCACATATTCCGGCTTTTGAAAGTCCACTGGATGCATTTGTGGCCGTATTATCTTTGAATCCTGTTACATCATTTGGAACGGGAGCTATCTATCAAACTCCATATAACACTCGAAAAAATAATAATGCATATATAAATGAAAATAAATGCAGTATTATTACGAGATAATATTTAAATGAATTTACTATGAAAAAATGGGTCATATTTCTTATTTTATCTATTGGATTCTGTATTACAAGTGTCTCTTGTATAAAGGAAAGCAGTACGTTCCATTGGTCCGTGATGGTAACGAACAAAACGGAGTCTGCGGTGTATTGGGCATTTGCATGGCCCCCAAATTGGGATCTGGAAGTTCCTTATTATGGATATATTGAACCTGATTTTAAAATTCTCCCAAACGAAACTAAAAAAATATCAATTTTATACGGCGCTAATTCTATCGAAGGATCGGTAGGCAAAGGCAAGATGAAAGTATTTTTTCTCGATGCTGATATGTTCGATAAACTTTCGCAAGGTCCAATTCCGGCAGAGGTCGTACTGGGAAGTAGAATTTACACTTTGGAAGAAATACGGGCAATAAATTTCCACTTTTGCTTCCCTTTCGAGTAAAATACTTTATTGGAAATAAAAGATAACACTGATGGTAATTTGATTCATTCCATATTTTTGATTTGAATAGGGTGTCTAATAATTTAGACATCCTATTTTGTTTTTTGTTAATTAAAACAGTGGTCATTGTAAAGCTATATCCTTTTAATTCTGCTGGGAAGAGTCTAAACGGCTATTCCAATTTCGAAATATTGTCTTAATGATGTTTTTCTCTTGCTGTTTCCCGTCGGAACGATTTTCACTTTGTCAGTAGCATCCTCTTTCGGTTGCCGTCGGAAAAGATAGGTGCCCGTCCGCGCCTGCGGCGCTCGCTCTCTCCGCGGCGGAAAAATCATCCTCGCGAGGGCTTCGGTATTTTTCCGTCGCTTCGTTCGCACGGTGCACCAGTATTCTTTCCGAGGCAACCGATCCGTTCGGGATCGCCCCTCGAAGAATTATCGATTATCGTATCCGATGCAAATAGACTTTGCATCGCATCAACACGTGAGACACACGGTAAAAACTGTCCAATCATTATGACGAAGACGAAGAAGTCCGCTTCTCGGAAATCCTCCCTCCCTGCCCCGGAGACGACCACTGCTGCTTCCGCAGCACCGCTCTCGGAACAAAGTTCGACAACCTCCGCTGCCGCATCCGAAGCCGTCGCGTCCGCTTCGGAGGGCACTCCTGCCGCTACGCCGATCGTCCTTCTGGAGCTGAATCGGATCGTTTGCAGCACCTATAACCCTCGCCGCAATCTGAATGAGTCGTCGCTGGATGAACTCGCCCTGAGTATGCAGCAGACGGGCCAGCTGCAACCGATCTGCGTACGCGGCAGCGGCGAGCACTACGAAATCGTTTACGGGGAGCGCCGCTACCGGGCCGCGCAGCGTGCGGGCTTCACACACATCAAGGCCCTTGTCTATGAACATCTCACGGACGAGGATGCGGAGGACATGGCCATCACGGAGAACCTCCAGCGTGAGGACGTAGCGCCTCTCGAAGAGGCTGCGGCGTTCCTTCGTGCGCTCAAAACGGGCCGTCACACAGTCACAACGCTCGTCGACAAGTTCGGCAAGAGCGAGCGTTACATCCGTTCACACCTGAAGCTCAACGACCTTATCGAGCCGCTCGCGAACCTGCTCGAACGCGAGGAGATCATCGAAAGCATGGCCATCGAGCTGGCCAAATACCCTTCGGAGGTTCAGCAGTGCGTCTTCGAGGAGCATTTCGCAAACGACGGTCACAACTCGTGGAAGAATACGTCGCCCCGTCAGGTGGGCCAATACCTTCACGACCGCTACATGACCAAGCTGAACACCTATAAATTCGACAAGACGGAGTGCTCGACCTGTGCCGAGAATACGGCCAACAACATTCTCTTTTCGGATCTTGCCGAAGGGTGTGCGGGCTGCGAAAACCGGTCCTGCATGATCCGCAAGAACGACGAATTTTTAGTTGAGAAAGCGATCCGGATGCAGCGGAACGACCCTCGCACGCTGCTTGCCGTGGAGGTGGGGCGCTATTCGGATGCCGTTCTCGAACGCCTCACATCTCAAGGTTATACGGTCGAGGTCATCGACACCTACAGCATGTGGGAGCCGGACGTTCCCGTGCTTCCTGACGTCGAGGTTCCCCAAGAGTCGGATTACGAGGACCGGGATGAGTATTTAGAGGCTCTGGCGGAGTACGAATCCGAGGTTTCGGAGTACCGTGAGAATATGAAGAAGCTGGATGCGGAGATCGACGCGGGCCGAGTGCGTAAATATGCCCTTATCGGTATGCTGGACGTCGATCTGTTCTACGAGGAGGTTCCGGAGCAGATCGAGGAGACGTCCGACGACGAGGGCGTCACGGTCTATACGTCGATCGCTCCGCGTCCCATTGTCGAGGAGCTTGAGAGCCGCATCGTTATGGCACATCGCTCATGCTATACGCAAATGACGACGGACCTGAAACGAGTACTTCGGGAAACGGAGATTTCTTCCTCCGCTCTTGCGGCTTCCGAGAGCCGGCTGTACGGCTATTCGCTGCTACGCCTGCTTCCGTCGAGATACGCCGAGAAACTGGGTTTGGAGCGCGAAGCCTTGCAGGATGTGCAACAGATCGGCGATTTTCTCGATCATCTGGACGGGGATCGCATGAATATGCTGATGCGGTCGGTGATCTTCGACTGCATGGACCATATCGAAGAGTTCCGGCAGACGGATGAAACGTTCGAGCTTCAACTGCTGCGTCAGTTCGCCCTGCAACAGGACAAGGAGGCGAGCGAGCGTGTGATCGCGGAGCATCTGGATCGCCTGGAGAAGACGCAATCCAGACTCGAAGAGCAGCTTCACGCTTTGGAGCAGCGCAAGGCGCAGGAGTTGGCCGCCGAGGTGGAAGCCTTCGATCCGGTGGTTCCCGAGGATCCTGACATCCCGCAGGAGAACCCTGTGGAGGATGTTCCGGAGCCTGAAGGAGAGCCGTTAGACCCGGATCTGTGGCCGGAAGCGTCAGCATCGCTTGCGGCATAACAGTTATAAATAATGTCGATACCGGGAGGAGCGGATAACCGCTCCTCCCGGCTTTTTATTCCCTAACCAAACCAACACCATTATGACAAAACCGAGCGAACATTTCCGGGATACGATCCGGGAATATCTGGAGCAGCGTGCAGGCGCGGATGCGCTTTTCGCGGCCTCCTGTGCCAAAGAGCATAAAAACCTCGACGACTGCATCACCTTTATTCTGAACTATGTCCAGCAGAGCGGCTGCAACGGCTTCACGGATGCGGAGATCTATTCGCTGGCCGTGCATTACTACGATGAGGACGACATCGACGTAGGCAAGCCGCTCGATTGCCGCGTCGTCGTGAACCATACGATCGTTCTGACCGAGGAGGAGCAGCGCGAGGCGCACGAGCAGGCGCTTCGCAAAGCCACCGAAGAAGCCTATGCGAAGATAACGCACAAGAGCAAATCCCAACCTGCGTCGAATGCCGCAAACGCGGCGAATCAACAAAGTCTTTTCTGAGCCATGAAGCCGAGAACGAAACTGCAACGGCGCATCGTGGCGGCGAGCGGCCGCCTGCCGGAGATCACACCCGCACAGCTGCATTGGGGCTATGCCCATCTTCTGCCACATGAAGCGTTCCGCACCAAGAAGGGAAAAATCACCTGCACCGAATGTCGGCATACGTGGCAGGGAGATCAGCAAATCGACCGTGCCGTCTGCCCGCATTGCGGCGTGCGACTTACAGTCGTAACCACCCGTCGGCGCACGTCCTGGAATAAGACTTACCTCTCTGTGGTCACGACAAGGGAGGGCTTGCAGGTCATACGCTACTTCCTTCTCGAACGGCGGGTGCGGGACGGCCACCCCGCACGCTACGAATGCTGCGAGGTCATGCAGCGCTGGATCGCGCCCGACGGAAAATACGCTACCGTAGCACGCCTGCGCAATACCTGGTATTATGATGTGTGGCGCTGCGCTACGCCGCTGGCGCTGCGGAAGGAATATTGGCTTTACAACCACATGTCCGTCGAACGGAGTTATCCTCGCCGCCGCCTTATCCCCGAATTGCGAAGGACGGGCCTTCGCTACGACCTCTATGCGGAGGATCCTGTCGGTATTTTCCGCTATACCCTCAGTCAGCGCCACGCGGAAACGCTGCTTAAAATCGGGCGCCACGACTTGTTCCGCTACTTCTGCCGAGCGGGCGGGCGTCGGATCGAAGATTACTGGCCTTCGCTCCGCATCTGCCTGCGCAACGGCTACCGCATCGATGATGCGGCTTCGTGGTGCGACTATATCGACATGCTGGGCCGGTTGGGCAAGGACATACATAACGCACACTATGTCTGTCCGTCGGATTTCCGGCAGGCGCACGATCGCTGCCATGCGCTTCTGGCCCGCATCGAGGCCGAGGAGCAGGCCGCACGCCGGCGTGCGGAATACCTCGAATACGAGAAACAGTACCGGAAGGCCAAAGGCAAGTACCTCGGCATCGCTTTTTCGGACGGAGAGATCGAAGTTCGGGTGCTGCAAAGCGTTCAGGAATTTATCGAGGAGGGCAAGGCTATGCACCACTGCGTCGAGCGGTATCACGACAAGAGCGATTCGCTCATCCTCTCGGCCCGCATCGCGGACCGGAGGGTGGAAACGGTGGAGGTTTCGCTGTCGCGGTTGCAGGTCGTGCAGTCGCGCGGGGCGTGCAATAGGAATACGGAGTATCATGACCGCATCGTCCGCCTCGTGAACGACAACATGTCTCTTGTCCGAGCCGCCCGCCATAAAAGAGATAAAGCTCCCCGTATTGCAACGCTTGGCCGCGCTGCATCGGACAGGCTGAAGGTTTCTGCATAAGATCATTCGGAAGAGACCGGTTACTCTTGAATCGGATTCTCAAGAAAACGGCGCAACAGAGTTGCCGGTGCTGCTGAAAATCGCTATTTTTGCAAATATAACGAACATCAATATGCAGCACTTATGACAAAAGCAGAGATCGTCAAGCAAATTGCCGGACAAACGGGTCTGGAGAGTAAAATGGTCGCAGGTGTCGTCGAGGCATTGTTGGAGCGGATTCGTGCAGCCCAGATAGGCGGACAGAACGTCTATTTCCGGGGCTTCGGCAGCTTCGTGCGCCGTGAGCGAGCCGCGAAGAAGGCCCGCGACATCTCGCGCAACACGACCGTCCTCGTGCCGGCGCATACCGTCCCGGCGTTCAAGCCTTCGAAGGCGTTCATCGAGTGTCTTAAAAAATAGTCGCTTCGGTATGAAACAATCGTCGCCGCAGGGGACTCGACTCCTGCGGCGACGATGTTGTGCGGTCGTTACTCTGCGAAACGGTTTCCGAGGTCCATCCGTTCGTGGAGGATTCTGACGATTAGAATGATCCGGTCGGATTCGATGCGGTAAAAGAGGATGTGCCGTCCGACTCTGAATCCATACAACCCCTCTGCGATCTGTTCGTAACGGCGTCCGATCGGGACGGTGCTTGCGGCGATCTTTCGGCAGGTCGCCACAAGCAATCCGTAATAGCGGTCTGCCTGCTCTTCCGACCACCGCTCTACCGTGTAACGCCAGATGTCCGAGAGGTCCTCGACGGCCTTGCGGGTAAAACGAAGTTCAGTCATCTGCACGTCGGGCTTTCAAATGCTGCAAATGCCGCTCGGGATCGAAACCTTCCGCGATGCCGCTGTCGAATCCTTCGGCGACGGCATTTTGCAGGTCGAGCGTGCGGCTCTCGTTCTCTTCGAGCAGCCGCAGCCCGGCGCGTATGACCTCGCTGGCATTGTTATAACGCCCCTGGGCGATCTTGGCTTTGATGAAGCTCTCGAAATAGTCTCCGAGCGCTACGGATGTCGTTCTCATAGTTCCTTCTCTTGTTCAACTACAAAGTTACCAATATTTAGTAATATAACAACTCTCCGGCCGAAATTATTGTGCCTGACGGAGCGATCCGCTGCGGATCAAAGGGTCCGTGCCAGCCTGATCTGCTTGTTGCGAATCTCGATACGCTGATGGCGTGCTCCGTTTCGTTCGACGATTTCGAGTACGAGGATCTTGTCGTCGGGCATGGTGAACTTGGGCAGCGCGAAGACGGTTCTCTGGCGCTGATGGGCACGTACGATACGCAGGTCGTTGCATACGCGCAGCAGTTCGAGTGGCGTTATCTGCTGTGCCGTTCGCTTTGCGACCTTGCGGTCCTCGATCCGAAAATGCAGGTCCTCGACTTCGAAGGAGATGTTGGAGTTGTTGTATAGCGACAGATGGATGTATATCACGTCGTTGCGGACGTAGATTCCCTGCACCTCCGTTTCGATGCCGTAATGTTTTTTCCGCAGCCGCATCTCGGTTCGGTTGAGCCTGTAGATGTCGTTGAGCGTCTTCTTGACTACGGCGGGACGTTCGCGTCCGGTGGCTTCGAGCAGCACGCGACCTTCTGCGGGCGGCGTCTGCACGGCCGGGGACGCGGACGTCGCAGCGCCTATCTCATGCGTTGCGACCTGCGGGTTCTCGGCATAGCGGGCATCGAAGGAGTAGTAGCCTCCGTCCTCGGTGATGACCGTGAGGTTCGTTTCTTTCGGAAAGTCTCGGACGGCGGCTTTCACGCGCACGACGTTCTCGGCTCCTGCGGCTTTCCCGGCGATGATGTCCATCGACCCGATGTCGATGTAGGTCACGGGCGACGGAAAGAGGATGTGTACGGTCTTGTTGAAGCCCACTTCGATACGGCGGGGTGCTACATCGACGTGCTGCGCATCTGCGGCGAGGGCCGCAAGCAGCGCTGCGATCGTAAGGAAAAGACTGGATAATCGGTTCATGACGGTTTTATTCTTTCGACAGTAAATAGATCCTGTGGTCGGCTTTAAGTGTGATCTTGACCTCTTTGAGCTTCTCGGCCGCATACCGCGTCGTAGCGCGCAGGGCCGTGCGGGAGATGTCTGCGAGCACCTGCTGTCCGGCGTTGCGGCTGATGTCGATGCTCGTACCGGTCTGCTGCCCGATGTCGGCGAGGGCCTCCTTCACGGCTCGGCGCTCGCGCGAGTCGGGGATGTTGAGCCCCGGCTGCCCGTCCAGATCGTAAGCTGCGGCTTCGAGGGGAAAGATCCGCCCCTGGTATCGGATGCTGCGCACGACGATCCGCAGACGCACGCCGTCGAGCGATGCTTCGCCGTAGAGGGAGGTGCCGCGCGGCAGCCGTACGCCGTCGACTGCGGCTTCTTCGAGCAGCCGCAGGCGGACCATCTCTCCCGAGCGCACGGTCTGCGTCTGCGCTATGCACGCGCTGACGGCCGTGTTATGCTCCGGGCGCTTTTCGCCTTCGGCAGTCAGAAACCCCGCGTTGCGCTCCTGTGCGGAATCTGCCGCTGCGCCGAGCGTCGAAGCCGTCAGTGCCCGTTCCGGCACGGGGCGCAGCACGCAGAGCCGTCCCCGTTCGGCCGGTACGGTGTCGATGTGCGGTGTTCCGCCGCCGAGGTACTTCTGAGCCAGTTGATATTGTCGCTCGGCCAGCTCCAGCGGATCTGCGGAAGCTGCCGGCGGCGACGCATCGAGCCGTGCGGAGAGTTCCTCGACCTGACGCCGCAGATGCTCGACTTCCCGCTCGGAGGTGCGGGGTGCATAGGTTTGTGCGAGCTGCCGCTGCAGGGCGCGGTTGGCCTCATCTGCCTCCTGCATGGGGTTCTGCCGGGACGGAGGTTGCTCCGTGCGGTCGTCCAGCAGCGAGAAGGACTCCTCGCCGAGCGTAAGCAGCCGCTGGGCCTGCAACGCCTCGGTCCGGACCTTCGCCACGACCTTTTGCTTGGAGCTTTCGATCTGTTGCTCGCGGCCCTCCGGCACGGAGAAGTTGATCCCCGCAGCCCCTTCCTGCTGCGGTGTCTCCTTCGTGCCGAATATCCGCCACATGAACAGCGTGAAGGGTACGAGCAGCGCGGCAGCCACGAGCAGGACGTTGACCTTCGGCCACCTGCGGGAGCGGATTTCATCTTTTGGTTCTTTCATCTTCATCGGAATTTGATATTCAGGATAAGACGCCCCGCAGCAGCATCCACATATCGGCGGCGGCGAAAAGCAGCAGCGCCGCAAGAGCGATGCACTGCCGCTGGCGGGGCCCCAGACGGTCGTGTCGGCGGCGCAGCCACCGCCTCGCATAACGTGTTCGTACGCGCAGTCTGTCAACGGTCATAAGTTGCGAGGTCCTTGTTTTCGATGACGTTCAGATTCTCCAGCAGAAACCCCTGGGGGTTGTTGTCCGAACGCACGGCGTTGATGAGGCGGCAGGTCGTTACGAGCGACCGCTCGGTGATGGTGCTCTCGCGCATGATGCGTTGCCGGGCGTAGGTCGTCACCTGGTAGGGATAGCTGTCGAAGTTGCAGCGTATGCTGTCGATGCGTACGGTCTGCGAGATGCCGCCGGCGATCAGGCGGTTGAAGAATCCCTTTTCGCTCAGGGCCTTGTAATACGACAGGGCCGATCGGTCGGCCATCAGCAGCGCACGGTTCAGGTTGGACTCGATGGCCGCCTTGTCGGGCGAGAGGGTGAAGAAGAGCTCGTGGAAGCGCCGCACGTGCTCACGCGCCTCCACGGGGCGGTTCTGGGAGAGGTCCTGCGAGAGTGCGACCATGAGCGATCGTCCGCCGTCGAGGACGTAGATCTTCTGCCGCTGCCGCTCGGCGAAGGCATAGGAGAAGCCTACGGAGGCTACGGCCACGGCAGCGCACAATCCGGCGAAGAGGGCGCAGCAGATGCGTATGAGCCGGAAGTTGCTTTCGATATTTTTAAGACTTTTGAATTCCATACAGCGAATGTAAAGCGGTTATTGACGTGTTCCCCGGAGTTTTCCGGCAACCCACCTGACGCCGTGCCACGCGGCCTTGCCGCCGGCGTATCCTTTTCCTGCGGCCATGCCCATTAAGCCGGCCGCCAGTGTCGTGGTGCGGGCTACGGTATGGTTGAAGCTCGATATGCCTCCGGTCTGCACGATCCACGTAGAGATCGAGGGGATGCACATGTAGCCGCAGATGCCGATGACCATGAAGATCAGCGTGACGGCCGTGCCGCCCGTCGTCTCCTGCTGGAGCGAGAGTATTTGCAGACGAGCGATGATGGCCGAGAAGAGATCCGAGATCGGCAGCCACAGGTAGATCGAGACGTACTTGGAGAGCCAGTTGGTAAGCGAGCTCTGGAATCCGTCGAAGACTGCGATGGCGAATGCCAGGGGTCCGAGGATGGAGAGCACGACCAGATAGAAGGTCCTCAGTGCGTCGATGACGACCGCTGCGGCGGCGAAGGCCAACTCCAGTATGTAGGCTAATCCTTTCATCAGCCAGCCCTTGAACGACCACGAGGAACGCTCTTCGTCCATCTTGTCGAGGGTGCTGCGCGTCTGCTCGTCCAGCCCCAGGGCGTCGAGCTCGCGCTCCATTTCGGGATCCTCCGCGTAGTAGGAATCCGCAGGCAGCCGCTCGCGTTCCTCGCGTTCGAGCGCTTCGCGCTGCTCCATGTAGTGTTCTATATTGAAGGTCTGGCCGACCATAAGCGAGTGCGTGGCCTGCACCACGGGCGAAAGGATTCCGTTGAGCGATCCCAGTACGAGTGTGGGGAAGAACATGATGCAGATCCCCAGTGCGAAGGGCCGCAGCAGCGGAAAGAGATCTATGGCCTCGCCGCGTGCCAGCGATTGCCACACACGGTAGCAGATGTAGAGCAGCGCTCCGAGACCTGCGATGCCCGAGGCTACGGAGGTCATGCCCTCGCAGAGCGTCATCATATCGGTATAGAGCTGACGGAGGATGCCGTGCATGTTGTCCATCGATAGCAGCATGTGAACCATCACCAGTAGCGTTGTTCGTCCGTGCCGTAGAGCGCCACCACGCGCTCCATATCGCGGTGTGTGCGTGCGCGCAGCAGCGAAACGCTGATGCAGCGGCGCGTGAAGTAACCTGCGAGGCGCCGGTGGCGCATGAGCGTGCCATAGACGCGCTCCACCACGTCGATACGATCCTTGTCCGTGAGACTCATATCCGTGGGGTTGATGATCTCGCCGAGGTCCTTCAGTTCTCCGGCCGCCTCCTCGATGATGCGCTTGTACCCTATGGCGATGGCCGCCAGCTCCTCGACCGAGAAGTTCGTGTCGGTGACGATGCGGCGGTAGCCGTCGACGTAGATGTCCGAGATCTCGCCCACGAGCAGCATACAGCGCTGAACCTTGCGGGCGTCGCGCACGAGTTTGTTGACCTTGCGCAGCGCGTCGTAGTACTTTTTGTTCTGCTCGTATATTTTCACCGTCTGCTGGAAGTTCTGCAACATGCTTTGCGCCGTCGAGGAGGTGTGTACCATTTCATTGGTGGAGTTGACGATACCCTGTGCGAGGTTCGAGGGGTCGGAGACGACCCATTGGGCGCGGGCTGCCCCTGTGCCGAGGAGCAGCCACACCAGAAGGAGTGCCAGACGTCTTTCCATAGCTATTCGACGGGTGTTTCGAACTCTTCGGCGGCGGGATGCGTAGCGTCGTCGGGCAGGAACAGGCCGTAGCATCCCAACGTGAGCCGGTCGGTCGCAGGGTCGTACTCCACGCGGTTGGCGCCGCAGTCCTCCTTCTCACCGAAGAGCAGACGGTGGCGTCGCAGCGTGACGACCGCATCCTGCACCAGCCGTCGGTAGCAGAGCGTGTGGTCATAGACGAGCATCCGGTAGGTTGCCGTACCGATGCGGCGCAGGGAGGCCGTGAGCGTTCCTTGTGCTGCTAGCCAGGCCCCGCAGATGCGGTCGCTGTCGAGCTGTTCTTCGAGCGAGGCGATGTGTTGCACCACCTGCTGACGGCGGCGTATGTCGTCGCGCAGAGCCGCGACGACGGGATTCATTTTTTCCATCATGAGTCGTGTTTTTTAAGGTTCGTAATTCTTCGATAGCTGCCGCCCGGCAGGAGCAGCAGCCGATTCGTCGTCGGGGCGTAGAGCTCCACGCGGCGCCCCGCATCGAGGTAGTAGATGCCGCGCCGGTAGCGCAGGCGGAAGGTCCGGCCATGGCGGAAGCCCTCGCCGGGGCGTCGCAGCGTGAGGATGTAGCATTCCGGCCCGCGACGTATGTCGGCCGTGAGGCCGGGGTGCAACACCGAGGCCCAGCGGCCTGCGAGGGGTGCGATGCGTCGTTCCTCCATATCCACAGTCAGGAGCAGCAGGCACGGCAGGACAACGAGGGAGAGGGCCGTGCCGACAATCCCGAAGGCATATCGCCGCATGGCCCTACGCCTCCCGCTCCCTGCGGCGGCGTTCGGCCAGCTGCCGGATCGCCGCCTCGATGTCGCCGTCCAGCTTCTCGGCCAGAGCGTATACCTCCATCTTCTCCGTCTGCTCCGTCGTAAACGCGTAGGCTAAGTACCCAGCGCCTTGTCATATTTCTATGATAGGTTTCCGGGC
>OCIU01000342.1_pt1 | contig 46392 bp, 45 predicted proteins | sample 1538471 | NCBI WGS metagenome assembly OCIU01 (sample SAMN04571693, study PRJEB22368) | human gut metagenome | biome: human gut; material: stool | host: Homo sapiens | place: Luxembourg | collected 2012-06-01 | reverse complement strand
GCCGGCACGAAGCCGATGCCGTTGATGACGTTGTCGCAAGCGACCTCGAAGGTCTTGCCGTCCTGACCCTTGACGGTAACGCCGCCGTCGTGGATCTCGGTGATGGTGGAGTGCAGGTAGGTCGGGACCTTGTGGTACTCCATCGCGTCACGCAGGAAGGAGGTGTTGGCAAGGCAGGTAGCCTGAGCAGCAACCAGGTCGCCGGCGTACTCGACAATGATCGGGTGCTTGCCCTGGAGGATCAGGTCGTAAGCCGCCTCGCAGGAGGACTGGCCGCCGCCGAAGAACAGGACCTTGTCGCCGACTTCCTTCTTCTCCTTGAGCAGTTCGGTGAAGCTCATGGTCTTCTCGAAGCCCGGGATCATGGGCATGGTTCTCGGCACGGAGCCGGTGGCCACGATGATCTCGTCGAAGCCGCGCATGGTGCCAAGGTCGGTGACCTCGGTGTTGAAGCGGATGTCGATGCCCTGCTTCGCGACTTCCTTCTTGTACCACTCAATGAGTTCCTTGTCGTTCTCTTTGAAGCTCATCGCGGAAGCGGTGAGGAACAGGCCGCCGAGCTCGTTGGTCTTTTCGAAGAGGACCGGCTTGTGGCCGCGCTTTTTGAGGACAAGCGCGCACTCCATGCCGCCGATGCCGCCGCCGATGATGGCGACCTTCTTCGGGCTCTTGGTCGGAACGATCTTATACTTGTTGTGCTGCATGGTCGTCGGGTTCAGCGCGCAGCGGCCCAGGTGCAGGGAATCCTGCGTGCTCTGGATATTCGCCGTGCCCTTGAACTTCGCAAAGTTGAAGCAGCCGTTGTGGCAGCGGATGCAGGGCTTGATCTCGTCCTGACGGCCCTCGAGGATCTTGTGGATCCACTCGGGGTCAACGAGGTTCTGACGCGCGATGGCAACTGCATCGAGACGGCCGGCAGCGATCTCTTCCGCGGCCTTGACCGGATCCATACGGCCGGCGCAGGCGACGGGCTTGTCGGTGAACTTCTTGATGTGCTCGACGTACTCGAGGTTGCAGTTGTCGGGCATATACTGAGGCGGATGTGCCCAGTACCATGCGTCGTAAGTACCGTTGTCGCAGTTGAACATGTCGTAGCCGGCATCGCCCAGGTACTTGATGGCCTTCTCGGACTCGGGCATGTCACGGCCGAACTCTTCGAAGTCGGTCTCATACGGCATAGCGCCCTTGCCCCAAGCCTTGGTCTTGGAGACGACGGAGTAACGCAGGGACACCGGGAAGTCGGCGCCGGCCTGACGCTTGATGGACTGCACGATCTCGACCGGGAAACGGAAACGGTTCTCGAACGAGCCGCCGTACTCGTCGGTACGATGGTTCCAGTTGGCGATGGTGAACTGGTCAAGCAGATAGCCTTCGTGGACGGCGTGGATCTCAACGCCGTCGACACCGGCCTCACGCAGCAGCTTCGCGGTCTTGCCGAACGCATCGACCATCTCGTGGATCTCTTCGACGGTCATCGGGCGGGAGAGCATGTCCTCCTGCCAACGGTTCGGGGTAGCGGAAGCGGAAGCGCAGCAGTAGCTGACGTCGATGACGGGCTTGGCAAGGGCGCCGAGCACCTTGTTGTTGTTCAGAGTGACCATCCAGGGGGCAACAGCCATGGAGCGGCCGAAACCAGCGGCGAGCTGAATGAACAGCTTGGAGCCGGTCTTGTGGTACTCGACCATGTAGTCGGCGAGTTCCTTAAACATCTTCTTGTTCTGCCAGAGCCATCTGCGGCCCATGGTGTCGCGGACACACTGCATGCCCGGGAGAACCAGACCGACGCCGTCCTGTGCACGGTTGAGCAGGAAGTTCGCAGCTTCCTTATCAAAGTGGCAGGGCTCCAGCCATCCAAACAGAGAGGTGCCGCCCATGGAGCACTGGACAATGCGGTTTTTGATCTCGACATTGCCAATCTTCCACGGAGTAAATAGCGCGCTATACTTTTCGTCCATGAAATACATCCTTCCTTTTTCTTTTATTACGAAGATGATCCTGCTGTTGCTCTCGGCAGATCATCGAACGTTTTCGTAAGTATAACACCGCGGTGCAGTGAACACGATGCATACATACTGTGCATAGCATAACATACTTTTTGACAAAAAGCAATGAAATAAAATCGACCGGCTCGTATATTTTGCTCACAAAAAGCGTAAAAGAGTGACACAAGTGGCAGAAAGCGTCTGGAAATTCCAAAAAGAAGCAGCGCTGCAGAAAGCCAACGTTTAGTTAAATAATGGTATATTTTTTTGCAGTGTGTCAATTTTCGGACACATTGACTTCCGGGTGTTCAGCGAAAAAACTACTTGAAATCCAGCGGCGACTGTGGTATGTTAATGCTATTCTTTCTTAGACCTACAAAAAAGATATGTATTAGGAGGCTTTGCTATGAGCAAGCAACTGAACCGGGAGGAAGCCTGGGCACTGTTGACGGAGTATAACCAGGATCCGTTCCATCTGCATCATGCCCGCACGGTCGAGGGCGTCATGCGCTATTTCGCGCAGGAGCTCGGCTACGGCGACGAGGTGGATTTCTGGGGCATCGTCGGCCTGCTGCATGATCTGGATTTTGAGCGCTATCCCGATCAGCACTGCATCCAGTCGCAGGAGATCATGCGCGAGCGGGATCTCGACGAGCGGCTGATCCACGCCACAGCCAGCCACGGCTACGGCATCACGGTGGACATCCAGCCGGAGCACGAGATGGAAAAGGTGCTCTTTGCGACCGATGAGCTGACTGGCCTGATCGGCGCGGCGGCGCTGATGCGTCCGTCCAAGAGCGTGCAGGATATGGAGCTCAAGTCGCTCAAGAAGAAATATAAGAGCAGCGGCTTTGCGGCCGGCTGCTCGCGCGAGGTGATCCAGCGCGGCGCGGATATGCTCGGCTGGAGTCTGGACGAGCTACTGACGCGCACGCTCGACGCCATGCGCGTGGTCGAGCCGCTCGTGGCCGAACAGGAAGCCAAAGAAGCCAAATAAGAAAAGGCCGGGGATACGCCCCGGCTTTTTTTACATCTGCAACATTCGACTTGAATTCCTTGTGATTTGGTAGTATATTATCCTTAGCATCTGCACACACACCTGTGCAGCAAGGAGGCAACAGATTATGGTCATCTCAACCAAGGGGCGCTACGCGCTGCGCCTGATGATCGACCTGGCGCAGCATTGCGACGAGGGCTTCATCTCGCTCAAGACCGTGTCGCAGCGGCAGGATGTGTCCCTGAAATATATGGAGGCGATCGCAGCGGCGCTCAACCGCGCGAACCTCGTCAACAGCCAGCGCGGCAAGGAGGGCGGCTACCGCCTGAGCCGGCCGGCGAGCGAGATCACGGTCGCGGAGGTGCTGCACAGCACCGAGGGCAGCATGGCCGCCGTGTCGTGTCTTGACGCCGGGGAGAACGGCTGTGAGCGCGCGGCCCAGTGCCTGACGCTGCCGATGTGGAAAAAGCTCGACGCCGTTATGGATAACTACCTGTCCGGCGTGTCCGTGCAGGACCTGCTCGACGGCAAGGCATAAGGGCGCAGAACCGGGGAAAGAACGTGTGTTTTCTTTCCCCGGTTTTCTTTTTCGAATTCCTATTGACATCATGGGGAATACATGGTATCATTTACCCACAAAGCAAATAGGAATTAAAGGAGGACAGTCTCATGCGCGTCTACGCAGACAATGCGGCAACCACAAAGCTATCCCCCGCCGCAAAGGAAGCCATGCTTCCGTATTTTGACGAGATCTACGGCAATCCCAGCACGCTCTACACCCTCGGGCAGGAGGCGGCCGAGCATCTGCTCGCCTGCCGCACCGAGATCGCGCAGCTGATCGGCGCTGCCGACCCGCGCGAGATCGTGTTCACCTCCGGCGGCAGCGAGGCTGACAATCAGGCCATCATTTCCGCCGCCAGAAACGGCGCTCGCAAAGGGAAAAAGCATCTGATATCCACGAAATTCGAGCACCATGCGGTGCTGCACACGCTCGACAAGCTCCGTAAGGAGGGCTTTGACGTGACGCTGCTGGATGTGCACGAAAACGGCGTCGTCCGCGTCGAGGACGTGGCCGCGGCCATCCGGGACGACACGGCGCTCGTGTCCGTCATGTTCGCCAACAACGAGATCGGCACCATCCAGCCCATTGAGGCCATCGGCGCGCTCTGCCGTGAGCGGGGCATCCCGTTCCACACGGACGCGGTGCAGGCCGTCGGCCACGTCCCCGTGGACGTGCAGGCGATGCACATCGACCTGCTCTCGTGCTCGGCGCACAAGTTCCACGGTCCGCGCGGCGTCGGCTTTTTGTACGCCAGGCGCGGCATCCCGCTCACGAACATCATCGAGGGCGGCGCGCAGGAGCGCGGCAAGCGCGGCGGCACGGAGAACACTCCGGCTATCGCCGGCATGGCCGCAGCGCTGCGCGAGGCGGTCGACCACATGGCCGAGAACACGGAGAAAGTCACGCGCCTGCGCGAGACGCTCATCGCCGGCCTCTCGACCATCGAGCACGCCCGGCTCAACGGTGACCGCGACCGGCGTGTGCCCGGCACGGTGAACTTCTGCTTCGAGGGCATCGAGGGCGAGTCGCTGCTGCTCCTGCTCGACCGCAAGGGCATCGCCGCTTCGTCCGGCAGCGCCTGCACCTCCGGCTCGCTCGACCCCAGCCATGTGCTGCTGGCCATCGGCCTGCCGCACGAGGTGGCGCACGGGTCGCTGCGTCTGTCCGTGGGCGAATATAACACGGACGAGGAAATGGCGTACATCGTGGACAATGTCCGGCAGGTGGTCGCCTACCTGCGCAGCATCTCCCCGGTGTGGGACGAGCTGGAGACCGGCGCGCGCCCGCACCTGATTTGACACAATATAGATATAAAGGAGGCTTTCCTATGGCACTGTACAGCGAAAAGGTCATGGACCATTTTGAAAACCCCCGCAACGTTGGCAAGATGCCCGACGCCGACGGCATCGGTGAAGTCGGCAACGCCAAGTGCGGCGACATCATGCGGATGTATATCAAGGTAAACGACGGCATCATCTCGGACGTGAAGTTCAACACGTTCGGCTGCGGCAGCGCGATCGCGTCCTCGTCGATGGCGACCGAGATGATCAAAGGCAAGCCCATCTCGGAGGCGCTGGCACTGTCCAACAAGGCGGTCGTGGAGGCGCTCGACGGCCTGCCGGCCCAGAAGATCCACTGCTCCGTGCTCGCGGAGGAAGCGGTCAAGGCGGCCGTGAAGGACTACTACAACAAAAACGGCATCGCCTACGACGCCGCGCTCTTTGCAGAGCATGACTGCGCCGCCTGTCACGGCGGCTGATACCACCCTGCTGCTTCTCCTCTTCCCCCTTCTATGTTTTGCGGAAAGCACCCGTCTATTCGGCCGGGTGCTTTCTGTATGCCCGCAAAAAACACCCCCGCAGGTTTCCCGGGAAGCCTGCGGGGGCGCGGTGCGTCAGTAATAGATGCTGTTTCGCTTGGGCCTTGGTCGGAAGTGGATGCCCGACACCATGCCGAGCGCGGCAAACGTTGTGAACAGGGAAGAGCCGCCGTAGCTGAAAAACGGCAGCGTGATGCCGATGACGGGCGTGATGCCGATGCACATGCCGATGTTCTCAAACGTCTGGAACGTCAAAAACGCGGCCACGCCGAAGCACACGAGCGAGCCCATGTTGCTGCCCGAGCGGATGCCGACCATGACGCAGCGGATGATGATGATCAGCAGCAGCACGATGACGAGGATGCAGGCAATCATGCCGAGCTCCTCGCCGATGACGGCATAGATAAAGTCTGTGTGCTTGCCGGCGAGGGCGTTGGACTGGCTCTGCGTGCCGTGGCCGAGGCCCGCGCCGGTCCACTGGCCGGAAGCGAGCGCGATCTTGCTCTGGTGCGGCTGCCAGTTGATGCCGGTGTTCGTCGGGTCGATGCTGGAGTCATACGGCGCGAGGATGCGGTTTTTCTGATAGTCGTGCAGCACGAATTTCCACAGCAGCGGGATCATCGCGGCGATGGCCGCGAAGCCGATCGCAAACCAGTGCAGCGCAAAGCCCGCGGCAAAGAGCATCACGAGGAAGATGGAGAAAAAGATCAGCGCCGAGCCGAGGTCAGACGACACGACGAGGATCAGCCCGAACAGCAGCACGAAATGGCCCGCCAACTGCGCGACCGACCACACGGAGTTGAGGTCGTGGTATTCTTTCAAGTAGCTGATCTGCTTTGCCAGAATGATGATGAACGTGAGCTTGACGACCTCCGTCGGCTGGATGCCGATGCCGAAAAAGCGCAGCCAGCCGGTGTTGCCGGTGTTGTCGCTCACGCCGAAGGGGATCAGCAGCAGCAGAAAGACCACGTTGAACGCGCACAGGATCTGCCACTTGTCGGCCAGCACATCCACGTCCAGCACGGTCATGACCACGAACGCGAAAACGCCGAGGATGAGCGACGCGCTCTGCACGATGACATACTTGGCCGAGTGGTACGATGCCGTGGCGCTCGAGATGACGACGATGCCGAAAATGGCGCAGATGAGGCCCATCACGAGCAGGAAAATATCCGCCCGGTGAAAAAACTCCTTTGCGTAGGACATAGCTTTTTTCATAATGGCCTCCTTTCCGCCGCGGCGGCGTTTTGAAATCGGCGCTTATTATATCACACAAAACGACTTTACGCAACGGCCGAAACCGTGCTATAATACTTCTTCAGAATCGGAGGGATATCATGCAGGAATATCTGACCCACAGCGAAGCGGAGACCGAACAGGCCGGCGCGGACTTTGCGCGCGCCCTGCCGGACGGCAAGGTCGTGGCCATGTACGGCGAGCTCGGCAGCGGAAAGACCGCCTTTGTGCGCGGCATGGCCCGCGGCATGGGGCTGACGTGCCGCGTCTCGAGCCCGACGTTCACGATCGTGAACGAATATGAAGGGCCCCGCGAGCTGATCCATTTTGATATGTACCGTCTCGGCAGTGCCGACGAGCTGTTCGACATTGGCTGGGAGGATTATGTCAACCGCGGTTCCGTCTGCGCCGTCGAGTGGAGCGAGAACGTGGAGGACGCTTTTTACGGCGACGAGGTCGTGGTCCGGTTTGAAAAACTCGGCCCGACGACCCGGCGCATCACGATCACGGAAGGGAGCGGGACATCATGCTGATCCTCGCACTGGAGTCCTCGGCCAAGGCGGCGTCGGTCGCCCTGTGCCGCGATGGAGTGCTCATTGCCCAGAGCCAGCAGTGCAGCGGCCTGACGCACAGCTGCACGCTGCTGCCGATGGCGGAGCAGATGCTGAAAAATACCGATACCAGGCTTGCGGACGTCGACGCCATCGCCGCCGCGCGCGGGCCGGGCTCGTTCACCGGCGTGCGCATCGGCGTGTCCACGGCCAAGGGGCTTGCCTGGGGCGCGCAGAAGCCCGCCATCGGCGTGTCGACGCTCGAGGCCATGGCGTATCACGGTCTCGCGGCGGGGGAGGGCGCGCTCGTGTGCGCGGCCATGGATGCCCGCCGCAGCCAGATCTACAACGCCCTGTTCGAGATCCGGGGCGGAAAACCGGTGCGGCTTTGTGAAGACCGTGCGATTTCGCTCGCGGAGCTGGGCGAAGAACTGGGAAAAATGCAGAAATCCGCTTTTCTGGTTGGCGACGGCGCACAGTTGTGTTATAATACATGTTTGGACATGGGCATCCCTGCGGTGCTGGCGCCGGGCAATCTGGTCAGCCAGAGCGCGTGGGGCGTGGCCATGGCCGCCTTCGGGCAGACGCCGGCCCCGGCGGAGGAACTGCTCCCGGTCTATCTGCGCCTGTCGCAGGCCGAGCGGGAACGCCAGGCGCGGCTGGCTGCTCAGGCGGCGCAAGAATGAAAAATTGAATCAACAAAGGAGACGACGAGATGAGTAAAGTTCACGTTTTTGACCACCCGCTGATCCAGCACAAGCTCTCGATCCTGCGCGACAAGAACACCAGCGTCAAGGAATTCCGGGAGCTGATTTCCGAGATCGCCATGCTGATGTGCTTTGAGGCTACGCGTGACCTCCCGCTCGAGGAGATCGACGTGGAGACCCCGGTTGCCACGGCGCACTGCAAGCACATCGCCGGCAAGAAGCTGGCCATCGTGCCGATCCTCCGCGCCGGTCTCGGCATGGTCGACGGCATGGTCACCCTGATGCCGAACGTCAAGGTCGGCCACATCGGCCTGTTCCGCGACCCGCAGACGCTTGAGCCCGTGAAGTATTACTTCAAGATGCCGCCCGACATTGCCGAGCGCGACGTCATCATCGTCGATCCCATGCTCGCCACCGGCGGCAGCGCGTCCGCCGCGGTGCAGTTCATGAAGGAAGTCGGCTGCAAGCACATCAAGCTCATGTGCATCATCGGCGCCCCCGAGGGCGTGGCCGTGATGCAGAAGGAGCATCCGGATGTGGACATCTACGTCGCAGCGCTCGACGATCATCTCAACGAGCACGGCTACATCGTCCCCGGTCTGGGCGACGCGGGCGACCGCATCTTCGGCACCAAGTAATTCTCTCCTGTTGATCCGTAAAGCAAACACCCGGTATTGGCGCGCCAATACCGGGTGTTTTTTTGCCCTTTTACTGCAGGTTCAGGTGCTTGCGCAGCATGCCGTGCGTGAGAAAGAAAAAGCCCGCGCAAAACGCCAGCGCGCCCACACACGCGCAGCCGAGCACGGTCCAGAGCGCCTGCAGCACGGTCATCGTGCTGACGGCCGCGCTGGCCGACCCGTAGAACGCGCCGAAGATCAGCGTCAGCACGATGCGCGTGCCGATCCAGAGCACGAAGAAGAACACGACGGACATGAGCCCCTTGTTTTTCTTGAAACTCTGACCGATCGCCATGGCGGCGTAGGTCATCAGGCACAGGGCAAGGCCGCACAAAACCACCAGCACGACCACGCCGACGGTGAGCCAGCCGGCCTGCGCCTGCGTGATTGTCGGCATACTGTACGGTGCGCCGAAGGTAAAAGCAAACCGGAACCGGACGACGTCCTCGAAGCCGCCGAGTATGCCGGACAGCAGCAGGCCGAGCGCGTCGACCGCGAACGTGCCGAGAAACCACACGATCGAGACGATCAGCTTCGAGAAGATCAGCTCCGTCGTCGAGACCGGCAGCGTGAACATCAGGTAGCCCTCGTCCGTCATCAGGTTGCGGTAAAACCGCAGGATCATGAGCACGACCGTCGTCACGACGGCGGCGATGAGTGAGAGTGAAAACACGAACGACACGAGCGCGCCGATGGCGCGGATCAGAAAGCCGTTCTGGTTTTCACACAGGCGGGTGATGAGGTTCGTGAACAGGCCGAGCACCGGCACGGCCGCATACAGCGGCAGCATGATGCGCGCTGTCGCGCGAAAATCCTGCTTTAAGAGTTTTCCTAGCATCTGAATACCTCCCGAAACACAGCGTCCACCGATTTGCCCTCCCTGGCGCGCAGCTCGTCGGCCGACGACTGCAGCAGCAGATGGCCGCGGTTGAGAAACGCCACGTCGTCGAGGATGTTCTCCACGTCCGCGATCAGGTGCGTGGAGATGACGACGGCGGCCTCGGGGTTGTAGTTGCTGATAATGGTGTTGAGAATGAAATCGCGCGTCGCAGGGTCGACGCCGCCGATCGGCTCGTCGAGCAGGTAGAGCTTCGCCTTGCGGCTCATGACGAGGATGAGCTGCACCTTTTCGCGCGTGCCCTTCGACATCTGCTTGATCTGCTGCTTGGGCTGGATGCCGAGCCGCTGCATCATCTGCACGGCCGCGCCGCGGTCAAAATCATCGTAAAAATCGCCGAAGAACGCCAGCAGCTGCAGCGTCGTCATCCAGTCGGCAAAATAGGTGCGCTCCGGCAGATAGGACACGATCTTCTTCGTTTCCCTGCACGGCGCCTTGCCGTCGATGAGAATTTCCCCGGCGTCCGGCGTGAGCAGGCCGTTGGCCAGCTTGATGAGCGTGCTCTTGCCGCTGCCGTTCGGGCCGAGCAGGCCGACGATGTGCCCCGGCTCGACCGAGAGGTCCACGCGGTCGAGCGCCGGCTCCGCGCCGTAGCTCTTGCACAGACCCTTGCATTCGAGAATTGCCATGTTACATTTCCTCCTTTGCCTGCCGCAGATCCTGCTGCAGCAGCTCGAGCGCCTGCGCCCGGTCATAGCCGAGCTGCGCCAGCGCCTGCCAGAATGCGTCGATACCGGCCTGCGCCAGCCGCCGCTTTTCCCGGTCGATGCGCGCCAAATCCTCCGTCACGGTGCGGCCGGCCGTGCGCTGCGTCCGAATCAGCTCCAGACGCTCGAGCTCGGCGAGCGCGCGCTGCATCGTGTTCGGATTCACGCCGGCGTCGGACGCGAAGTCGCGCACCGACGGCAGCTTGCTCCCGGGCGGAAACTGCCCGAGAATGATCGCGCGGGCGATCTGGTCCACGAGCTGCGTGTAGACAGGCGCGTCGTTGCGGATGTTCCAGTTCATGATGCCGCCTCCTGTCAAAACTATGTATCACTGTATTAAGTAATTAAGACAATAGCACAATGTGCGCGGGATGTCAAGCCCAATTTTGCAAAAAAACAAAAACCGCCCGCAGCGATCGCTGCGGGCGCAAAGATTGCAGATTCAGATTTCGATTTCTTCCTTGACCGTGTCTTCCGCGAACGGAAGCGCAGCGGCCCTTCGCTGTGCGAGCAGGCCGGGGAGGATGGACACCAGACTGCCGCAGAGGATGCACGCGATACCGGCGAGCATATTGCCCGGGATGGCCTCGTGCAGCACCAGAAACGCCAGCAGCGGCGCGAGCGCGGGCTTGAAGAAGAACACGAGCGACGTTGTCTGCGCACTCGTGACCTCCATCGACAGGAAGTAGCATGTGAAGCCGATGCCGGTCACGCCGATGTAGATGAAGAGCACGATCGGGAGGTTGGCCAGCGTGTAGCCGGTGAAGAAGGGGATGCTCGCAAACGTGTCCAGACCGGCGGCCGTCAGGCCGGCAGAGAGGGCCGGAATGTGTGTCAAACCGGCGAGTGCGATCATCTCGGCTGCGCCGAACAGAAAGCCGAAGCACGTCACGACGATGCCGCCGAAGCGCGCGCACTGGCGCTTGCCGCACACGCCGTAGAGCGCGAACAGCAGCGTCGCCAGCAGGACGTACACCACACCGAGCGCATCGAGCCGCAGGTGCCACGGCTGGATGATGAGCACGATGCCCGCCACGTCCAGCACGAGGCCCGCAATCTGGTTTTTCGAGATCGTCTCGTGCAGGAGCAGGAAGGCGAACAGCGTCACGAACACAGGGTTGCTGGAAAACAGCACGCCGACTACCGAAGCCTGGATGCGCGTGACGGATAGCTGATACAGCGACATACTTACCGCGATGCCCATCAGGCCCAGCAGGGCAAACGAGCCGAGCGCTTTGCCGTCAAGCTTCCGGCCGCGCTTTTTCAGTTCGCGCACGGCGAAAGGAATGAGCACCAGCCCGCCGACGAGAAACCGGCTGAAATTGAGCTGGATAGGGTTGAACTGTCCGGAGATCAGCTTCAGCGCGACCTCCATGCTGGAAAACAGCAGCGTCGTGACCGCAATGTACAGATAGCCTCGTTTTATATCTGCGCCTTCTTTGTTTCGTACTTGCACAAGCGGTTTCCGTTGTAACACTGTTTTGGACGCTTGTCAAGAAACGTCAAATTTCCAACAAGCAAAACCGGCGCCCGGTGTCAGCCGGGCGCCGGGGCATATGCAGTTCACTCAGCGCGGCAGGCGGCCGGCGTTGCGCTCCCAGAACACGCCGTCGGCGTAGCCCTGGATGGCGGGGTTCGTCTCCGCCAGCTCCAGCCGCTTTTCGGCCCAGGCGCAGTACTGCTCGCTGCGCTCGATGGCGACGAAGCGGCGGCCGAGCTTCTTCGCCGTCACGGCCGTAGAGCCGGAGCCGGCGAAGGGGTCGAGCACGATGCCGCCGGGGTCGGAGCTCGCGAGGATGAGCTTGGCCAGCAGCTTTTCGGGCTTTTGCGTCGGGTGCGCGGTGTTTTCCGGCATGGACCAGTAGGGCACGGAGATATCGTCCCAGAAGTTTGACGGGCACGTGTTGCGGAATTTGCCGTCCGGCGTCTCCTCCCAGTCCTTCGGCCGGCCGTCGGCGCGGTAGGGCGCGCGCACGCGGCGGCGCACCTTCACGGCGTCGACATGGAACGTGTAATCGTCCGTGCGGGTGGCGAACCAGATGTCCTCCATGCCGTTTTTCCAGTTGCGCTGCGCGCCGCGGCCCTTTTCACGCTGCCAGGTGATGCGGTTCTGCAGCCGGAAATAGTCCTTGAGCGTCATGCCGATGACCGGGCTCGAGCGCCAGTCGCAGCAGACGTAGACCGAGGCGTCCGGCTTGAGCAGCGGCAGCAACAGCTCGATCCATGCGCGCGTAAAGGCGGCGTAGTTTGCGTCCGTCGTGCGCCGGAAGCCGCCGCCGGAAAAGTCCTTGGTCAGGTTGTACGGCGGGTCGACGATCAGGAGGTCTGCAAAGCCGCGCGGCAGGTGCGGCGCGACCTGAAACGTGTCGCCGCAGATGGTGCGGCCGCACACGGCGTCGAGCGGCACATCCTCCGTCACGCGCAGGCAGCGCGCGAGATACTCCGGCGCGTCCTCCGGCAGAAAGTCTATGGTCTTGTTGCGTTCGGCTTTCATGGTGTCACCTCGCAAGGGAAAAGCGGCTGTTTTGCGGGCGCATCAGGTCTCTCCCATGGCGTAGACCATGTCCCAGAAGCGCAGGTCAAACAGGCAGCACGTTTGGAAGATCTCGCACAGATGCTGTGTCGTCTGCTCGTCGATGTCCGCGCCGAGCGCGTCGATCCGGTCGATGAGCGCCTGATTCGTCTGGCGGTACTCCTCCGAAACGTAGCCCGCGAACCACGCGCCGTAGTGTTCGTTTTGAAGCGCGTCCGGATAGCGCGCCGCCATCTCCTGCGCGATGTAGGCATAGCTCCATGAGCAGTTTAAGAGCGTCACGAGTCCGGTCAGCACGTCCCCGGCCTGCGCCTCGCAGAGCATGTAGTGGCTGTAGGCGCTGTTGTCGATGTGCGGGCGCGCGCGGCGGATCTCGTCTTCCGTGACGCCGAGGCGCTGCATGTACGGCAGGTGCGTGCGGAACGTCTCGCCGATCGTGTTCGCCAACTCTCCGCTCAGAAAGCGGATCTGCTCGAAATCATCGGCCTTCTGGATGATGGCCGCAAAGATCTTCACGTAGTCCTTGAGGTAGAGATAGTCCTGCAGCATATAGTAGCGAAATTTTTCCATCGGCAGCGTGCCGTCCGCCATCTGCATCACGAACGGGTGGGAGAGGTACCGCGGCCAGATGTCCTGCACACACGCATGGAGCCGCTGCGAGAGCTTTGTGCCGTTATGCCCGCTCATTTGTGCGCAATGATGGCGACATAGCCGCCGCTCTGGTAGCCGGGCACGACGTCCTCCACGACCTCGTTGGTGTACATGGGGTTGCGCAGCAGCGTTTGATAAAAGTCAAAATCGTGGAAGCCGAGTGCCTTGAGCGCGTCGATCTTCTCCTCAGTGGAGTGCCACACGCCCGCGCAGCACAGCTCGAGCGGGTACGGCAGCTTGGGCATAACGCCGCTGAGCGACGGGTGGTCGAACGTGCCGGCCTCCTTTGCCAGCAGATACATGAAGCCGAACGCGCTCTCCTTGGGCACGTCCAGGGAAATAAACTTACCGTTCGGCTTGAGCGCCTTTTTGCAGACACCAAATGCGCGCGTCAGATCCTCCATATAGCTGGAGCTGCCGTTGAGGTAGATCACGTCGTAGGCATTTTCCTCCAGCTCGGCGTCCTCAATCGCGCCGAACGCGATCACGTTCACGCCGCGCTTTTGCGCGATCGCGCCCATGTCGTGCGAGGGCTCGATGCCCTCGATGCCGCTGCAGTCGATCATGCTCTCGAACAGGCCGCTGCCGCAGCCGACGGAGAGCACGCGCTTGCCGGCAATGTCGCCGAGTGCGGTCTGAAACAGGCGCAGCTCGCTCTGAAACAGGTTGTCGTTTTCCATAAACCAGGCATCATACTGCGCCGCATAGCCGTCAAATTTCGGTTTCATCATCAAAGTTCCTTTCTAAGTATCATTTCGTTTGCCGCAGCCGGCGGACGCGCCGCGCGGACAAAAATCAACGGTTTTTTCATTATAGCATACAAGTGTTTTGCCTGCAATCCCGCAATGTCAGGGGCGGAGTGGGAAGCGTGAAAAAGAAAAAACGGCAAATCTCTCATGAGATTTGCCGTTTTTTGTGGAAAAGGTATCGCGTTTTGATAGAATTTCCCGGAGGGGGGGTCACCTGCCCTTCAGGGGGGTCAACCGGGTCCGAGGGGGGGCACTTGCCACAGGGGGTTCAAAGTGAACGATTACTGATTTGCCTTTTCCTCCAGCGCACGGATACAGTCGGAGAGCGCATCGATTTTCCTCATGAGCATACGGAATACCTCTGCATACATTTTTGCATTCATTAATGCAGAATTCATGCTTTCCTGATCTGTCATGCTAAGACGGATGGCGTCATCGCCAGCATAGCCATAAGCAGTCATCAGTCGCCCCTGAGCTATAACAACTGCCATATCGTTCAATGAAAAGCTCTCTTGGTGGCCCAGCGCGGCATAAAGCTGCTTGATGACCTGCACCTGAGTAGAGTATTGCGTTCCGGGATTTCTAAAACGTAGCATTCTTTCACCACTCTCAAATGTAGATAGTCATATTATGCTTCTTTGACCACGAAAAATCTACATTTAAAGGCCCACTTCGCAGGGGGCAATGTTGAATTTATCAGGTTCTCGCAGTATAATGACCACAGAAAACAATAAGTGGGTGAAAGCAATATGGCCGACGAAAAGAAAGTATGGGGAATTCACACACAGGATGATAGTCTTTTCCTACAAGGCAATGTGATTGCAATCGGATGGAAAGAGATGGGAGATTTATCTGTTCTCGCTCCAGACCGTGAATCGTTTAGAGACAAGTACCTTGCTGTGTTCCCTGATGCAAAAAAGGGCAGCGTTGCGACCAGTTCAGGTATGCTTTTCCGCTTTGTGCATGAGATGCAAATTGGTGATTACGTTGTATTCCCGTCAAAGACTGACAGAATGGTGAACATAGGTGTCGTGGAAAGCGAGTACCAGTATTCACCAGATGCAATAGAGTACAAACAGCAACGTAGTGTTAAGTGGATAAAACACCTGCCGCGCATGTCGTTTTCTCAGGGGGCTCTTTATGAGATCGGATCATTCATGTCACTTTTCACCGTGAAAAACTACGCGGATGAGTTTCTTTCTGCACTCGACAAGGGATTTAAAAAGAGCCTTCCAGAGGAAGATGAGAGCGTTGGTGCTACCGCAGAAGAAATAATCGAGAACACAAAGGATTTCATTCTCAAGGAAATCAGCCGTCAACTAAAAGGTTATGATCTTGAAGAGTTTGTAGCGGATTTGCTACAGGCAATGGGTTATAGGACCACGGTTTCTCCCCATGGTGGGGATAGTGGAATCGACATCACTGCCTATAAAGATGAACTCCCGCCTCGAATTCTTGTTCAAGTAAAGAGTCAGGATGGGGATATAAAGGAAACCACCATTCAGTCTCTCAAGGGTGCAATGCACGAAGGCGACTATGGCCTATTCGTCACGCTTTCCAATTATACAAAAAACGCAAAGAAATACCTCGAAAACACACCTATCATCCGGGGAATTAACGGGATGGAGCTGGTGGAACTCGTGTTGAAATACTATGGTCAGCTCAGTGAGAAGTATCAGAAAATGATCCCGTTAAAGATGGTTTACATACCTGTGACAAGAGAGCAGGAAGAATAAGGAGCCGCGATATGCATCCTCTTTCAAGGCAATTCGCAGAATACTGCGAAAGCCACTTTAATCTCGAACATCATGTGAATCGCCATTACCAATCGCTTCCAATATGTATTATTGATTGTGTATACTCACTTCGAGCAAAATATGAAGCAATAACTCTACCCATAGTACAGCGTTATGCCGATGCTTTTATGGCCGGGGACAAATACGCCGCAGGGGATACCACATCTGCGCTGGTTGAACGAATAGAGCAATGCGGGGGGCCTCGTTTCTTTGCCGAAAGAGTTATAAAGAATCATCAGAAATTGGGGCGTTCTCTGGTGCCTAAAGAGGATGCGGTATATCAATTGGCCCGGTATTTGAAACTACTACAAATTGAGACAATCGAAGACTTCCGCGAGTTTGAGTCTCCTGAGCTGCTGGAAACTGTTATTCGTGCAGTTAAAGGGCTCTCAGATGCCGGGGTGAATTACCTGTTTATGCTTGCAGGAGATCCAAATAGGGTAAAGCCGGATGTTCACATTCATCATAGCATTGTCGACGCGTGCGGTATGGATGTCTCAAATGAAGAGTGCCAGATTCTATTCACCGAGGCAGTTGAATTACTAAAAGGCGCGCATCAGGGGTTGACGGTGGCAGATCTTGATAATACGATCTGGCGTTTCTACTCAAAAGCGAGCTTTTAAACCTCAAATTGAACGATTACCCTCTGTGAGAACGATACCCCTCAAATTGAACAATACCCCTCTGTGAGAACGATTTGTCCGGGAAGGGGTGCCGGGAACACCTGAAAAAGCAAAAACGCCGCTGCGGAAATGGCTCCGTAGCGGCTGCTTTTTTATTGCCGGTTACCGAAAAAGCCCTGAAATCAAGGGCTTTCGGGCAAAGAGAAAAGGTAGGCAATTTCTATCAAAATTACCTACCTTTTGTGGCGGAGAAGGAGGGATTCGAACCCTCGATACCCTTGTGGGGTATACACGATTTCCAATCGTGCGCGCTCGACCAGGCTACGCGACTTCTCCACGTTCTGTTCGGGTTGCTTACATTTTAAGTTGTCAGCTTGCACATTATAATCAAGATTCGTCATAAAGTCAAGTACCATTTTAAAAGAAACGCATTTTTTGTGCGGATTTGTCTCAGCCCAGCAGACAGGCGAGCAGGTTTCGCACGGCTTGGGCGTGGCAGCGGTCCTGCTGCGCCATGGCGGCCAGCGTTTGGTGCAGCGGGGACGACGCGGTGTTCGCCGCCGCGTCGAGCCGCTCCGCCAGCTTAAGCTCCTGCGTATAGACGCAGCGCAGATCCTGCGCGGCCGTGCCCAGACGCGGGCAGGCGGCGGGCGGGACGCAGCGCTCGCCCGTGCGCAGAAAATACTCCACCTGCAGCTCCTTCTGATGTGCCCGCTCCTGCGCCGCGATGCCGAGCAGCTGCTGCCGCCCGGCGCGGATGCGCTGCGAGAGCGCTGTGTAAAACGCAGCCCCGGCCGCCTTGGCGCGGATGCACTCGGCGAGTAGATCGGTCAGCGTGTCGGCCTCCGGTGGTGCGGCTGCGGGCGCACCTGTGCTGCCCGCCACGCGCTGCCAGACGCGCTGAAATGTGCGGTTATCGAGAAAAACGGAATCCTGCATCGTCCATACCCCCACACCATGCTATGGCCCGGCTTGCAAAAACGTGCGAAGTGTGCCATAATCACGGCAGAGACTTTTCCGTCGGAGGCGACCATTATGGCTCGATTTTTCATAGCAGGTACGAATTTCCCGAATGGCCGGGCGATCATCCGCGGCCGCGACGCCGACCACATCCGCGTGCTGCGTCTGCGCGCGGGCGACGACATTGTCATCTGCGACGGCGCGGGGCGCGACTATAAGTGCCGCCTGGTACAGACGCTGGAGCACGAGGCCGAGGCCGAGGTCATCGAGGTCGTGCCGTGCAAGGCAGAGCCCACTGTGCGCTCGACGGTGTTTGCCGGCCTGCCGAAGGGGGAGCGCAGCGACTTTCTCGTGCAGAAGTGCACGGAGGCGGGCGCCGCCGAGATCGTGTTTTTCTCCTGCACGCGCTGTGTGGCCAAGGCCGTCAATATGGAAAAGAAGCTCGAGCGCTGGCAGCGCATCGCCGAGGAGGCGGCCAAGCAGTCCGGCCGCGGCATCATCCCGCAGGTGCGCTATGAGGCGGACTTCGTCGCTGTGCTCAACGACGCGCTGCACACCGATCTGCCGCTGTTCATGTACGAGACCGGCGAGCGCGAGACGATCCGCGACGCGATCGAGCACACGGCGTCCCCGATCGCATCGGCGGCCATCATCACGGGGCCGGAGGGCGGCTTTGCCGAGTTCGAGGCCGACATGGCCCGCAAGCTCGGTATGCACATCTGCTCCATGGGCGAGCGCATCCTGCGGTGCGAGACGGCTCCGGTCGTCGCGCTCACGGCGCTGATGTACGGCACCGGCAATTTGTAAACTTTTTTTGAAGTTGGGGCTTGACAAGCCCTGCGTGTGTATGTAATAATACTCGACGCAATCAAATAAATATCCGTCGAAACCTCAAGGATCGGCTCGGCTGAGACTGGAGGCGGAGGAACTCTGGAGAATCCCGTGCCAAGCGGGTGCCGAAGGTGCAAGGCGAAAGCCGAATCTCTCAGGCAAAAGGACAGAGCGAGTGCCCGATGTGTGCGGGCGTTCAAGCGCTGTTTGTTCTCTGGAGCTGCTGGTCAAAACGACCGGCAGCTTTTTGCTTTGCAAAAATTCAATGCAGAGGGAGAAACAACATGGATACCTTACTCAAAATCGTGCAGACCATCAACATGTACCTGTCAGACTATGTGCTGATCATCCTGCTCCTCGGCGCGGGTCTGTATTTCACCATCCGCACGCGGTTCGTGCAGGTGCGCTGCTTCGGCGAGGGCTGGCGGCGCTTCTTCGGAGAGTTCAGTCTCAACGGCGAGAAGCACAAATCCGGCATGAGCTCGTTCCAGGCACTGGCGACGGCCGTCGCGGCGCAGGTCGGCACCGGCAACATCGTCGGCGCCTGCGGCGCGATCCTCATCGGCGGCCCCGGTGCGATCTTCTGGATGTGGATCATCGCGTTTTTCGGCATGGCGACGATCTATGCCGAGGCGGTGCTCGCGCAGGAGACGCGTGTGGTCGAGACGGACGGCACGGTCCTCGGCGGCCCGGTGTACTACATCAAGCGCGCATTCCCGAACGGCTTCGGCAAGTTCCTGGCCGGTTTCTTCGCGGTCGCGATCATTCTGGCGCTCGGCTTCATGGGCTCCATGGTGCAGTCCAACTCCATTGGTGAGGCATGCCAGAACGCATTCCATATCCCGAGCTGGGTCATGGGCCTGATCGTTTCCGCCATCGCGGCGTTTATCTTTATCGGCGGTGTGCAGCGCATCGCCTCCGTCACGGAGAAGATCGTGCCGGTCATGGCCTGCCTGTATCTGGTCGGCGGCCTGATCGTGCTCTTTGCCCGCATCCGCTACGTGCCGGAGACCTTCGGCATGATCTTCAAGTACGCCTTCGTGCCGCAGTCCATCATCGGCGGCGGCATCGGCTACGCACTCAAGACGGCCATCAGCCAGGGCGCCAAGCGCGGCCTGTTCTCGAACGAGGCCGGTATGGGCTCCACGCCGCACGCGCATGCGCTGGCCAACGTCAAGAGCCCGCACGAGCAGGGCACGGTCGCAATGATCGGCGTGTTCATCGACACGTTCGTCGTCCTGACCATGACGGCGCTCGTCGTCATCTCCACGCTCTACGCCGGCAACGGCCCGCTGGCCCACGGCGCGGTCGACGGCATCTCCAAGACGAACATGGCGCAGATCGCGTTCTCGAGCGTGTTCGGTGATACGCTCGGCAATGCGTTCGTGGCCATCTGCCTGCTGTTTTTCGCGTTCTCGACGATCGTCGGCTGGAACCTCTTCGGCCGCATCAATGTCAATTATCTCTTCGGCAAGAAGGCAAACCTTGCCTACTCCATCATCGCTATTATCTTCATCTTCCTCGGTTCCTGCCTGTCCAATGATCTGGTCTGGGAACTGACGGATATGTTCAACCAGCTCATGGTGCTGCCGAACATGATCGCACTCGTTGCGCTGTCCGGCATCGTGGCCGTGGCCGCACGCAAGCGCAGCGACGAGCACGAACTGCGCAAGTAACATCCCAACAGAAAAACCGCCCTGCACCGATCGGTGCAGGGCGGTTTTTGCATGTTTGCTTATTTGCAGCGGCGCAGCACCTCGAGCGTGTAGCGCCAGACGCGCTGCACGGAGGCAATGTGCATCCGCTCGCGGCAGGTGTGGATCTCCGTCAGGTCCGGGCCGAAGGACACGCAGTCGAGCCCCGGCAGCTTCCCGGCAAACAGTCCGCACTCGACGCCGGCATGGATGGCTTCCACCTTCGGATCGCGGCCGTACTGTTCGCGGAAGACCGCGACCATGCGCTCGCGCAGAGGCGAGTCCTTGCGGTATTCCCACGCGGGGTAGTCGCCCGAGACGGCCACCGTGCCGCCGAGCTGCGCCATCAGGCAGCGCAGACGCGCGACGAGCATCTCCTTTTGTGTGGACACGCTGCTGCGCACGCAGAACGACGCCTGCACGGTGTTCGCATCCGTCGTCAGGATGCCGAGATTCAGCGACGTCTGCACGAGCCCCGGAATGTCCCGGCTCATGGCCTGAATGCCGTTCGGCAGGCAGCAGAGCATGCACACGGCGCGCTGCGTGGACGCCTCGTCCATCGGCGGCTGCTGCGCCTGGGCTGCGTCAACGCGCACGGACACATCCGGGTCGGCGGCCGCGTATTCGTGCCGGAGCGCGGCGTCCATGTCCGCGATCGCCGCCTGCGCGGCGGCTGCATCGGCCACGGCGATGACGGCCCGGCTCTCGCGCGGGATGGCGTTATCCTTCAGGCCGCCGGCGACGGAGACGAGCCGCAGCGGCGTGCGCGCGCCGACGGCGTACAGCACGCGGCCCATGAGGAGGTTCGCGTTGCCGCGGCCCTTGTCGATCTCTGCGCCCGAGTGGCCGCCGAGCAGACCGCCGACCGTCACGGTCAGCGCTGTGCCGGAAAACGGCGCGCGCGTGACCGGCAGCGTGCACACGGACACGTTGCCGCCGGCGCAGCTGACGGTGAGCACGCCCTCGTCCTCGGAGTCGAGGTTGAGCATCGTGCGCCCCTTCAGCACGGAGGCGTCCAGTGCGGCCGCGCCGAGCATGCCGGTCTCCTCATCGACGGTGATGACGACCTCGAGCGGGGGATGGGGGATGTTGTCCGCAGCCAGGATCGCCAGCGCCATGGCCACGGCGATGCCGTCGTCCCCGCCGAGCGTTGTGCCGCGTGCGCCGATCGTATCGCCGTCCACGAAGAGGTCGAGCCCCTCGCGGGCCATGTCCTTTGTACAGTCCGGCGCAGTCTCGCAGACCATGTCCATGTGCCCCTGCAGAATGACCGGGGCGGCGGATTCATACCCCGGCGTGCCGGGTGCGAAGATGATGACATTGTTGTGCGCGTCCTGAATGCAGCGCAGCTGATGTTCGGCTGCGAAGCGAACAAGGTAATCGCTGATGGCTTTCGTGTTGCCGGAGCCGTGTGGGATGGCGCACAGCTGCTCAAAACAGGAAAAGACAGCGCGCGGCTCCAGATGATCGAGAATCGGCATGACAAATCTCCTTTGCTGGTGAAATGGACCCGGCGGACACGCTGCTGTGCCCGCCGGGGATGGTTACGATTCGGCCGGGATCTGCACCCGGGACAGGGAGGCGCGGATGTTGCCGGTGAACAGCAGACTCAGGCGGCGGATCTGCGCCTCGAGATCCTCTTTCATCCCGTTTTCGAGCCATTCGTAGAAAATGTCCGTGATGCCGAAGCGGTAGAGGTCGCACACGAGCTTTTTGTCCGCCTCGCTCACGCGCAAGCCGTGGGCCTGTGCCTCCACATAGCTGCGCATCATTTCCCCGGAAATGCGGTCCACATGCTTTTCCAGCTCCAGACGGTGCGAGGAGGTGTAGATGTGGTACACGGCGCGCTTGTGCTCGCGCGCGAAGCGGGAGGCGGAGATCATACATTCCTCCCAGCTGCCGGTGGCCTCAAATTCATCGAGCGCGCGCTCGGTCTCGCGGTGGAGGATGGTGTCCAGCAGCTCGTACAGATCGGAGTAATGGTAGTAAAACGTCCGGCGTGTGATCTGACACTCGTCCACGAGCTGGGTCACGGTGATCTTGTCAAACGGCTGCTCGGACAGCAGCTTCAGGAACGCATCCTGGATGGCGGCTTCGGTCAAATGTGCCAAGCGGGATCCCACCTTTCTGGTCGTGCGGCGCGGTCATTGCGCGGCCGGTTGTGTGTCCTGTGCGGGGAGATATTCGATGTGCGCATAGCTGTGCCGCCGGGCGACGGTATCGCACATGAATGTATAGACTTCCTGATGCAGGGCCCGGCGGGCGCTGCGCGGCGGCAGGGATGCGTCCGGGTAGACCGGCTCGCCGACAACGACGGTGATGCACGGCGGCAGAAACCGCAGCAGCTTCCGCTGCCGGTAGACGACCACCACGCCGACGGCGGGCACCTGCTCGCGCACCGGATAGGCAAACGCTGTGTCCGGGAACGGGCGGATACCATTATAATATGGCCAGATGTGCGCCTCCGGGTAGATCATGACGGCCTGGCGGCGCTCGAGCCGCCGGTGGATCGCGGCCAGAAACTGCCGCGTGCCGTCGATCGTGTCGGCCAGCGGGACGGCCCCGAGCATCTGCACGATGTTGCGCACGCCCGGAATGGAGACTGTGTCCGCCGCGGTGACGATGTTTGCGCGGCGCGGGAACGCCAGCAGCGTCGGGATGAAGGCATCCGCCAGCGTGTTCGTGTGGTTGCCGTAGAGAAAATAGCCGCCGGGCAGCTCACGCAGCACTTTGCGGTTTTCGATCCGCAGGTCGAAAACGAGCTTGCAGTACAAAAACAGAAACGGCGTCATGATCAGCCGGTAGACGACGAACGCGAGCGCCTGCCAGACCGGGCTGGGGTGCTCATAAGGAAAGTCGGCGCCGATCGGCTTCGGCCGGATGTGCCCGTTCGTCGGCGCGAAGTCGTCGTGCAGCGGGTCGTGATAATAGATGGTCTTGCGGCTCATGTCGGCTCACCGCGCAGGGCGACGGCGTCAAAGAGCATCTGCTCCATCTGGCGCATGCAGCTCTGCTGTTCAAACTGCGTGCCGCTCTCGAGATATTTCCGGCTGTAGTCCGCGCGCTCGGCCGGGTGCTCGACCCAGTAGTCGATCTTGGCGGCCATATCCTCGGAGTCCTTATTTTTAAATAGAGATTTCTCGTCGAGCGCGAATGCCTTGGCCGCACTCTTCGGGGAGTTGGCGATGACCGGCACCAGCCCGCAGGCGATGGCCTCCAGACAGGCGATGGACTCGATCTCCACCTCGGCGGGGTGACAGTAGAGGTCGGCGCAGCGCAGCAGATTCAGCAGGTCCTGCCGTGAGAAAAACGCGATCTCCATGTCGACGCCGTATTTTTCGGCCAGATGACGGTAATGCTCTTCACGCGGCCCTTCACCGGCGAGGATCAGGTGGATCTGCTCGCGGTGGGCCGAGCGGCCGATGGCCTTGATGAGGATCTCCTGATTCTTTTCGCTCGACAGGCGGCCGGTCGAGACGATGAGGAACTTGCCTTCCAGTCCCGCCGGGCGCTTGGCCGGGCCGGGCGTGAACATGCTGTTGACGCCGTTGGAGATCACGCGGCCGTTCGTCGGGCCGACGACGGCCTCAAACGTGTCGCGGATGAACTGCGTCGGGTAATGGATGATGTCCGAATACTGATACACCATCTGGTAGCAGGCGCGGTAGACGCCGCGGTTGATCGCATCGAGATCCTTGCACAGAAAGTGCGCCGTGACGTTCTCGGCCTGGCAGTGGAAGCTGGAGGTGATGGGCTTGTTATACGCCTTGGCGATCTTCACCGCCGTGTGCGACAGCTGCAGCACGAACGTCGTGTGCACGACGTCGCAGTCGCGGATCGCGTCCTCGAGCAGGGAGCGGTCCAGGCGCGGCAGCGTCACGCCGTTGCGCTCCACGATCGGGTTGAGCAGGTAGAGGTTCAGCTCCGGCACGACGTAAAAGCACTCGTTGCCGGCCTTGTCCTGATCGGCACAGACCACGCGCACCGTGTGCCCCTGCGCGCGCAGGAAGCGGATGAGGTTCATGCAGGCAATCGTGGTGCCATTGTTTTCTTCGCCCAGAATATCACAGACAATCGTGATCGTCATGTTGTCGTATCATTCCTTGTTTTTTGAATTGGCAGGAGCGTCCCGCCGCATGATGCGACATTGCTCATTGCAACCGGAAGAAATGAGAGCCGCATGAAAAATAGAGGATAAAGATCCATTCATTTAAGAATTCAAACAAATCTAACAATATCATATCATACTTTCTCACGTGAGAAAACCTCTCATTTTCCTGAAAATGTGACGGATTTTTTGCAAGGATCGCAAAACGGACGCGCGCCCTCTTGAATTACGTTTTCGAATCGTGTATATTATTTATACCCATGTGTTCATATTTTTTGTTTTAGGAGAGCAAATTATGACAGACTATCAGAAGATGTATCAGGAAAAGCTGACGACGCCGGATAAGATTGCCCAGCAGGTGCAGTCCGGCTGGCTGCTCGGCATGGATACGGCGACCTCGCAGACGCCGGCCATCATGACCGCAATCGCGGAGCGCATCCGCAACAGCGATATTACGGGCGTGAAGGTGCAGGCCCTGCTCGATGCGTACCCGTTCGAGTTTTATACCGACCCCACGCTGGCCGGCAAGATGACCGGCTACAGCTGGTTTTCCAGCAGCGCGGCGCGCAAGGCGGTCAACGCCGGCTATGCCGATATCATCCCGGCATATTACCGCGATTTCCCGACCCGCATCCGCACGGAGTACGACTATGACGCCGTGTGCGTCGAGGTCGCGCCGATGGACCGCCACGGCTACTTCAGCCTGGCGCTCAACGGTTCGTATATCGACGCCATGCTCGACAAGACCAAGCGGATCTTCCTCGAGGTCAACGACCGTCAGCCCCGCGGCCTGTGCGGCTCGCTGATCCACATTTCGCAGGTCGATGCCATCGTGGAGTATAACCACGATCTGCCGGTCCTGCCCCCGGTCCAGCTCGACGAGGTGAGCAAGACGATTGGCGGCCTCATCGCCGAGCGCATTCCGGACGGCGCGTGCCTGCAGCTCGGCATCGGCGCGATCCCGGACGCGACCGGCATGGCGCTCAAGGCCAAGCACGACCTCGGCATCCACACCGAGATGTTCACCGACTCCATGGTCGAGCTCATCGAGTGCGGCGCGGTCAACAACAGCAAAAAGCAGATCCACCGCGGCAAGACCGTCACGACGTTTGCCTTCGGTTCGCAGCGCATTTATGATTATATCGACGATAACCCGGCCGTCGAGATCCTGCCGGTCGAATACGTCAACGATCCGGACGTCATCTGCCAGAACGACAACATGATCTCCATCAACGCCGCGGTCGAGGTTGACCTCTTCGGCCAGGTCTGCGCCGAGTCGGTCGGCACGAAGCACATGTCCGGCTCCGGCGGCCAGATCGACTATGTCCGCGGCGCCTGCCAGTCCCGCGGCGGCAAGAGCTTCATCGCCTTCACGTCCACGGCCAAGGGCGGCACGATCAGCAAGATCAAGTCCATCCTCACCCCGGGCGCCGTCGTTACGACGAGCAAGAACGATGTCGACTACATCGTCACCGAGTATGGCGTGGCGCATCTGCGCGGCCGCAGCCTTGGCGAGCGTGCCCGCCAGCTGATTGCCATCGCGCACCCCGACTTCCGCGACGAGCTGACCTTCGAGGCCAAAAAGCGCGGCATTATGATCTGATCCCGCAGTGCAAAGCCTGCTGTCCGTATCCCACGGACGGCAGGCTTTTTTTGTCCATACGCATTCTGTATCTGGGCGCACACAATGGTGACGTGTGTTTCATCAAGCGCTGGGAAATGTGCAAAAGTGTTACATTTGTACCGCAGTGGGGATTGTGCATTTCTCGCAGCGGCAATATAGTGTAACCATAAAAAGGGGACAGATTTCGATGCTGTCCCAAATCTATTGGAGGGATTTTTCATGAAGAAAACGTGGAGCAGAGTGCTCGCCACCGTTCTGGTTCTGGCGATGGTGCTTTGCATGCCAGGTTTCGCAGCAAGCGTTGCCGATACGACGGACTTCGAGTCCGATCGTGCGACCTCTGCTGACGAACTGACGGACGCGGATCTGCCGGAGCTCCTGTCGGCGAGCGGCAACCACTATCCGATCGTGCTGGTGCACGGCCTGTTCGGTTGGGGCGGCACGGAAGTGCTCGGCCTGAACTACTGGGGCGGCTTCAGCAGCCTGCGCGACATTCTCAACAATGCCGGCTACAAGGTCTACACCCCGTCCATCGGCCCCGTTGCCAGCAACTGGGACCGTGCCTGTGAGCTGTATGCCTACCTCGTCGGCGGCACGGTCGACTACGGCGCATACCACTCCGCCACCAACGGCCATGCGCGCTATGGCCGCACGTTCCCGGGCGTTCTGCCGGAGCTGAATAACCCCGACAGTGAGCTGAAAGTGCATCTGGTCGGCCACAGCATGGGCGGCGAGACGATCCGTATGCTCGCACAGCTGCTGGAAAACGGCGATGCCGATGAGCGCAACGCCAGCCGCGGCGGTGATATCAGCCCACTGTTCACCGGCGAGTGCCGCCACTGGATCGAGAGCATCACGACGCTCTGCACGCCGCACGACGGCAGCCAGTATGACACGAAGGTCTATCAGAACATCGGCGATCTGGCCCAGTATGCCATGGGCATCATCGGTGCGGTTACCGGCACCAATGTCAATGAGAACAACTTCGGCCTGGACTTCAAGCTCGATCAGTGGGGTCTGGTGCGCCAGCCCAACGAGTCTTACTCCAGCTACTTCAACCGTGTGATCAACAGCAAGATCTGGACGCAGCACACCAACGACCTGAGCGTCTATGACCTTGACGTCGACGGCGCGGCCGTGCTCAACGGCTATGCCAAGGCGCAGGATGATATCTATTACTTCTCCGTCGCCTGCTCGAACACCCATCGTGAACCGCTGACCGGCCACTATCTGCCGAATGCCAGCATGAACCCGATGATGGTCAAGAGCAGCACCTACATGGGCAGACACGTCAACTACGCGGTCGGCCATGTGAACATCACGCCGGACTGGTGGGAGAATGACGGCATCGTCTCCGTCCGCTCCGCGATCCGTCCGCACGAGAATTCTACGGATAAGTACAATGAAAACTACGGCGTCGGCGCTGACGGCAAGATGACCTTCAAGGCCGGCACCAAGATGGGCGTCTGGAACTACATCGAGAAGATCGACAACACCGACCACATCAACATGGTCGGCCAGATGCAGAAGTCCACGCACGCCATGCTGCAGGAAAAGTTCTTCGAGCTGGCCAAGATGCTCAACAGCATCCCGGTGAGCAGCTCGACCGGTGCACATGTCTGCCCGGGCGCTCACTTCACCGATATGCCCGCCTACACCAACTGGGCGCATAAGGGCCTGGATTACTGCATCCAGAACGGCATCCTGAACGGCACGAGCGCGACGACCATCGCGCCGAACGGCACGACCACGCGCGCACAGCTTGTGACGATGCTCTACCGTCAGGCCGGTTCTCCGAAGGCTGCCAAGTCCAGTCCCTTCACCGATGTGACCGACAGCTGGTCTGTCGATGCGGTCAACTGGGCGTTCGAGAAGGGTGTCGTGAACGGCACGAGCCCCACCACGTTCTCCCCGAATGATGCCATTACGCGCCAGGATATGGCGACCATCCTCTATAACTACACCAAGAATGTTCTGGATCTGGACGTGTACGATACCGCTGACCTGACCGGTTATCCGGACTACAGCACCATTTCCGATTATGCCCGCACGCCGCTGTCCTGGGCGGTCGCACAGGGCGTGATCCTCGGCGTCGGCAATTCCAACGGCGTGGACACCCTTCAGCCGAAGGGTGATGCCACCCGTGCGCAGACCGCTACGATCATCATGCGCTTCTGCCAGAACGTCCTCTGAGACTTCACTTCAACAACACAAGCCCGATGGGATCTTCCCATCGGGCTTGTTGTCACTTTTTCGTGGCGCTTTCACTGCGGAGTGTGCAGAAATTAGACAAATGCATGATAATGTGTGTAAAAAATGCCTTGACAATCGCATAGGATCTGGTATATTGAAACTGGAAGAACTTCCAATTATTCACTTCGTCAACCAGAAATATTGTGCAGCTGCAGGAGGTGGCAAATGAAAAAACGAAGCAAGCAAATTCTGACGCTCTTTATACTTGGACTTGTACTGATTCTGTTGGCACCGTATGTGCCGGATTTCTGCTTCCGCGTACTTCTGGCCGCAAAAGAGAAGCTGTTTGATTACAGGTATTGGGACATTCGGTTCGAGCAAATCATTCCGTCTGTGCGTATGGGAGGCATTATTCTCTCTGCGTGGGGTATGGCCTTGTTACTGAAAAAAGAGGATAAAGAATAAAAAAGCGAATTTCCATGCTTTTGGCTCTGGTTTTTGTGTTTTCCGTCCTGTTTATTCCCGTTTAGGCTGCCGATACTGCCGGAGTTGCAGTTTCGGGGACGATTTCTCTGGATGATTTGGATTCCAATCCAGATGTGATCGTAAGCGACCCTATGACGTTTACTGAAATGATCGCGCGTATGGCAAAAAATGCGGATATGTCATATGATGAAGTTCTGCGTATGCTCCCGGATACGATGCAGACACAGGCTGCCCGCAGCAATGCTTATCGTTCCTTCACTGCCAGATTGTATGTGACGGACGAATACCAGCCGTACTTGGACTTTTATTGCGCCACAAGTGAGGGCGGTCATTTCTTCAATATCAACTCTATCTATTCGATTCAGTTAGTGCGATCCTATAATGGAATTTCCAAGCAATTCGGGGGAGAGGTTAGCGCATGGCTGCGTAGCTCAAATTCCATCGAATACTATGTAAATGGCGACTTTTTCAATAATGGGACAACAACTGTGTCTGGCGGTACTGGAGTGAACGCCGGTTTGAATGTGAAGTGCTCTGTAACGTACTCGGTTTCGTATTCATCGAACCACTATAAGTACTTCTATGTTCATAAGACAATTAAATACGGAAGCTGAATGTAAGCGTTTTTGCATCATCGAATAAACCGCAAGCCCGATGGGATCTTCCCATCGGGCTTGTCCTGTTTTCGCTTTTCCTAAAAATCAGCGCGCCTTTTCCCAGCCGTCGAGCGGTGCGCGCTGGATGGCGCCGAACACCTTGCTGCGCAGATCGGGGTAGGTCTGGCTCATGGTGCGGATGAACTGCTTGATCTCGTAGCGCTTGCTGCCGCGGTCCTCGGGGCAGGGGTTTTCGACGATCGGCAGCGCCAGCGCCTTCGCCAGATTGGCGATGCGCCCCTCGCCGGCGTAGAGCATCGGACGGATCTGATCCACGCCCGTGCGCGTCATGTGCGTCACCGGCTGAAAGCAGCTGATGCGCCCCTCGTACACGAGCGAGAGCAGGAACGTCTCGACCGCGTCGTCAAAGTGATGGCCGAGCGCGAGCTTTGTGATGCCACGCGCGCTGAGCGCGGTACACAGCGCGCCGCGGCGCATCTTGGCGCACAGGGAGCAGGGATTGTCCTCCTTGCGCACGTCGAACACGACCTCTTTGATGTCCGTTTTCAGGCGGGTGTATGGCACGCCGAGCGTATCGCACAGCTCCGCCACCGGCGCGAAGTCCATGCCGTCAAAGCCGAGCTCGACCGTGATCGCCTCGAGCGTGAACGGCTTCGGATAGTACCGGCGCAGCTCATTGAGCGCCATGAGCAGCACGAGCGAATCCTTGCCGCCTGAGACGCCGACGGCGACGGTGTCGCCCGGCGCGATCATGTCATAATCCTCCACGCACCGGCGCACCAGACCGGTGAACGCATTCAGGTCGTTCATAAGCAGCCTCCAAAATGAAAATAGAAATTGCGAATTCGAGCGTAAAACGGAGTAAAACGGAGCTTTTGAGAGAAAAGATATATCTAAATCAAAATTCCGTTGACAGGCTTTGATGATTGTGGTATAAAAGATAAGCGCGAATGCGAGACCTATTCTACGTTTGCGCCTGAAAAATGTCAAAATGTTTTTCAACACATTCTAATTGGAGGCACGAATATGTCCACTACTTTGCTGAACAAGGACACCGTCACCCGCAAGTGGTACGTTCTGGATGCAGCCGGCAAGCCGATGGGCAAGACCGCAGCGCTCGCTGCCGATCTGCTGCGCGGCAAGCTCAAGACCGACTACACCCCGCACGTTGACTGCGGCGACTTTGTCATCATCATCAACGCCGAGCAGGCAGTGCTCACCGGCAAGAAGCTCGAGCAGAAGTACTACCGCACGCACTCCGGTTATCCCGGCGGCCTGCACGAGACGCAGTACAAGAAGCTCATGAAGGACAAGCCCGAGCTGGCTATGCGTCTGGCTGTGCGCGGCATGCTGCAGAAGAACACCATCGCCCAGTGGCAGCTCAAGCGCCTGAAGATCTATCGCGGCGCCGAGCATCCCCATGCGGCACAGAAGCCCGAAGTCTGGGATCGCTGAGAAGGAGGAAATAGAACATGGCAACTTATACGAGCAAGAAAGCCTATATGTATGGCACCGGCCGCAGAAAGTCCTCCGTCGCGCGTGTGCACCTGTTCCCGAACGGTACCGGCAGCATCACCGTCAACGGCCGTCCGCTGGATGACTACTTTGGTCTCGAGACCCTGAAGCTCATCGTTCGTCAGCCCTTCGCGGCGACCGATACCATGGGCAAGTTCGACGTCGAAGCCACCGTGACCGGCGGCGGCGTGACCGGCCAGGCCGGCGCGATCCGTCACGGCATCGCCCGTGCGCTGCTCCAGGTTGAGGACAGCTACCGTGCGCCCCTGAAGGCTGCCGGCCTGCTGACCCGTGACCCGAGAATGAAAGAGCGTAAGAAATACGGCCTCAAGGCTGCCCGTCGCGCTCCCCAGTTCAGCAAGCGCTAATCAGCACTTCAAACTGGTTCAAAGATGCTCAAAAACCCCGAAAAACTGCGGTTTTTCGGGGTTTTTCTGTTTCACATCTTCTGTTGCAGCTTGTCTGATTCTGGCAGGATTTGAACTGTTCTGACCCTGTTTTTCTTGATTAAAAATGGGGCAACCGGCCTTTTTTGACCCCATTATGATTAAAAAATGGGGCAACCGGGAGCCAAAATCGAGCCGTTTTTGAGGTGCTTTTACCCTGTCCCTTGCCCCTTCGTTTACGAGCTTTTCGTTATGGTTTTTCTTTTGAAAGGGCTGGCCTGATTTGTCAGGATTTGACCAAACCGAATCCGGTTTATCTTTTCTTCCCTCATGGTGTCCAATACCCTTAAGGCTGGCGAATACTCGCACATTTGCGCTGCACGTCTTTGAACAGCTACAATGAAGGCGAAAAGGAGGACTGCACTATGAGGAAACAGAAATTCAAGGTATACCTCACCCCTGCCGAAAACAGCATTGTGATCCAGAGCCTCAATCATCTGCGTAACACCCTGCTGCGGGAAAATCGGGACACCGGCTGCGTGGATGATCTTTTGCTCAAAGTCATGTGCGCCCCTGTCAAAAGAATTTGAAAACTACATATTGTGCCGACTAAATCAAGCCGTTTATTCTTTTCATAGAATAGGCGGCTTTTTTTCATGCCCATTTTGCAGCATACATAGCTGTCCGTCTTGCCAACGGGCAGCTAAATCTATTAAAAAGGAGGACATGAAAATGCCGGAACAGAGAAGCCGCCCGAAGGAAGGCCGTGTTATCGCATTGGCCAACCAGAAAGGCGGAACAGGCAAAACCACCACAACGGTGAATCTGGGCATTGGTCTGGCCCGCCTGGGACAAAAAGTTCTGCTCATTGATGCAGACCCCCAGGGCGACCTCACCACTTGCCTGGGCTGGCAGGATCAGGACAGCTTGCAGACTACTATCGCCACCATCATGGAGAAGGTGATCCGCGATGAGCCGTTTTCTGTGGATGAGGGCATCCTGCACCACAAAGAAGGTGTTGACCTCATGCCAGCCAACATTGAGCTGTCGGCTATGGAAATGAGCTTGGTAAACGCCATGAGCCGGGAGTTCACGCTGCGAACCTATGTCAACGAAGTCAAGAAGAACTATGACACGGTTCTGATTGACTGTATGCCGTCCCTTGGTATGATTACGATCAATGCGTTGGCGGCGGCTGACAGCGTGATTATCCCGGTACAGGCCCACTATCTCCCGGCCAAAGGCATGACCCAGCTCATGCGAACCATCGGCAAGGTTAGGCGGCAGATCAACCCGTCCCTCAAAGTGGACGGCGTACTGCTGACCCTTGTGGACGGGCGCACCAATCTGGCCAAGCAGACGGCAGAAACCTTGCGGCAGAGCTACGGGAGTGTTTTGAAAATCTATCGTTCCGAGATTCCCGTTGCAATCAAAGCCGCAGAAATCAGCGCCGCTGGCAAGAGCATCTACGCCTATGATAATGGCAGCAAGGTAGCTCAGGCTTATGCGGAATTTTCAAAGGAGGTGCAGGCGGATGGCGAGAAACAACGCGCTAAACTTCAATCTGCCCTCAGTCGATGACCTCTTTTCCACCGAGGAAAGCCGTGCGGAGGCCAGATTGGAGAAAGTCGTCAACCTGAATCCCTCAGAGATCAGCGATTTCCCAGATCACCCTTTCAAAGTACGGATGGATGCAGCCATGCAGGAAATGGCGGAGAGTGTCAAGCAGTATGGCGTGTTGGTTCCTGCGCTGGTACGCCCCAAGCAAGGCGGCGGCTATGAAATGGTAGCCGGACACCGCAGGAAAATGGCGGCGGAGCTGGCGCAGCTCCCGGAAATCCCCTGTATTGTACGAAATCTCACCGATGATGAAGCCACAATCATCATGGTAGATTCTAACTTGCAACGGGAGCAGATTTTGCCCTCGGAAAAAGCGTTTGCCTACAAAATGAAGTTGGACGCGATGAAACGTCAGGGCCAGCGGACAGATTTAACTTCCGACCCAGTGGGTTGGAAGTTAAACGGGAAAGAATCTGCGGGTATTGTTGGAAAGGAAGGTGGGGATAGTCAAACACAGGTTAGACGATATATCCGCCTTACTCACCTTATCAAAATCCGTTACCCCGAATACTGCCGTGAACTTCCGCCTGTCATAAAGCAGGCGGAACCGGCACGATAAAGATTTGATTGGAGGTATCTAACATGGCTGAACCGGCTATTGCCCTGCGGGAACATCCGCAGATCATTGAACTCTTTACCGTTCTGGAGCAGAACGGGCTTCACCAGCAGAAGGACGAGGTGCAGGCGCTGGTGAGTTATATTGACGGCATGGAGGATAAGCTATCCCGGATGGTGGATGAAATGACCGCCATGCGGAAGGAGGTCGACCGGCTTCACGACAGAAGCATCCAGGCCAGATGTACCTTCCTGATGAACGAGGCGGAAAACAAAGTGCATCAGGTCAGCAGCATGGTGTCCACCGCCAAGAACAATACCATTTCCGCTGCCGGACGCATGGTGCAGACCTTTCACGAGAAAGGTCGCGCGGCGCTGCGTCATGCGGTGCAGGCGTTGCGGATTCCCGCAGTTCTCACCCGAATGGAGCATGGCTTCTCCCATGCCAGCCAAGCGATGGAGAAGTGTGCCGGACGGATGGATGTGATCCGAGAAGAACTGCATCAGGCAGGTGGTCATCTGAAAAGTGCTGGACGCGCCCTTGCAGGAAAAGAGGCGCAGCAGGTCAAAGACCTGGATGCCGACAAAGGGGTACTTGCCAAGCTGAGGGGCTTCCTCTCGTCCTGTGGCAAGGTGTTTTCCGAGATGGAGCGTGGTGCGGGCCGACTGGCTGAAAAGGCTGGTGGAGAAAAATCTTCTGTCAAGACCGAGCTGACCGCCCTGAAAGCGACCCCGTCTGGTCAGCATCGGGCAGAACCCGGCAAGGATAAGGCACGATAAGTACAGGAGGGCAAAACATGAAAAAAGAAATGAAAACCAAAGTGATGATTGCTGGGGCGGCCTTTTGTGCCGCCCTTTTCCTTTTCTCCGGCTTTATGCTCTGCCGAGAATATCTCGACCAGAAGCAGAGTGCCGAAGCCTTTGAAGAAGTGGCCGAGCTGGTAAAAGAAGAGCCGGAGTTGCCTGCCCTGGAGCTGGAAAACGAACAAGAGCCGGTGCAGGAGGAAGTGACGGCCTTTGACAAGTATGCCGATGTGTATGCCCAAAACAGCGATTTGGTGGGCTGGGTTTCTATCCCCGGCACCCAGATTGACTATCCCGTTATGCAGACCAAAGACAACCCCGACTTTTATCTGAAGCACGCCTTTGATAAATCGTACAGCAGCTACGGCGTTCCCTATGTGCAGGAAAACTGCGACATTGGTATTTCCGATAACCTGGTTCTGTATGGCCACCACATGAACAACGGCTCGATGTTCTCTGACCTTTGCAAATACGAGAGCGAGGACTTCTATCAGGAGCATAAGATCATCCACTTTGATACGTTGGAGAGCTTCGGAGAGTATGAAGTGATTGCCGCCTTCAAGACAGTGGCCTACTCCCAGGAGGGGTTCAAGTATTACCATTTTGTCCGGGCGGAGAGTGCAGAACAGTTTGACGAATATATTGCGGAATGCAAAGAACTGGCGCTCTATAACACCGGCGTAACCGCTGAATACGGCGACAAGCTCATCACCCTTTCCACCTGCGAGTATTCTCGGACAAACGGGCGGATGGTTGTGGTGGCAAAGCTGCTGGAGGAATAAGGGCTGCCCTGCCCCGGAAAGGAGGTGAAGCCCATGAGCAAGGGCATTAAGACAAAGGCCACCGTCAAAGATGTGAAGGCGCTGGACAAAAGTGCCGTGGCCGCCGAGCGAATGAAGCAGGCATATATCCGCACCAAAGACAAAGCGGAGCATGGGATGTATGCAGAGGAAAGCTCCCCTGGCGAATATGCTTCTGATCGGCTTTCAGCCGGTGTGGATAGTGTGAGCCATGAAGCTGTCCATCAATTTGATAAGCAAGGCCGTAAAGGAGTGCAAACCACCAAAGAGAATATCTCTAAGGTCAAGGAAAATATCCAAAAGCGGAAAGCCGCGTCTGAACAGCCGAAAAAACAAGCGGAGAAACGAGCGGCACAGCAAACCGGGCAGCCTGCCCGTTGGAGTGGACGGCAGGCAGCGGATACAGTTTCTGAACCGGCTAAAGCCGTCCGGCAGGAGCACAGCGCCATTAAGACGCTGGATCGTGGGCAGAAAGGCATCAAGACGGTGGACAGGAGCCGAAAGACCATCAAGCAGACCTCATCCGCTGCCAGAGGCACGGTGAAAACCACCACTAAATCCATCAAGACAGCGGAAACCACCGCAAAGGCCAGTATCAAAACCAGCCAGCAAGCGGCAAAGGCGGCCAAGCAGACCGCTATTGCCACCGCCAGAGCCGCCAGAGTTGCGGCCCATGCCGCTCGCGCAGCAGCCATTGCCACAGCTCACGCCATCAAGGTGGCGGCCAAAGCCACCGCCGCAGCGGTGAAGGCCATCATTGCGGCGACAAAGGCATTGATTGCGGCCATCGCAGCCGGGGGCTGGATTGCGGTTATAGTGGTTATCGTCATTTGTCTGATTGGAATGATTATTGGCTCCTGCTTTGGTATTTTCTTCTCCGGTGAGGACTCCGGCACCGGGCAGACGATGCAGACCGCCGTGCAGGAAATCAACACGGACTATCAGGACAGGCTGGATGAGATCAAGGCATCACACAGCTATGATGTTCTGGAGATGTCCGGTTCCCGTGCCGTATGGAAGGAGGTTCTGGCGGTTTACGCCGTCAAGACCACTACTGACCCGGACGCTGCCCAGGAAGTCGCCACAATGGATGATACCAAGAAGCAGCTCCTGAAAGACATCTTTTGGCAGATGAACGAGATTTCATCCAGCACCGACACCAAGACCGAAACAGTAATTGAAACCTCGGATGACGGCAATGGTAATATCGTGGAAACAGAAACCACGGTTACGCAGACCTACCTCTATATCACCGTCAGCCACAAAACTGCCGAGGAGATGGCCGATCAGTTCGGCTTCAATGAGGATCAGCGGGAACAGATGGCGGAGCTTCTGGCCGATGAAAACAACTCCCTCTGGTCACAAGTCCTCTACGGCATCAGCGGAGGCGATGGCGAGATCGTCACCGTCGCACTCTCTCAGGTAGGGAACATCGGCGGTGAGCCGTATTGGAGCTGGTACGGTTTTGACAGCCGAGTAGAGTGGTGCGCCTGTTTCGTGAGTTGGTGTGCTAACGAGTGCGGCTATATTGAAGCTGGCGTCATTCCAAAGTTTGCAGCCTGTGCATCTCAGGGTGTGCCGTGGTTCCAGGAGCGCGGACTGTGGCAGGACAACAGCTATGAGCCGCGCCCCGGCGACATTATCTTTTTCGATTGGGATGATGGTGGCCAGGACGGTTCTTCCGATCATGTTGGTATCGTGGAGAAAGTGGAGAATGGCCGTGTCTACACCATCGAAGGAAATTCCGGCGATAGTTGCCGCCAGAATAGCTATCCGATTGGGTACTACGAGATTTACGGATACGGGACACCAGCATATTAACTGGCCAAAAAGAAAAGACCCAGCCGCGAAAACGGCTGGGTACATAATTAAGAAAACAATCGCACATTTTGTTTTTATTATTTTTCGTATATAATAGATTGTGTATATAAAAAAAGCATGAAAATAAAAAATCTTGAATTAGGACATTTCTGTAACATTTCAGTTTTAAGATAAATCGTACATACTAAAAAGGTAGGAAGTGAGCGCATGAGAAAGATACTGATTGTGGAGGATGATACTCTTCTGAATCGGACTCTGGGTTATAACCTGGCGTCTGATGGATATGAAATCACAGCAGCCTACAACCACAAGGATGCTGTTTCCCATTTGAAAGAAACCGAGTTTGATGTTGCGCTCCTGGACATCAATCTACCGGATGGCAGCGGGCTTGACCTTTGCGAAGAAATTCGAGGGCGCGGCCAGCACACCTATATCATTTTCATTACAGCCAACGACAAAGAAAGTGATATGCTGAAAGGCTATGAGGCAGGCGGTGCGGATTATGTGACAAAGCCCTTTTCGGTGACGGTGCTGTGCAGGAAGGTGGCGGCGGTATTTGCCAATCTGGAACTACGCACGCCCCGGCACGATCTGTTTGACGATGGTTTTCTGAAAATCGACTTTTCCGAGCAACGTGCGTCCCTTGCCGGGGAACCGCTGGACTTCACCCCGAAGGAATACCGCACCTTGTTCCTGTTCGTGAAGAACCCACGGATTATCCTGACCAAGCGGCAGATTTTAGAGAAGCTGTGGGACATTGACGGGGATTTTGTGGACGAGCATACCCTGACCACCATCATCAGCCGTATCCGCAAAAAAATCGAAACAGACGAGCATAAGTATATCAAGACAGCTTACGGCATGGGCTATCAGTGGATCGGTGGTGAACCAAAATGAAAATAGAAAACCTATCCATGAAAAAGTTTCTGTGGCTTATTACTGGTGGCCTTCTGGCAACCTCTTTTCTGGTGCTGCTCTGCCTGTTTTTGGTCACGAAAAACCTGCGGGTGGTTTTGTACGGCGGGTTGCTGACCGCTGTGTTTCTGGTATGGGGCGGGATTTTCCTGCACTACTTTCAAAAGAAGCTCACCCTGTTCACCGATAGCCTGTGCCGGACGCTGGATGACATGATGGACAGCGCTGCACGACCAGAAATGGACTATGAAGCGGAAACGCTGCTGGCGAGAATCAGCCACCGCATGGAACGGCTCTACAACATCATGCAGAAAGACCGGAATACGGTGGCAAAAGAAAAGGCCGATCTGCAATCTCTGTTATCGGATATTTCCCACCAGACCAAGACCCCCATTGCCAATCTGAAAATGCTCAATGAAACCATGCTGACCCGTCCGATTTCGGAGGAACAGCGGCGGGAGTTTTTGCAGGCAACCGGCAGCCAGCTTGACAAGCTGGACTTTCTGATTCAGGCAATGGTGAAAACTTCCCGGCTGGAGGCCGGTGTGATTACGCTGGAGAAAAAGGACGCTTTAATAGAGGAAACTTTGGTGAACGCCATCAATGGGATTTTGGCTCCAATGGAGAAAAAAGATATTGAGCTGACTGTGGATTGCCCAGAGGAGCTGACCATTTCCCATGACAGCCGCTGGACTTCCGAGGCCCTGTTCAATCTGCTGGACAATGCGGTGAAGTACACGCCTGCTGGAGGCAGCATCCATGTGTCCGTTCAGAATTGGGAAATGTACTGGAAAATTGATGTGACCGACACGGGCCGGGGCATCCCGGAGCAGGAACAGGCCACAATCTTCAAACGGTTTTACCGGGAAGAAGCGGTGCATGAGGTGGACGGGATCGGCATTGGCTTATATCTGGCCCGTGAGATCATTACCATGCAGGGCGGCTATATTCTGGTGACTTCTGAGGTTGGGAAAGGTTCCACCTTTTCGGTGTTCCTGCCACAAGAGTAATTAAGCGGCGGCCTGTGCGGGCTGCCGCTTTTTCAAAAATTATCGCAGCATGGATTTTAGGACATTTCTGCAACATTTGGGAGGTAGGCTTTTCTCAAACGATGAGAGGAGGAAGTTACATGGCTATTACAAGGACATTGATTCTCAATGCGGTTCTGCTCTGCCTGCCGCCTATAATTGTCCTAGGTATTTTCAAGATCTTCTTTGTCCGGCATATCCGATGGGCAGCTGGAGTAGTGGCATTGATTGATGTTGCTGCCTTTCAGACACAGCTATTCTATTATGAGAGCATCTGGCTTGTGCTGTTCTTTTTGGTGATTCAACTGGCAATTACCGGCTTGCTTTCCGTTTGGCTTTACAAAAAATGCTGTCAAAAATGAAATGTCCTAAAAATGAAGCAATTCAGTCCAAAACCAGAGGGCATTTAGGACATTTCTGTAACAATTCAGCTTTAGACTACTCTTATCAAAAAACAGAAAGGCGGTATTCTTATGAGTATCTTGCAGACAACTGATCTGAAAAAATATTACGGCACTGAGCCAAACATCACTCGCGCCCTGGACGGCGTGACCTTTTCCGTGGAGGAAGGCGAGTTTGTGGCTGTGGTCGGTACATCCGGCTCCGGCAAATCCACATTGCTACACATGATGGGTGGCCTGGACACCCCCACTTCCGGCAGCGTGGTGGTTCGGGATAAGGAACTGGCGAAGATGAACGACGAACAGCTTACTATTTTCCGCCGCCGCAACATCGGGTTTGTGTTCCAGAATTACAATCTGGTGCCGATCCTGAATGTGTATGAGAACATTGTCCTGCCCGTGGAGCTGGATGGCGACACCGTGGATAAGAGATTCATGGATGAAGTCGTGAAGATGCTGGGCCTTCAGGATAAGCTCCAGAATATGCCCAATAACCTTTCCGGTGGCCAGCAGCAGCGTGTGGCGATTGCTCGCGCCCTGGTATCCAAACCGGCCATTATTCTGGCCGACGAACCCACCGGCAACCTGGACAGCAAGACCAGCGCCGACGTGTTGGGCCTGCTCCAGCGCACCAGCCGGGAATTCAATCAGACCTTGGTGATGATTACCCATAACAACGAGATCGCCCAGCTTGCCGACCGGATCGTGCGCATTGAGGACGGAAAAATCAAGGCGTAAGGAGGTAGGCAGCATGACACTACCGTTTGAAAATGATACAAACCGAGTCGTAAAAAAATTAGCAAAGGAAAGCCTGAAAAGCGAAAAGCGCCGGAATCTCATGGTGATGATTGCCGTTGCTCTGGCGGCGTTTCTGATTTGCTTTACAGGAATTGTGTCTACTTCTCTGGCACAAATGCAGCGCAATCAGGTTGTCGATACTTACGAGGCGGCTTATCTTGGAGTTGGGGAAGCCGACATTGAAACTCTGAAGGGTCTGTCGGAGTTTGAGCGTGTGGGCGGTTACTATGCGCTCGGAGAGGAACTTTCCGAACAGGGCTACAATGCCTCCTATGTGTATTGTGACGCAGAAATGATGGATATAGCCCAAGACCAGATGAATTTGTTAGAGGGCCATGTCCCCGAAAAGGCAAATGAAGTTGTTGTGAGTGAATACTTCCTATCCACTTATGGAAACAATGCCAAAATCGGTGATACTGTGACCTTAGATACAGAGAGCTTTCATGGCGAATACATCGTAACTGGTATTATGAACAGTGTGAATGAAAAAGAAGCGAATACCTGCGCTATCATTATTTCAAAAGAGGCACTGAATGAATGGAACGGGTTTAATCCGGCGGGGTATCGTGCCTATGTTCATTTCAAAAACAGCGATCAGTTAGGGGAAGAACTGATGACCTCATATTGCAGAGAGATTGCAGAAAAATATCAGCTTCCTATGCCAAAAATGAACAGTAAGTATTTTGCCTATGCTTCCAAATCTTTTGATTTTGTGTTGATGGCGAGTGTGATTGCCCTTGTTCTGATTGGCGGATATATTGTCATTCAGAGTATTTTCCGTATCTCCATCAATGATAAGATACAGAGCTATGGACAGCTTCGGACGATTGGTGCAACATCAAAACAAATCCGACGAATTGTGAGAAAAGAGGGACGGAAACTCGGCAGTGTTGGCATCCTAATCGGTACGGTACTGGGAGTGTTCAGCGGTTTTCTTCTGTTTCCCAAAGGTTTTCATGCCCTGAATTATGTGACAATGATTGTTTTGACGATAGTAAGCTGCTGGATTATGGTGTCTGTTTCCATCCGCAAGCCGGTGAAAATTGCGGCAGGAATTTCCCCCATTGAAGCAGTTCGCTTTACCTCAGCGCAAAAGAATATCCATAGCCGGAAGAAGAATATCAAGCTGAACCCTCTTTCGATGGGAATTGCAAATTTTAAGCGTGACCGCAAAAAGACGATCAGTATTATCGCGTCTTTGAGCCTGGGGGGGATTATACTGCTTGTGGTATCCTCTTGTGTCTTGTTACGCTCGCCAGAGGCACTTGCAAGACAGTTTTTCCCGGACTGTGATTATAAAATTTATTTAGATTCTGATTTACCAGAAGATAAAGTCATGGCAGAGGGAAATCCACTCAACGATGAATTAAAGCAGGAGATCCTATCTATTGATGGTGTCACAGATGTAATTGCAAGCAGACAGTCACTTCATGCAACTTATAAGACAGACATTTCTCAAACTTCCGGGATGTGCGATATGCTGACCGACCAAAATTATGCCGCAGTTGAAGCGGCGCTGACAGAGGGAAGTATGCCAACAGATCCCCATAGCATTGTGATTGATTATAATACCACAAAGCGATATGAAGATATGGGAGTTGGCTCAACGGTCCAACTTTCTTTCGGAGAAGATCAGCCGCCTATTTCGGTTACTATATCGGGATTATACAGTCCTTCAAAAGTATATTCGGGGCATGGAAAACTGCATTTGGATGGAGCTTTGCTTTTTGCGCCAGAAGCCCTTTTCCACGAACTGCACCCAGAAATAACCTCTTTCGATTATTCGTGGAGTATCATAAGTGATCCAAACAAATCGGAAAGCGTGAAAGCGGAACTGAAAAACATTGTAGCCAGCCATAGTGACATTGCTTTAGACGATATAAATACTGTAATTGAGTATGAGAAAATGACAAATTCATTTGCATTTGGAAGTATGCAGGCGCTCTCGTGGCTGGTTTTCGTGTTTGGTGTTGTGAACCTTGTCAATACTACACTTTCTAATCAGATGTCCCGAAAACAGGAAAACAGTATTTTGCGTTCCATTGGACTGACCCAAAAGCAACTATGTAATATGAACATCTACGAAGGTCTGTGCTATGCGCTTTTTGCAACTTTAGCGACTTTGATTGTAGGGGTTCCGGTTTCTATAATTGCTTGCAGAAAAATGAGCATAGCAAGTTTTGCTGGAAATGTCGTGCCATATCGGTTCCCTGCTTTAGAAATGGGATTGTTTATATTGGTGCTATTCGGAATGGAATTGATTTTGTCCGTTTGGACGATTAGCCGACAGAAAAAGCAATCCTTAATTGAACAAATGAGAATGATAGAATAAGTGTAAGGTTAGGAGGTGTTTTCCCATGACTTTGCCATTTGAAAATGATACAAGCAAAATCATAAAACGTATATCAAATAAGAGTCTAAACTCTAATCGCAAAAGAAATCTATTTACTATTTTGACGATTGCACTTGCAAGCGCTTTACTGTCGGCTATTGTGCTGTATGGCTTTGGTGTTTCTCAAAAAACAGAAAATGATAATGCAGGTACAGCGCAGATTGTATATCATGCTCTTTCCGAACAACAAGGGCAAGAGTTGTATCATCAAGATGAAATTGCGTGGGTAGGAGAATTTGTTAATGCTTTTTCTGAGCCGGTCAACCATTCAATGGTTAACTTCATGTACGCAAATGCTGAGATGTTAAAATCGCAAAAAATGGGCTATTCGGGGGAATTGCCAACCGAGGAAAACGAAATTGTAGTTCAAAAATCATGTTTGGACAGTCTTGGGTATAGCTATGAATTAGGACAGATAATCAAGATTCCTTTTTCCGATGGCAAAACTCACGACTTTAGATTAACAGGAATTTTAGACGTTGAGACGGGCGATATAGGACAATATACGGCTATCATATCCAAAGAGTTAGTAAAGCAGCAATATGGGAATGAGGCTTCTTTTGATTTCTACATCGGTTTAACAGATGCCAAACATTTGAGTGAAGAAGAAGCTACTGAGTATGCAAATGCCTTAGCTGCAACATTGAACATTTCTGATGAAAACACAATTATTCGTTCCACCTATTTTAATCTTAGAGATAATAGAGATGGCAGAACGGATATGCTGTTTTATTTGCTGATTGGATTTATAACTCTCATTGGCTCTGGAATTGTAATCTATTCTATTTTTTATATCTCCATTGCAAGTAATATCCGTGATTACGGGCAGCTTCGTACCATAGGAACTACCAAAAAACAAATTAAAAAAATGGTTTATCGGGAAGGAAAACTGCTTTCTGCTATTGGTATTCCTATCGGTTTAGTTCTTGGAAATGTGATCGGATACTTTTTGATTCCTGATGGTTGGTACTGGTTGACTACTTTGTGTGTAACTGCTGGTGTAGGACTTTTTACATTGTTCATTGTTATGTTTTCCATTAGCGTGCCTGCTAAAAAAGCTGCAAAGGTTTCTCCAATGGAAGCACTTCGATATTCAAGTTATGAAGGGAACCTGAAACAAAGTTCTGTACTGCATCGTAAAATAAATCCTGCATCTCTTGCCAGAATGAATTTATCCAGACAAAAAAGGAAGTCTGTATTGACGATTTGTTCTCTTTCCTTTGGTGGTTTGCTGGTAATTTTGATTTCGACAATGTTGCTTTCGTATGATGCAGTTGCAGAAGCAAAAGGTCAGGATTTTCCTGTTGGAGAATTTGATATTAGACTGAATGCTAATCAATCCTTTGATACCGCCGATGTTTCCTTAGCCGGATTACAACAACAAAGCCTATTTAACGATGATTTTATAAGTGCAGTAGAATCCATTGATGGTGTTACGGGGATCAAACGCTGGTATTTTACGGATGCACAATATCGTGTGAACGGACAATCGCGCAAATGGATTCAAGGGTTTAGCAAAGATGAACAACAGAATTTAGAGAAAAATGTCATTGCGGGAACGGTTGACTACGATGAATTAGTGGCGAACAACGGAATTGTCCTGTTGGACAAAACCAGAGAAATCTATGAGATGGAAGCTGATTTAGGAGATACTGTTGAGGTTGACTATGAAAATGCTTCCGGTGAGATCGTTACAAGAACCTATACAATTATGGGAATCGTTAGTGATTACGCTTATTCCGGCTTTCAAAAATGCTTCACACTTCCAGAACAGCTTATGAATGAAGCAACCGGACAGGATTGTACCAGTACAGTTTCCATAATTACTGACACTGACAATTTGGATGCGATTGAAGCCAACTTGTATCAGCTCATAGACGGAAATAGTGGTATGGTTATCAAAACTTTGGAGGATAGTGTAGCTTACTATAATATGAATCAACGGATCGGCTTTGGAGCACTGTTGATTGTAGCTATTGTGGTTGTATGCTTTTCTTTCATTAACCTTGTTAATACAACGATTACAAACTTTTTATCCCGCAAACAGGAAATCGGTATGTTACAGGCGATTGGCCTGAGCAAAAAGCAACTTATCAAAATGCTGCGGCATGAAGGGTTGATTTATTCTGCTTTTGCTATGTTTGTAACATTAGTTTTAGGTACAGGTCTTGGTTTTGTATGCGTACAGGTGTGCAAATCTATGAATCCTTACTTCTTCTATTCATTCCCGTGGCCGGTAATATTGATCTATTTGGCGATTCTTCTGATCGTTCAAATGATATTGATTTCCTATACAACGGGAACCTTAAAAAAGCAGTCTTTAGTTGAACGAATGAGGGAAATGGAATAATAATTGCTCTATATCTCGATCATCAAGCAGAAGCAAAATTTCCTCATTGAGCAGATGTGGATTGTGGACTAACAACTGCTGGCCGGGACAGAAAATTTCTGTTCCGGCCAATTTTTTTGTTTTTAGGACATTTCTGCAACATTTCCTCTTTAGGCTTATTATACACGAAGGGAGGCTATAAACTATGAAACCTATTTTGCTTGTGGATGATGATATTATTTTCTTAGATTTATTAGCGGCATCTTTAAAAAGAAAAGGATTTGCAGTCATAAAAGCAAGTTCGGTCGCAGAAGCAAAAAATATTTTGAAAGAACACACCCCGCTTTTAATTTGTTCAGATTTGGTTATGCCTAAAGAAAGCGGCTTTGATCTATTGGATTTTATACATAATAGATTTCCCAACATTCCCTTTATCGTAATGTCTGCTCATGATAAAGAGGTTTTTTCTGATGAAGCAATTCGTCTCGGCGCTGTTTATGCAATTTCAAAATGTCAAACTCGATTGCTTGAAGAGAATATTATAAAGTTTGCCAATCAATCTTTGCCTATTAATGAACGAATAGTTCCACATCGGTTGCTTTATCTCCACAAAGATAAAACCAGTGGTGAAGTTTTAAGGGCTGCCCTCTTACAAAGACAATACCATGTGACGCTTTCAATGAACATTGCTGATGCACTTTCAGAGCTGATTGAGAGTTCTGAAATCAAATTAATTCTTTGCGATAGTTCTTTTGATGAAGGTTCTGCGCTGGATTTATTAAAGGAATTGCGAGAAAACACTTTGCTCCATTTATTACGAGCAGACATACCACCTTGTATTGTAATACTACAAAAATGCGATTCCATACAAGAGGGTGCCTACCTACAAGAAGGGGCTTATTCCCATTCCCAAATGTTTGGTAGACCTGCTGCGGGAAGTTAAAGAGAAATCTATATCCGAATATGTGATAGCAGATAGCAAGGGGCAACCGCTTTCGTATTCGCAGTTTCAGAGGGTTTGGAAGTATGTGACTGTCCGGACTGCCAAGCCCCGCAACTATTATAAGTATGTCAACGGCCAAAGCATTAAGTACACAGTTACCCCTACCCTCGGCGGCCATCAAAAGAACAATCCTAAACTGATATACGCCATCGACTTCGACGTGACGCCACACCAACTTCGGCACACCTACATTACCAATCTGCTTTATGCTGGAGTTGATCCTAAGACGGTTCAGTATCTTGCCGGACATGAAAACAGCAAGACAACGATGGACATTTACGCGCAGGTGAAGTATAATAAACCCGAAGAACTTTTGAGTGTGGTGAACGCCGCATTTCGACAGTAAAATTGAGCATCTGATGTCCCCATTTTATGATTAAATAGTGGGGCAACTTTTAAGGTGAAAGCCCAAAAAGCCTGAAATCTCAAGGAAAAGCGGACGTAAGACAGTTTTAGTACGGCCTCAAAGCCGCTCGTCGCGCACCTCAGTTCAGCAAGAGATAATTTCTCTTACAAAATGCTCAAAAGCCCTGAAAACACTACGTTTTCGGGGCTTTTTATTTTTGATACTTCTGTTTCTGTTTGAGGAAATTTGATGCTCTTTATCCCCTTTTTAATGGGTTAACCATAGGGGAAAACTTGTTTTTAGACCCATAATGGGTTAAAAAATAGGGGAAAATTTGCCTGCTTTCCTCGTTTGGGGAAACCTGTGCAGAGATCAATTTTTAACTTTTAGTGCTTTTGTTTCGGTTTGAATCTCTTTGCCGAAGTTTATTCCCATATATTCCATATCATAAAGTTTAAGACCCAGTTGCCAGTCATGGTAGTTGGGCCTTTTTTTGTATCTGCTGATTCCATAGAACAAGCAAATGAAGGTTGTATGAAAAAATTTTAGAAAAATTTCTCGGACCCTTATATTTTTGCCTTTCTCGTGTTCTACCCCTTGAGGGGATAAACCCTCTCAACTGCACCTTGCTACGAAAATAAGTCGTAGCGTGAACCTTGACAAAGCGTTTTTCAACGC
>OCIU01000332.1_pt1 | contig 46911 bp, 56 predicted proteins | sample 1538471 | NCBI WGS metagenome assembly OCIU01 (sample SAMN04571693, study PRJEB22368) | human gut metagenome | biome: human gut; material: stool | host: Homo sapiens | place: Luxembourg | collected 2012-06-01 | reverse complement strand
TTTGCCCATAAAAATATGCACCTCCAAAAGCGTCTAACTTTTGGGGTGCATATCAATCAACTGGTTGAATTAGTTGATTTCGAGCTTTTTCTTTTTATCAGTATATCTCTTGACTTTTCAGGTAATTAGAGTGATTTATATAGTACCTGTTACCGAGGAACGCTTGACGCAGATAAAATGTAAAAGTTTCGTAGAGTGAACTACTCTACGAAACCCGACTTTATTCGACTAATTAGCATTATACCCGATGTCGTTATAATTGTCAAGGTGTAAATTACAACGACTTTGTAGATTCTACAAGTTTTTAATGAGATTATTATTTTAACAAAAGGTTTTTTCTCAAGTAAAATAGAGCTACAGGAGGTGATATCCGTGCCAAGGCAGGGAAAAAACATTTATTTAAGAAAAGATGGTCGTTGGGAAGGACGATATCAAAAAGAGAAGGTCAACGGCAAACGCAAATACGGCTATGTTTTTGGAAGAACATATGAAGAAGTTGAACAGAAGCTTATTGCTGTAAAAGCAGAGGCACAAGCACCAAAGTCTTTGTCGAGTTTCTTATTTGAGAACGTTTCTTTGGAGTGGTTAGACGCACAGAAGCCCCAGTTAAAAATATCAAGTTATGCCAAATATGCAAATCTTCTGAATTCTTATCTGCTTCCATCGTTTGGAATCATGCCGATTCAGTCGATTACGCGGAACATTGCAATGAAATACAGCCGGGAGTTGCTGGCATCAGGAGGAGTATCCGGACAGGGATTGGCTCCAAAAACGGTAAACAGTATCGTATCTGTTTTGAAAAATGTGCTTGAATATGCAAGCAGAGAACTCGGCATTTCAACGACATCCATAGGGGATATTTTCGTGAGGCAGCCGCAGAAACCGATGCGTGTATTGAGCAGACTTGAGCAAACAACTCTAAGTGATCAGTTAAGAAACGAACCAAGTCCGTGTAATTTAGGAATTTTGTTGTGCCTGTATACGGGAATGCGAATCGGAGAAATATGCGCTCTTACGTGGGGAGACATTAATATCGAGGAACAGTACCTATTTATACATAAATCCATGCAGAGAGTACAGACAGGAGATAATGATGTAAAAACAAAAGTTATTATTCAGACACCCAAGAGTGATTGCTCCATAAGAAAAATACCAATACCAGACGAAATGCTACAATTGCTAATTCAGTCCAGAAAACAAGATGATGCCTTCTTTCTGACCGGGATGATTCACAGCTACATGGAGCCAAGGAGTATGGAAAACCGATTTAAAACGGTGACCGGTATTTGCGGTATCTCAAATATCAACTTTCATGCATTACGTCACACTTTTGCGACCAGGTGTGTGGAGCTTGGATTTGACATCAAAAGTCTTAGTGAAATTCTTGGCCACGCAAGCGTAAATATCACTTTGAATCGTTATGTTCATCCTTCTATGGAGCTAAAGCAGGAAAATATGAATCGTCTTTCTGCGCTTTTGACCACAAAATAAGCCGTCATTTTAAACCGTCAAAAGACCGCCTGAACCCAATGAACCCAAAGGGTTCGGCGGTTTTTTCGTAGAGTAGTTCACTCTACGAAAATGAAGCTAGACTGACCGAAGGACAGGTTATCTGTTCTTTCCTGCAAATTAGTATAGAAGGGAGGTAGTAGAAATGGATAATAGTGTAATTGCAATTATTGTTATTATCTATTCGGCGTGGGCTATTTATTCGGGATTTAAAGTTCTTACTGGACGTTCAGCATGGCTTGACACTAAAGCACCTGTCAATATGATTGTAAAAATCGTACTCAGCGTTGTCGTTGGATACGTGATAGGTGTATTCTATTTGATTTATCTTATTCTTAAACTTATTTTTCACTTTTGAGAACGAGCTATACTTTGAATGGTGCGTTATTCCATAGTTATCCTGTGGAGTGTAAAATAATGCAAATAATAATGAGGAGGTGAAAATTATGGCAAAGCTTACACTGAATGCAGCGGAAATGGCAAAACTGAATTCCATGATTAGTAAAGCTGAAAAAGAAAACAATAACAGCAAATATGCTTACGATCCTGGCTTCTCGGCTTATTCATGCAGTTGTACCGCACACAAAAAGTCATGTGGTTGGGACTAATTTAACATCATTGGTTAACTCAACATACAAGGACTTTTCTTTCTCGGAAGCAGAGATCGTGTGGATGGTTTGTATTCTGCGATTTCTGCTTCCTTTTATCTATTATCATAACAAGAAAGGTTATTAAAGATATGGAAGATATTATTAAGGTGAACAAAAAAGCAATGCTTCTAGTCACGGAAGAATGCAATTTAAATTGCGTGTATTGTTATGAACATTATAAAAATCATTCAAAAATGGATTTTGACACCGCTAAAAGAATCCTCGATAAGTTTTATGCTAATACTAAGACGGGAGATACAGTGCTAATAGAAATTTTTGGTGGAGAAGCGTTTACTAATTTCCCACTGATAAAAAAAATAGATGACTATGTTATGGGTGAGTATGCCGATAGAACAAATTTGTTTGAAACGACAACAAATGGAACACTAATTCACGGCGAAGTTCAATCGTGGTTGTACGAACGTAGGGATAGATATGATATTTCTCTGAGCTTGGACGGGACACGTGAAATGCATAATCGCAATAGACCGTTGCTTTCCGGTGCTGGTAGTTATGACAAAATAGATATCGACTTTTTCCTTAAGACATGGCCTGATTGTCAGGCGAAAATGACAATGTCCGAACTAACAATGGATAATCTTGCAGAAGGTATAATGTATATCCATAGTTTGGGTTTTGTATGTGACGCAACTCTCTCAACGGGAGTGGATTGGAATTTTAAGGATAGTGAGTCAATTTTTGTTCGTGAACTTGGTACACTTGTGGACTTTTATTCTCAAAATCCAGATTTAAAGTTGTGTACAATGCTCAATTACGATTTGCGACTTGTTTTTTCAAAGCTGAATAAAGAACTACGGTTTTGTGGAGCAGGTGAACTTACAACTTGTTTTGATCTGCACGGAAATGAATATCCGTGTCAAGGATTTGCCCCAGTTTCTCTAGGAGAAGAAGCCAAGTTGTTTAAGGATTATGATGTTAACAAGTTAACCTTAACACAGGATAATCCTTGTGTGAAGTGCAAATTTTTCTTCCTGTGTGCAAACTGTTATAGCGCGAATTTTTGCACGACAGGATGTACTCATTTGGTTGACAGAAATTTGTGCATGGCGTATCGTCTTTGCATTTTGGCTAGCTCAAAAATTCAATACAACAGAATTTTGACAAAAGAGCATTTTACTGATGAAGATAGGTTAATATTAAAGGCTATAAGTGTCATACAGTCTGAAATTATAAACAATCCATCGCCAATTAATGGAGAAAAATGTCATGTTTGTGATCCAAATAGCAGATGTTGTTGATGTCCTTAAGTTTTTCAACTGTGATTCGACTGTTTTAACTATTGACTTGATATCACATTATCAAGTCAATAAAAAAGTTGTTTTAATTATAAAAGCAAAAACTAGTTCTAAAGATTATATTCTGAAATTTTATAGTGATAACGTAGTTGATGTGAAAAAAGAAAATTTGCAGTGTGAATTTTCTGAGTTTTTATTTGCCGAGGGAATTGCCGTGCCCCATAAGTATGCGGTAAAAGGCGAATATGTCGTCAAATTAAAAATCGGCTATATACTTTTCTTTGTCACGGTAGAAGACGTATTTGGCGGGGACATTGAAATAGTGTCTAAAGATTCTGCGTATCAACTCGGAAGAATTTTAGCGGAAATTCACAGAATTAGTCGGCAGGCAGATTATCACTTGCCGACCGGAATTGCATTTAATTCTTTGTATTCGCCGAAAGTTGAATATGAATCAGTCTGGAAAAATATTAGCTTACCAATTGGTGATGAAATAAAAAAAACCAGAGAGTTACATAATAGGTCAATTGTAAAATTGCGACAACTTTGGAAAGAATTACCAGCATACGCAGTCCATGGTGATTTAGCATTAACGAGCAATCTAATGTATGACGAAAAAAAAGGATACGGCATAATAGATTTCAATCTTTCAGGGGATGAAATTTTGTTGGGTGATTTGCTAATTACATGGTACAGTTCAAGATATTCGGAATCATTTATAAAACAAATATCATCACAAAACATTCTGAATATAAGACAAGCATTTTTTTCTGGATACTTTGATGTGTGTCAACTTCATAAATCAGAAGTCGATATTTTTGAACAGAGTTCCAAGATTATAAATGGACTGTTTTTTTCTAAATATGTAGCAAGCAAATCAGTTAAAAACAATGCAGATATGGTTCAATTATATGCTAAGGTTCCTGAAAATTTTGATCGGTTTGATTTCTTGGATTGTGTCAACACCTTAATTGATGAATAAAATGACCGTCACAATTGGAAGTTAAAGTAGTTTTTATAGAAAACCATAATTGCCCTTGTTGTATATGCCTGCGTTTTTACAGTATAAATCTCAACAGAAGAGGTGATTGAAATTGAATTATGTCAATGAAGTTGAGTCTTTATATAAGGAAACACTACATAAATTGAGTACGGGTGTTAATTTGACTTCCGTAGATTTTCTTGGACTGAATTTTGATAAAAGAGGACAAATTGAGTTTAAAATATACAGCCCTCCTATATATCAATCAAAAGTATCATCTTCCTCATGCCAAATTGAAAAATACATTTATTCAAATAATATGTATAGGTTGACTTGTGTCGCGCACAGCTTAAGAGGTTCTCGTCACTACATTGTTCTTAAGAATAAAAGTAAAGGCAATGTTAAAAGACTTTTAAATGCAGTTGGTTACTCCTGCTCATGGTTTGGACAGTATATTAATCAAATACTTTCTATATCAGAAATGGCTACCATATCAGGTTGTCATACTAATAATTCTGAAACAGGGAGATCATCCCAAACTTTAGCTGATGGTTATTCCTCGATTCACATGATTGGGTTTAAAACCTTTTCGTCCGGTGATAGCGCGGTAAATATTGAGTGGTTGACTCGAAAAATGTCATGCGAGGATAGTTACAGTTCAGATTACTCGTATGATGATAAATACTATTTGTCATTTCTTGTGTCAATGGACGACAGCACTATCAGAACACTGTGTAAAGAAGCTAATGATTTGTTTTTTCAGGAAATAGAGAACGACGAGTTACATATATGGCTTTTCGCCTCTGATTATTATAAGAATTCTAATTGTCGATTTAAATTGTATTTTAAGTGTACTGAAAAAACCAACCCTGATTCAATATTGTCAAAACTTTTTTTTTGGACAAATTGTAAAAGTTATTACTTGTGTAATAGTTTGGACGAATCAAATGCATATGATCAGCGTTGTTGTGAGATTGAGTCGTTTATACATACACATGAAAGCCTAAAGCTGTACGGATTTGCATTGGGAATGAGCAGTATTGAAAAAAGTATTAATCTTTACTTTACACAAAATTGAAATATTGAAATAATAGAATGCGGGATGTGAGCATTATTATGAATGAGTTAATTACACTCGTAAATGAGAGCGATGAAGTTATAGGGTTCGAAAACAAATTGACTGCTCATGAATCAGGGAAACTACATCGAGCCTTTTCTCTATTTATCATAGATAAATCTGAGCAGTCTTTGTTAATACAAAAGAGAGCTATTGACAAATATCACTCTGGTGGACTATGGACAAATGCATGCTGTTCTCATCCAAGAAAAGGCGAAGAACTCCTTGATGCGGTATGCCGGAGAGTCAAAGATGAGCTTGGTATATCAGTACCTGATTCAGCTTATGAGGGAAAAGACCTGTGGGAATGTAAAAAGTTTACCTATCGAAAAGATTATGGCAAATATATTGAATACGAAATAGATCACGTGTTTATTTGGAGTGTTGACAAAACAACTATTCAACTTATTCCAAATAAAAAAGAAGTTGACGATTTATTATGGATCGACATATTTGACTTGGAAAATTGGATGACAACTAAGCCCGAAGAATTTACAGTATGGTTTTTTCCCGCTTATGAAATATTTATAAATGAGGTGTTATCCAATCCAACAATGATGCGTTCACCAATATCTTCGTCTTTATTTGATGTTATTCAAAAGAAGAAAAACGAGGTTCTTATTTTTTGAGAAAGGACGGATCTATTCAATGAATCATGGAATTAATGAAAACGAAAGGCGTCAGGAAATAATCAAAAAATTGACCTATGAATTACCCGTGCTGCGGGCAAGGATAGGTGCGTCACAGGCAGAAATTGCTGACCGGCTGGGAATATCTCGTCAAACATATTGTAGTATTGAAAACGGAAAGAAGGATATGAATTGGACTACATGCGTTGCTTTATTTGCCGTGTTTCACAGCAATGCGGAAACTCGAGAAATGCTTAAACGAATTGAGGGGCTAAAAGATGCCGCTGTAAACGAGCTTGAAATATGAGTTTTAATAAAAATGTCGAGAAAAAGTTCACAGAGACGACATTATAGGTAGGATATCTTTCTTAGAAAAGATGCTTTAAGAAAGCAGGTGTCGATATGAAGAACTGTTCGTACTGTGGACGAATCAACGACGATGATGCATTGTTTTGTTGTAAATGCGGTAGAGCGTTTAACGAAAATGAGGTTGAAACATTTAATCCAATCGCAGACGCGATGATGCATTATGATGAAGTCGTAGCCTCTCCAAAACAAAAACGGTTATGCTGCCCAAAATGCAAATCAAATCATTTGCAGGCTATAGTGGAGACAGCAACCTCTGCAAGAACAATTGGGAATGGTTATTCTCCGGCAAAAGGTTGTTTAGGTTCCTTGCTGTTTGGTTCTGGGGGATGGCTTCTTGGGGCGTTGGGACAGCGGCAAAGAACAATAATTGAAACTCAAAATCGAAATTATTGGATTTGCAATGATTGCGGAAATAAATTCAGAAACACAGAAGATTGGCACGAAGAAATCAAGAAAAAAGAGCAAGCTGTTAAAGTCAATCTTGTGCTAACAATCATTTTTGTTATCGTTGCCATGTTACTGTTTACAGGTGGTGAAGTATCCTCAGTTTTTGGCATCGTGTTTTTGGTTGTTGGAGCGGTAAATGCTATCACATTTTTCCTAGGAAAAGCAAGGATTCAAAACGAACTTCAACGTCTTAATGATCTCGAAAGATCTTCTATGGAGTAATTCAGCAAGTAAAAGATTTTCAAAAACAGTTGGGAAAACCCAGAAAACTGCGACTTGATAAACAAAAGGATAAGGAGTGTGACAAACATGGGCAGTTTATTCCAAGACATGCTAGGCAGCGACGGTCAAATGATCGATACAAATGTTGATATCGTTTTTGTGATCGATGCTACCGAGAGTATGCAGCCGTTAATCGACAAAGTTAAAAGTCTAACTCTGTCATTTCGGGAAGAACTTGAGAGAGGTTTGGAAAAGAACAAAAGAAGAATCCATAACCTTCGCAGCAAAGTAATAGTGTTCCGAGACTATTACGTTGATGACAAATATGCAATGGAGGAATCCAGGTTTTTCATCCTACCGGAGGAAAAACAGGACTTTCACAATTTTGTTTCAAAGATTCGTGCCGGAGGTGGCGGAGATGAACCCGAAAGCGGCCTTGAAGCTTTAGCTCTTGCCCTCAGATCCGATTTTGTCAAAGAAGGCAAAAAGAAAAGACATATTATCGTATTGTTCACGGATGCATCCGCTCATGAATTTGAGCAGCAAAAAGACGGAGTGCCCAATAATTATCCGGTGAAAATGTATAGAAACCTCGGTGACTTGTATCAAACATGGGGAACGGGACAAGATGCTCTGGGTGTTTCATCTGATTTTTCGGCTCAGATGTCAAAAGATGCAAAACGATTGGTGCTGTTTGCCCCTAGTCTTTATCCATGGAATGAAATGGAACTGGATCTGGAAAATGTGATTCGAAAGGATATGGACAAAGGAAATGGAGGGCGTGATTTGGATTTGGATGATGTGATTGCTTTGATAGCAAATTCTATCGCTTAATTATATCAGCCATATATAACAAGAAAAAGCATAGGAAGGATGTGCCATTATGTTTTTCAAAAAGAAAAATTCATCTGCAAACCAAAAACCAGTTAAGAGCACAGCCGTAAACCAACCAACTACTGAGAAGCCAAAGAATCCTGATGAAAAGACATTTAAACTCGAGGATTTAGTCAAGGCGTGCGACCATTATGCCGGTACTGAGGATGAAACGTTTCTTGTTAAGTTACTTGCAGATTGTTTGTATAATGGGACGAATGGTATTGAACGAAATCTCGACATGGCATATGATTACTATTCCAGATTATCAAATCTTGACAGGGCTGCCGGTATATGCGGGTTAGGTCGAACAGATATAGCAATAGGACTGGAACGTGATGATAGATTTCGCTTCTCGTTAGGCGTTAACAGAGTCTATGAAGCATACACCCTTGGCGATGAGGATGCGAAAAAAACTCTCGAAATAGTTGCCGAAAGCGGTATGTTTGATAATATTACAACTTTTAATGAAATGGTTCATTTTTGCGCAAACTGTAATGACATAAAATAATATTTTACATAACTGAAGGAGAAATATTAATATGGGACTTATCAACAAACTTGCCGGGTTAGCCGGAGAAAGCGTTCGTATACATAGAACTGCAAATCAGGAAGATCAGCTTGATCCGCAGACAAAACAATGGCTGGACAATCTTAAGCAGAATGCACAAGCAGGAAATACGGACGCTATGTTTGAACTTGGTGTATGCTATTACCAAGGCAAATACACTGCATATAATCCCAACCAGGCGTGCTCTTGGTGGACCGAGGCGGCAAACAGAGGACATGTAAGTGCGCAATACAACTTGGGATTGATGTATCACGGAGATGCATCAAATATGCTTTATGATGAAAATTTGGCCGGTTACTGGTTTAATGTTGCTGCAAACAACGGCGACCAAGAAGCTTATGAAATGTTGCAGTATTACAAGTACAGCAATTTCAGAAACAAATGGGTTAGACGATAACTCAACTAATGCTCTAATAAAATAATATCATTTAGGAGGAAACTAAAATGGCAGACATGCAGGATATGCTCGGCTCAATGGGCGCAACAGGTGAAGGAATCGATACAAACGTGGATATTGTGTTTGTAATTGATGCAACGCGCAGTATGCAAACTACGATTGATATGGTAAAAGCGTCCGCACTCTCTTTCCATGAGAATTTAAACAAATGTTTAGGTGATGCAGGACGAATTATTAAAAATCTTAGAATCAAAGTCGTATGGTTCAGAGACTTTTACTATGACGGAAAATATGCCTATGGAGAATCCAAGTTCTTTGAATTGCCGGAAGAGCAGGAGGATTTTCATGATTTTGTTACTGGAATCAATGAGGCTGGCGGCGGTGATGAACCTGAATGTGCGCTTGAAGCTCTTACTTTGGCTATGCGTTCCGACTTCGTTCAGGACGGCGAAAAGAAAAGACATATTATCGTGCTGTTCACGGATGCGGAAGCCCATGCTTTTGAAGACTTTGATCGCTTAGTTGAAGAGGCGGCTCAAAAAGGATGCAAGCCCGAGATGTATCCTGAAAACATGCCAAAGGATTTATCAGAGTTCTATAATGCTTGGCAAGGAAACGACATGAATCAGGGCGCTCTTGGTAGCGAAGGTGGATCTACTAGACTTGATCCGAAAGGGCGTAGACTGGTATTGTTTGCCCCTAACGCATATCCTTGGACGGACATGGAAGTCGAACTGGAGAACACTATCAGAAAAACAATTGAAGCAGGAGAAGGTGGAAGCGAACTCGATATGAGCGACGTCTATAGCATGATTGCATTTTCCCTCTAATCTCCAATCAAAAAAGTTACAAAGGAGGTTTTGAGTCCGAATGATTCCCTTTAGTTTTCAAAAAGGAAACAAGTCTGCCGGATGTGAGGATGCACCTCCGATTGCGAATGAACGCTTTTCGGTGGTTTGCGATGGACTGGGCGGCGCAGGCTCTACAAAGCATGCAATTATCGAAGACGGTGCAACTACTGTCTCCACGCGGACAAGCGGCTATCTGGGTTCCCGAATTGTAGCTGAATGTGTCAAATCGTATTATTCAGATTATTACGATGCCCTTTCAAAAGAAATAACATCTCATAGCAGAACAGCTAATTTGCCTCGTTTTCTGGAATCTTTGAAAGATCATATCCAGTCCTCATTTGAAGTCAACATGAAAAAGTGGGACATTAAGCCATCGCACAGCAGAACGTTAAAGGACTTTCCCACTACTTTGGCTTCAGCGTTATACTTTCCAAATCCAAAAGGTGTCACGATTCTTGCTGTTTGGGCGGGTGATTCAAGAGTTTACTTGTTTACTCCCAAAAAAGGATTGCAGTTGCTGACCCTTGACGATGCAAAAAATGCTGAAGACGAAATGAACAGCGCATCGGAAATGACAAATTGCATCTCATCGGGCAATGCATTTAGCTTGAATTTTGCAATTTATGAACTCAATGAGCCAGGTGTGTGTTTTTGTTGTTCAGATGGTTGTTTCGATTATCTTCAATCTCCTCTTCATTTTGAATGGCTGCTTCTTCATACAATTCTTGAATGTATGCCGAACGCAAAAAAAGATAATTTGGGAGTTGCCTTGGCAGACAGCATTAAAGACAATATGTATATGTCTATCGGCGATGATACCACGATGTCAGGCATCATATACATGATAGAATCCAGTCAACAAATGAAAAAACTGTTTAAGGACAGAATGGCAAATGCCGGCACACTGGCAATTCGCATGAATGATAGTCTTAAGGAACTGAAAAAGGTTCAAAACGAGCGTGAATCTGCGCAAAAGACATGCCGCCTTTTTGAGGAAAGAATTTTTAATGCTATAAGGAACGAAGTATGCATGACGCTCAAGGGAACTTCCTATAACCCTTCACTACGCTCCTTCTTGGCGTCGCTGCCGTTTTTCTCGGATTTCTCATCAAAAGGACATTCCGTTGAAACTGAAATCGAAGAGGAATGCGAAATCGAGATTCGTAAAATGCAAGAAACGGCATATCAGACAAAGAATATTTGTCGAAATATGTTTGTTTGCGACTATTTGAAGTGGCAACGACTGATGGATGAGCAAGGTGGCGCATCATCATTTTGGGGACAAATTCCGCTGATTACAAGGGGCCAAAACAAAACTGTCCACGCTTATGATAACCCCTCCAGGGCAATACAGTCATTTTTAACTTGCATTGAAATGTATAAACACCCATTCTTCAGAGATGTTGTGAGACTTCCTGCAATTTCAGATGACGAGATTGAGAAATATATTCAGTCACAGATTATTCTGATTGAGCAGATAGTAGCAATGCTGAACGATAATAACGGTGAATTAAATGACTTATGGTCGCAAGCGTTTTTCTCAACAGACAATTTTTCCAGAGAGAGAAACCAAAACGATAGAAGTCCCCAGTTTGAAGCATATTTCGATCAGGCTATCAACAATCCACAGTCAAGCCAAATTGCAAGTGCTTTAACAAAACGTAAGATAAACGAGTATCTCGAACAAGGCAGTCATATTTCTGTAATTCGTGAAAGATACGAAAAAGAGATGCAACGTAGACTGGATAAAATCCCTGAGGATTTTTGGAGCGAGCACAAAAATGAAATAATCGATGCTGTTCTATCCGAAAATGAAGTGGTTGTAAGCAGATTATTCGCAAATACAGACGTTTCAATAGATCGTCTTGTTGCGTACTCAAAAGCAAAGAAAACGCTTTCACAAATTGATGAGAGAATAAAAGAAGCACAGATTTCAGTCGATGAAATCTGGATGCAATACAAATCAGAATATCAATTATTCATAGTAGTCTCTGAGAAAGGGGTATGTTGATGCAGACATTGCACGGTTATACACTAGATGAAACTCAATGGAAAGCCAAGGGCGGTGGCGGGCTTTGCAATATAGCGACTAAAGGTGGAAAAAAATACTTCATAAAAAGACTCACTACTCCTAAATATCCAGAATCGGACAAGTTCACTGGCTCTTTTAGGAAGCAAAAAATCGAGGAATGTGATGCTTGGCTAAGGCGACGCAAAGAGATCGTAAAGGCGCTTCCCGGTAATGGAACTGGTACGCTTATAAAACCAATCGAATACTTCAGAGACGGACCCTGCTATTATGAAGTCGCAAATATGGTCGATGTTACCAGTATTCCATATGACCGAATTTGGAGAGAATCGAAACTTGATAAAGCCCGTATTATGCTTACGGTTGCTATGAGCTTGGCAGATGTTCATAAGGTTGGAGTTGTACACGGTGACTTAGATCCTAACAATATTTTAATATCTCGAGCGGCTGGAGGAAATCTTGTTACAAAGCTTATTGACTTCACTGATTCGTTCCTCGAAAGCGATCCCCCCGATATTATAATGTCCAAAGATTTTTGGTGGAGTCCGGAAGTAGCATTATATTCAAAGGCCTCTGAACAAAAGCCCAATCCTTATCGACGGTATATATCATGCAAGGCGGACGTTTTCTCCTTGGGCATAGTCTTTCACCAGTATTGTTCCAAAGGAGGAAAAGCGCCCATTTGCACGAAACCGCAACCTTGGCAAGAGTTTCAAATTGGGAAAAAGCCTCAAATTTCTTCTGAGATAGAGCCGGAATTCAGAGAACTTATTTCTTCAATGCTGGAAGTTGAACCGGACAACAGACCCAGTATGGCGGAAGTGCATAAAGCACTGCTTCATATCTTAAGGCCTGTCTCTGCTCCCGGCGGAACCAGCATCCAAAGAGAGAAACAAAGTACTGAAAGCAAAAAGGAGTATGTGCCTAATGATTTCGGAAAATCAAAGAGATACGAAGAGCCATCCGATGGCCGTGGTGGCGTTCCCTTTTCAGCTTTTATGAAAATCGGAAATGCCAAAAACAGTAATGGAGCTTCGGTTCGAGAGGTATTGTTGTTAAACCCTCGTAAAGTCAAGGTGTGTTTCAGTGACGGAAAAGAACAAATAATGGACTTGAAACTGGCCATCAGACAAGGATATGCGAAAGAATAGTGTTCAACACGGATAGAATAAGCGTGCTCCGTGATTGCAACTAGAATGGAGATGCAATTATAGATATGAGTATTTCAACTGATGCGGTATGTATACCGGCAAAATGCGGAAAAAGCGGAAGAGACTTTTATATGGTTTATTACAAGGCTTTTGACGGAAAATGGGTTCTGACATATGGGAAAAAAGACTTGCTAGAGCAATCCAGAACAGGAAGAACAAATTCTGTTTCTGTTGATATGTCATCTGTCCGAACCGGACCGCAGTTCAAATGTCCGCACTGTGGAGAAACTCATACCTTTACTTGTTGGAATTGCAGCAAGCGAACCTGCTATGATGGCGACAACCACGACGGTCGGGAAGTTGTTTGTGCTCATTGCGGAAAATCAGGTGTTTTTAGAAGTAACAGCGGAGGTAACGGCGGCGGTGGCTCAGGTAAACCAAAAGAAACTGTTGGATTTGGAGTAAATGGGCAGATATAAATTTTATAAGCAGCAAAGAAGGTGGTTTGTTGAGCTGGCTATGTGACATATGCGGTTATGAAAATGAATACAGCGAAGAAGTTAAAACAACAACCTGTCTTTGCTGCGGTGAACCTGCTTCAGAGCGTAAAATACAGCAGGCAAACAAAGATTTAATTGCTTTTCAAAAAGAAGCTGAAAGAAAAGCTCGAGCCGAAAAGCTCAGACAAAAGCAATTGCAACGCCAGCAAAGAATAGACCGCATTTTTGAAAGCAGCAAGTTTGTTGTAAAAGGCATACCTGTAGCAATTATTGTGTTAATTGTTTTTTCAATCGTATGGTTGGGATTATCAATGCATTCGAAGGCGTTGTCTTTATCGGACTGGAAGCAGCAGATGGCGTCAAACATGAGCAAAGTTTCCCTGGTTTCAGATATCGGCGCATATGGAGATAATCTTTCGGAGATCCGCGCTTTTGAAAACGCAAAGAATGCATTAACCATTTCGGGTAAAACAATGCACCGAAATCTTTCGCAGCAACTTAATACCATAAAAGCTAACATTAACACTGTTGACGGGTACAACTGGTCACTTTTGGGAAAGAGACTTCCCTATCTCAAAAAGAACATCAAGAGTGGTTCGACAAACTTTGAGTCTAATTGGGATTCATTTCAATTTCAAGCAAGCAACAACATCAAACAGTTAATTGCGGCAATAAAGGAAAGGGTTGGAAAAGAATCATGACTACATTTTTTTCTTGGATGATATATGTGACAAATATCATATCAATGCTTGCGACGATAATTTTTTTCGTCGGAGCAATAACAAACAACAGCAAAATATCCGGAAAAGAGACCTTTGCCAACTGCAATAGTCAGATAAAGCTTTGCCGAATTGCAAGTTTAGTATTTGTTGTTTTGTATTGGTTTATTGTTTCAGGTATGACTAAAGAAGAATGCTTGGAGGGCTATTCAAAGCTATCCTCTATTTGTTCCGTTTTTGGCTGTATCTGGGTTATATTTTTCATTATTAACATTATTGTCAGTATTATTCTTGCACTATCAAAGAAAGGAAGGGACAGCATGGCAACACTTGGGAAAATGCGTAAATCAAACATCATAATGGGTGTACTTTTCCTTGTTGTTGCTTTTTTGCTGAAGGTGAACTAAATGGCTAAGAATGAAGCGGTAATTCTCCCCATTAACTGTGTACGGACTCACAGAACCTTTTACGCTCGTTACGATTACGCATATGACGGTGTTTGGGTGTTGACTTACGGACTGAAAGATATCCCATCCGATGGTATTGAACACTCTTCCGGAGGTGGAATGTCACGCATAGATTTGTCTAATTCAAGAACAGGCCCACAGTATAAATGCCCGCATTGCGGGAACACCGAGTTTGTGCGTTGCGGACGTTGCGGAAAGTTAACATGTTATTCCGGCAGCGGAAACTTCACATGTGATCATTGTGGTAATACCGGAGAAGTCAGCGGTACAATAGACAGTCTTGAAGGCAATAAGAGACGATCGCAAGGCTGATATGAGTATCTACAGATTATTCGGAAAAGAACTGGAGTCTTTTAACAAAATATCTTTAGCTATTGATACCCAATCCGACTATGTAGACTTGCCGCGGACTAGCCCGGACGCGGCTTTATTGTTGTACAACAAAGCTATAAGTGAGAGCCATTATGGTTACCTCTATCAGCCGGGGCAAATAAGCATCAGGGATTCTATGCTTGGAACCACTTTATATCTGAAAATGTGCAAGGAGTCAGAAGGAAAAATCTCTTTTTTCAGTCGTGTGGATTTTGAGGTTGCCGACATAGTTGCAGCAACCCGTCAATTCAGAAATCCTTATGATAAAATCCTAACTGTTTACCAATACTACGTTGACCATTTTAATTATGCACCAGTATCTGCTGTTTCTGATATTAAGTTTCATACAGTAGCGGCTCCGTTCATATACCGGGAAGCTGTGTGTGAAGGCTTTGCATTTTCGTTTGCTCATATAATGAATCGTATCGGTATTCCGTGTGGTATTGTTGCAGGTGAAAGTTTTTTGAATGGTATGAATGGATCTCATGTCTGGAATATAATAAAGATTGATAACTATTTTTATCATCTTGATGTAACATGGGATATCTGTACAAAGGATAAAGGAAAACCATTTTTTGACTATTTTCTTCTTGATGATCAGTTGGTATCGAGAGATCACCGTTGGAGCGATTTCAGTATTCCTGTTTGCTTGGATTCCTCAAAAGAGTTTTATGCATACAATCATTTGGTTTGTTATAACGAACAAGAAATTGTTGAGTTATTAAAAAGGCAATTGCTTGCCAGGAAATACCATATTGGATTTAGGTATTTAGGGGCAGATGTTGATAATACGTTAAATCGGGAGTCACTGACAAGAATTGCTCAAAAAACAATCAGTCAGATTCCTAGTGTATTCGGTAGATTATCATTCAGCTGTAATGCTGACACCGAAACGGTTTCCTATAGTTTTGGATGAGTTTATGTAATGAGCCTTCATGGCAAGGGGTATTCCAATGTTTAATAAAAAGAAAGCTAAAGCACAAATACACAAATAGTCTCCTGTAATCGACGTGAATCTGTTTTTAGAGATTATTATGCTGAGGATTTGGCCGATCGTTACAGTCCTTATAGATATCCCAGAGAACGGTGGAGCTCGCGTTATGATTATAATGAGTGGGAACACGAAGACAATATGGAGGATTATTCAAGATGTCATGCGGATTACCATACCCGAAGAAACGAGTGGACGGGCGAAATGGAATTGCACCGTGAATATGTCTGGTTTGAGATAAAGCTTAAAATTAAGTATACGGTATCAAATGTTACATATGAAAAAGAACTCGATATTCAGTCGCAAACCAGTACGATAAGAGAGGTTAGAGTATACTACGAGAAAAAGAATCCAGAAAGGATTGTTGATGTTGCGTATAGATGAATACCTTGAACTATTTAATTCGATATCTTTTAAGAATGCTATTGCCATTGTCTTTATCCTTGATGCGGCAATGGCAGAAAACTATAAAGATATGTTCACTTCAAAACTCAATCAATACTTGGAAGAATTCTTTTTTGAGTTTAAGAAGCACAAGAAGAAAATTGATTCATTCCGAATATCAATAGCATGGTTTAATGATACTGATAAAACCAATCATTATTATACGGAACTGCCTTTTATCTCAATGCCTAACAAAAAAACCAAGATAGACCATTATTTTTCCAGTTTGTCGAAATATGAGATTAAAGGATCAAGAACAGCCATAGAGACCGTTTGTGCAGCCACAGATTTCGATTGGATTAAAAATGGGGACATAATTCGGCACATTATTGTTTTAATAACAGATCATGGCGATTCTATTAGTGAAATAGATTATAAACGGTTTTTCGATGCTTGGCACGATAATACTTGTAGTTTAGGAACCGATTGGAGAGGTCCTTTAGGGAATATGTATCCCAAAGGAAAGCGAATGATTATCATTTCACCAGATGTATACCCGTATAATGAAATGGAGATAGATTTTGAATATCTTGCAAGAGTAGATATCCAGAATTTTAACATTTCAGATGATGAATTGGAAGATCAGATAAAAGGAACAATTCGACTTGTTGCAGGCGGAATTCGTTAGATTATTGAAATTGACATATATCAGGAGGTGAATTTGACCATGACTCTCGAAGAACAGTATTATGTTATCTCTAAAGAGATTGAAGAAGAAAACCAGTCCGAAATGGACTTCCTGATATCATCTCTTGCCGCTGTAATTACGAACGATTCAAGTGCAAAAAACGATGATTCGGAAGAAGAACGCAATCATTTGGAGAACATTACAGCTTTGCTTTCTTTAAGAGTAGCCGTGGCTATTCCTCTAATAAATAACGGCGTGACTGAATGGCAGCCACAACTTGAAGAAGATATAAAAGCCATTTTGGAGAAAATCTGCTCTATTGAATATGAATGGGAATTAAATGATGATATCATCGATCACTTTGCAGATTTAATTACGGTTATATCTCCTAATAATCGCGAAACGATAAAACCGATTTTGAAAAATCGATACAAACATAGATTTAGAAGAACGACGGAAATCTCTTCTGGATTGTTTTCTTTGTTTATTTCGGTTGCTTTGGCCTTTCAAAGGCTGAATAAACCGGATTTGTTTTCAGCTGTACTTGAGGGACTATGCAATTTAAGTCGAGAACGAAACGGAAAAGCACTCCATCGCGAAGTCGTTTACAGAGTGCTGTCGACAATATGCGATTCTGCCCCTGAAACAAGTATTCGTATTTCACAGCGCAATTTGGTTTATTTTGAGAATACTAAAGATGATTATGCCGGGGACTTTTATTGGTTCTATGCCTGCGCATTGCAGCAGTTGGAAAAGAATGCAGAAGCCATCTCCAATTTTGAAGTGTGTTACTGTATCCGCAAGGCTATCTCGGGTGAGGGAGATTGGTATACTGTTATCGCCAAAAGAGAATCAAGTGTTCTTCAATATACTGCTTCTCGCGGTGAAGCCGAATTTGACTATCTGCTGGCTTTTATCAATGATATTGAAAAAGGAAAATTTGATGATATTGATGAAGAACACTTGAGAATAATTGAAGGGAAAACCCTCTATATCTTGCTTTTGGGTAAAGCCGATGCCAATGGATTAGGACAGTTTGAGTTCCTCATTCAAAGATATGAAGCAATTTGTGATTTGTATGATCAATCACCCGAACCGCTGCTGAAAAAACGTTTGGCATACAACATTCGAGGAAACTATTATATGCAGCAAGGCAATTACATCCTTGCGGAAGATGCTTTTCATAAGGCAATTGAATCCAAAATACCGGACGGCGTTTCGGATATTATTACCGTTGAACAAATTGAATCAAATCTTTTGCTGATATACTATGCGCAAAATGATGTTGATACGGCTATGCCAGTTATTCACAAACTTCTCACCGCATTGGAAAATGAGGATAATTCTGTACTTACAGAGAAAGATGAATTAAGAATCTATACCACGTTGATGGGTATAGCATCTCAAAGCATGATGGACCTGAATACAGAAGAAATAGAAGATGCAAAGATGTCATTGCGTGAAACCTGTGAGGCTATTCTGTGTTTGTCTGATGAACTGCCTGAAAGCAAGAGCGAACTTGCAGTGTTTGTGATAAATCTATCTGCTCTTATGCTGCAGGCTGAATGCGCAAGCAAGGAAGAACTCAAGTTATATCTCGATGCTTTAGACAAGATCTACCGTGAATACCTTGTGTTTCCTCTTAATACATTGCAGAAAGCAGCTCTGATTCATATCGCAGGACTTTTGGCTTGGACGCTTGAGGATAAAAGATCCGATATATATTTCCAAAAGATTTTTGACGTATTCAGCACTGAAAAAATGATACCGCTTTCCACCAAGGGTGCGATGATGCTCAGTTATTCCACATTCTCTGCACAGAAGGGAAAGTATAATACCGCAGTCATGTGTATAGCTCAGGCAATGGATCAAATGGAAATGGCCTGGCACAACTGTGTAAAGTATCTTAACGATGAAAGACTGATTCAAATACTGCTACCTACCCAGTTGCAGTTTAGCGCATCCTATGCGTTACTCAGAACATTTGTCGATGCTCCATCCGCATTTGAAAGGATTTTGCAGTTTAAAGCTCTGGCTTCGCTTGCCGGAAAGGAAAGAAATCGAATCCTCAACTCTTCAAATGTTGATCAGTCTTTACTTGATGAAATTCATGCTGTCCAAGATAGTATTGCTGCGTTGGAAGCAGAAAGCCAATTCCGCGATACTAAAAATGAGTATGAAACTGAGCAAAAAACCTTGCGCACTCTGGAAACCAGATTTGCTCAAGAGTTCCCTTTGCAAAACAATTTTATATCCATAACATGGGACAACGTACAAAAGGCTATTCCCAGCGACTCCGTTGTGGTTGAATACTATTACTGCGGACTGGAATATGGCAAACGACAATTTGACAGCGGCTCAAAAGATCCCCAAATGGGATTTGATATTTTTGTTGCTCAAAAGTATGGGAACGAGTGCAATCTAGAAAAAATAGTCGTTGATGATTCCGATGATTTGCTTACTGCTGCCTATGAATTTGTTGAGATATTGCAAGCGGAATCGAGCAATAGCGCTTCTCTAGATCAGATTTCAAAACTGGATGATTTAAGGGAGTTGTTATATCAGTCTTTGATTTCCCCTATTCTGCCATATCTTGAAGGCTTTGATGTTGTCTATCTTGCCCCGGATTTAAATTTGGCAAACCTGCCCTTTGAAATCTTATACGATGATAACCAAAAACGTCTAAATGATAACTATACCGTCATAAAAATCGAATGCGCACGGGATTTTCTATATAAAATAGAGCCAGACAACATTGACGGCGATAATTTGATAATAGGTGACCCGCAATACGATATACGAGACAGAGACCTCGGTATAAAAAATGACGATGGTCGTGACGGTATCAGGTCATTAGATTTAAGGTCAAAGAACATTTCAAGGTTGCCATACAGTCAGATTGAGGCTAGACAAATAGGAAAACACTTCAACAGTAATTATTATACTGGTTTTACAGCTTCTAAGCAGTTGCTTACAAATGGAAATAATTATAGGAATATACATATTGCAACACATGGATATTATGACTTATCCGAAGACGGCTCCAGTATGTATTCTTCCTGCCTTTTATTTGCGGGAGTCTGTAATTGGTTAAGAGATGGAAAAGTCAGTTCAGTTTATGGAAACGGTTTGTTAACTGCAGATGAAATAAGCCGGCTTGATTATAAAAATGTAGAACTGGTAGTTTTATCATCCTGCCTGAGCGGAATGAGCGATATGTCATTAAACAAGGGCTTTCAAGGTATGATTGGTGCTTTTTCGGCAGCGGGAGTTCACTATGTGATATCGCATCTTTGGGAAGCAGATGATTTCGGAACCGCAGTTTTTATGGATGCTTTTTACTATCAGTATGCGGTAAAACATGTTTCACCGCCAATTGCACTTAATCTTGCCAAAACCTATATGAGAAACGTAACAATCGGCGACTTAAGGAATAAGCACTGGTTTGACCAAATCAGAATGATGGATTCAGATGAGAAAATATTAAAAACAATACTCGAATACGAAAAGCTCGATGATGAATTACGTCCTTTCAAAAGCGAAGCCTATTGGGGCGGATTCACATGTTATCAATGCTATTGATTGATGGAGGAATGTTTATGTCAGAAGAAAGGCAATCGGCACATATAGACTCATTGTTAAATGAATCTGACAAACGAAAAAGATTAATTGAATGTATACAGAACGCATATGAGAACTATTGCCGGAGTCTAGCGGATTCCGATTTTACGGCACTGGTTAATTTTCTGGACGAGTTTTGTCTTTCATGGGTTCGTAAAAACCTATGGAGATCCGGATGTTTCTCGGAAGACAATGAACAAACAATTGTTCAGGATGCGAGGATGGCGGTTTGGAAATCAATAAAAAAAGAAAAAACTGCGTCTAACTTCGCGTTTTATGCTTTTGGAATCTATCAAAAAAAGACACTGGATATGATTCGAAAAGTCTCTAGAAAAAGAGCAAAGATCGATTTTGTTTCTATTGATGAACCCATTGGAGATGGCAATCAAACGATAGCAGATACTCTTGCCGATAAGCCGACGAATTATGGCGAGGAAGAAGATAAAAGAAAAGTGTATACTGAGGTTTTTCATCTCTATTGCGTTTCTTTTATGAACTCGAAGGCGTTTCCGCCGCGTTGCCTTGCTTTGTATTATGCAAGGGTTCTGCCACACTTGCTTGAAGAAATTCCTGACTCAAAGGCAACTTCAGCAAAATGGGCATTTGAAAGAATGGGCGTCAATTCGGTCGGAACGCTTACAACTGATTCCGAAAAAAAGCTGCAAAAAGATATAAGTGCCGACCTCGTTTGGGGAGCTTCATATTTGCAACAGCTTGACGATGAGATTAATGTTGTCGGAAAAGCTACTACTCTCAAAAATCTTATTTATACTTCTGTCTATGATAAGGGAAAAATAGAAGACTGGGCAGATTACATGCACAAAGCGACACTCAAAGAAGCGTCAAAGCTGATTTCAAGCAATAGAGATTTGCTTGATTTAATAAAATCTTATGTTTCAAGTGAAAGAATTCTTCAAAATTTTTTAAACGTTAGGGAGGGGAACAGCAGATGACACATTTGACTGAAGATCAAATCATGAGGTTAGCTGAAGCAACAGAGAATCAACTCCCATATGGCGATACGGAAAAGGAAATGTTGCTCCATTTGAAATCCTGCGAGTCTTGTTACGAGCGGTTCTGCAGTTCTCTCGCACTGTTGGAAGTTACAAGTGAGAGCGGATATTCGATTCTTTCCGAGATTTATGGAATGGAGTATGCGAAAAGTCTTACGGCGAGAGCAGGAAACAAAATTCTAGCTGTTGTTAATCTTGTGAAAACGAAGTTGATGGAAAACATCGACATAATCTTGGAACAAGTTGACAGAGAAGGCGATGCCCTTAGGTTTAGACCTACGCTTGCAACAGCAGCAAGGGGACAATCGGATGCATCGAGAAAAATGTATAAGGTGGAAGACGTTTCAGATGAAAAGACTTTCATTATTATGGATCCCGAAAGTGATGAGCTTTTAATACAAATCAATGCCAAAACCATATCCGAAGGTCGTATTCGGGCATATCTAAAACTGGAATCTGGGAAAAGAATAGATTGTAACTTGGAGCCAAAAGGAAAAATATACAAAGGATCCATAAAAGGGCTTCCAACCGAAAAATTTCAGATTGTGATTGAAGAAACGGATTAACAGAACAAGTCAATATCTTTTTAAGCTGATTGGTGATTTAGTGCCAATTGGCTTTTTATTATTAGGGAAAAAGGAAAACACACCGACTTATCAAATGAAAGATAATACGGAGGTGTCTATATTGAGAAGTACAGATAACAGTTTATCAAGTGTTTTTGATAAAATCGAAGGAAGTCAGTTCTGTCCGAATTTCTTTGTTACGGGTGATTCCTGCTCTGCCAGGGAAAAAACAGGATTTGAAATTGTAGGCAGAATATGCGAAAGAGGAGTTCGAGAATTTAAAGGTGTTGAAAAATATTTTACAGTACGAATGCCTTTTTGCAACGGAGCAAAGGAAATCAACAACTTTTTATCGCATTTGCAAAACAGTGTGAGTATTGCTCGGGACTGTTACGATGTTTTTAAAGGAATAGTGATTGTTGAACTTGATTCGGATTGGGCAAACAATGACTGTGAAAAGAATATGCAATTATTTTTTGATTACATTAAAACGAATGAGAGCATCTGCTTTATCCTCTTATTTCCCGGAACAATCAAACAAAATCAGTGCAGAAACTTTTATAACTCTGTTTGTGACTTTGGATATTGGGTTTCAATAGAAGCCGCTTCCCCTACAGTGGAATACTGTATTAATTTATTTGTTAATGAGGCGTTAAAGAAAGGATACACGGTTAACAACGACGCTCTCGATAATTTGAAAGACTTACTGGCAAACCGAAGCAAGGAATACACAGATAATGAGGAGGCTGTTGAACAGCTGCTCAGAAGAATTGATTTTGAACGCATTGTAACAGGTAGTGAAAAAAAAGAGATACTAAAAGATGATATTCTGTGTATATCCGGACAAAAGAGTTTAAAGCCGAGAATAGGATTCGGAGCTGAAATCAGATAGGAGGAGAAAAATGCTTAAGGATGGTTTGATTTATCGAGACTCCAGAATGTCAACTGAAGAGGAGTTTGTCGAAGATTTAAAAAAACAACAAATTAAATCCGGTAGTGGCTATTGGTACGGCGGTCCGATCCTTTTTGCGGACAAAGGCAGTGCTTTTGTGGATAACAGCGAAGCACATACATTGATTGTCGGAGATACCGGTTCAATGAAAACGCTGCGTTTTGTCTTGCCTATGATTTATTCTTGTGCCAGGGGCGAAGAATCTATGGTTATAGTTGATCCGAAGGGCGAGCTATCCAAAAAGATGACTCCCTTTTTAAAGAGAATGGGCTATGAAACTGCTGTCATCAATCTCAGAACACCGCAGTCGTCGCCAGACAGATGGAATCCTCTGGGTAGAGCGCAGGAGTCGTATAACGGAAAAACCGATTATGACCGTGAAAATGCAGTTATACAATTAAATGATTTATTAGAGAAACTTTTTTACTCAAGATCAAATGCCGACAAAGATAAATATTGGAATGAAACCGCCGGTCAGTTGGCAATGGGTATCTTGGAATTAATGAAAGAAATCGGCGAAAAACTTACGATCAAAAACCTATTAAATTGGAGATATGAGAAATTGCCAAATGGTACTCTTCAGAAGTACTTTGATGCAGCACCGACTGAAAGCACAATATATCAAAACCTTGCAGGTTACTTGTCGTTAACGGCGGAGAACACAAAATCCTGCATTTTATCAACTTTTGATCAATTGGTCAGGGTGTTCAAGGCATCTCCGGCGTTGACAGAGATGCTTACCGAAACAACCTTCGATTTAAAAAGCGTCGGCACGAAAAAGACTGCACTGTTTCTGGTTGTTCCGGATGAAAAAACAACATTTCATTTTCTGGCTACTTTGTTTATCAGCCAGTGCTATGAAATGCTGCTGGAGCAAGCAGAAGAATATAACGGAGTTCTTCCCATCAGAGTGAATTTTATACTGGAAGAGTTCTGTAATATACCACGGCTGGAGGATATCGTACCTATGCTGACAGCCGCCAGGAGCAGAAATATACGTTTTCATCTTGTAATTCAGTCTTACGAACAAATGGTTGACAAATACGGGGAGCATATCAGCAAAACGATAATGGATAACTGTGGAAATATGGTTTATCTACACAGTCGTGAGTTGTCCTTTCTTAAATATATCAGTTCCCTGTCTGGTACAAATGAATACGGAAGGCCTCTTCTATCTGTTACCAGACTTCAACGGTTAAAGAAAAACGAAAACATTATCTTCCATGACAGATGCTATCCATTTCTTGTTCAAGATATACCGCTTATTTTTGACTATCCCATTGATTTTGGGAAAACCATGCCCGAAGCAACTAAAGAAGAAATTGCAATACCTGACGATGCTCTTTTTCTGAAAAAAAGCAATGCGTCATCCAAGAGTAAAAAAACAGCATAATTTTTAGAAGTTTTTGTTGGGAAAACGCTTTGAAGTGCGACTTGCTAAATGAAAGCAAGGAAAGGAGCTTGGAATCATGGAAAACTTCAAAAAGTATAACACGGTGATCGGAACGGTCGTAGACTGCAATTCATGTGGATGCTATGTCAGAGACGAGGAAAGTGACAAAATCGTGTTTTATTACGGGAACGGAGTGAAAGGCGACAAGGTTCAGCTTTCGGTCGAAAAGGTTGATCTTGCTAGGAACAGAGTTACATGCACACTTGATTCCGTACTCGAGTACGGCAAAATTGCAGCTTAAACATATCAAAAACTATGAAAATCAAGTATAGGGTCTATAAAGAAGTCCTGGTACATTGCACTTCTGCTCCACCGGAATGCGGCGGTATACTCGGAATGAAGGACGGTCTTGTCAGCGATTACATTCTTGACAATGCGAGCCCGATTTTGAATCGCGCTATCTATGTTCCTAATACAGAGTTTTTAAATAAGTGTATTGAAGGGTGGATCGATAAAGACATTGAATTTTGCGGAATAGTTCACAGCCACCCAAACGGGCAGGATACACTGTCCAGTGGGGATATGGAATATATCAAAGCACTGTATGAAGTGAATCCGCAACTGAAGAACTCTTATTTCCCATTGGTTTTGAACGGCCAAGAATTTAAAATTTATTTGGTTGAGAGAAACGGCGAGGGTATCAGAGCCAAACCGGACTTGCTCGAGATAATTGAATAGCTTTTTATGATGAATGAATCCATAAAGACTGGAGGTGAAAATCAATGGCAGAAGAGAAGAAAATTTTCAAGCTTCCCGATGGCAAACTTTGCGGTCACAATTGTGCGGACGGATGTATTTACTGGGATCCGTATAAGCGCGACAGTAACGGCAGACAGTATTGCAGCTGGTATGGTCATTATTACTATCCCAGAGAGCGTCAGGGCTGCCTGTCCTATAAGGGCTGAAATCATATCGCATCACCGCGACTCTGCGGCTGCGGTGGTGCGAAATGCTGGGGGTGTTTATACCTGCAATTGCTGCTACAGAAAAGAGCTGATGGAATGGATAATCCGTTTCCCGACATATCTGATGCTCGGACAACTCAATCTTTTGTTTAAGGTTTACTATAAATAAACTGTTTTTTCAAAAAAGTTGGGAAACTGAAGCTGGCAACGACTAATCAAGTGAAAGACACATAAATGGAGGTGAATCCAATGTAAAGGACTAAAAAATCCGGCTATGCGGGGACCGGAAGAATGAACGCCATGCACCCGTAAATATTTAGATTAGGAGGTTCCGAAAATGTGGAAATGGACGCTTCTGCTGAAGGCGGTTTGGTGGGCCATCGGTGGATACAACGAATGCTATTAATGTTCAAAAAACACAGGAGATAAAAACTCCTCTGATAACACAAGATACCTTGTACTCTATAATGAAAGGATAAGTTACCATGACAAATCGTAAGACAGTGACAAAAATCATCTCGATGCTCCTTGTAGTCATCACATGTTTTTCCATCATGTGTGTTTCTGCATCCGCAGCTTCTTGGCGCACCGGTTGTGTTCCTTCATCCGGCAATTCGGGATACACTACGGTTCGACTCAGCAACACCAACAGAAATGCGAAAATCAAGATTCATTCGTATACATATTTAATAAACCCCAACAAAGCACGCGAAAAATCTACCAGTTTCCACGTGACTATGCGTACCACTGGAGGTCGTTGGCTTTGGGAAGGTGACATCACTACGGGATCCGGCGGTAAGACGATGACACTCGGTCGTAACAATTCGGCATACAAGATTTGTATTCGTCAGAACAGCATTCCGTTTGGATCATGGACTTTGAATTACGCAAATTACTGGGGCATCCAGTGCATATCAAACTGCTACATCTGATCATTTAATATACGCCCAACACAAAAGTCCGGGAGGAACAGATCGCATCTCCTCCCGGCATTATCTTTTCAACTATAAAGGAGCTAGATTCTATATGAAAAAAGCTGTTTGTTTTTTGGTGTTTGTATTAGTTATCTCGTTATTTGCTGGCTGTTCTATGAAATCGACTGACGCCTATGTCAAGGTGGATCTGTGCAATTTGGACTCTTGTGTTCTCGAAAACTCAGTTTTTGAATTGTCCGAAAATGAGCTTCAATCCGTTATTGCTGCCAAATTTTCAGCAGTAGACGCAGACATTGATCCGGAAAATCTTACCGATGAAGATGTAGCAGTGTTTGGTCATAATTCGGCTTTGGAGTTTGAAGCGTCAATTGTAGAAGACATTGTATCTCATCGTTTGGTGGAAGAATATTATAACTATTTGCTTGAAAACTCAAACACGGAAACGAATGAAAACACTGATGAATTTATTAGCTCCGTTATAAATAACACAACATTCATTGCTAAGCAAAAAGGAAGAACAGTTGAAGAATTTGTTGAAGAAAACTACCAAATGAAAACAGATGAATTCAAAAGCTATCTTTCCGATCTGTGGGTTAATATGCATATTGTCTTTGCCTTTTGCGATGCTCATGATATCGTCTGCTCAAATGTAGAGATCGAAGATGCTCGGAGGCTATTAAAAGAATCGGAAGAGTTTTCGTGCTATGCAGCGAATGAAGAGATTGAAACAAACATGATTCGTTATTTTATTCTTACTGAAAAAGTGCAAGATCATATTGCGGCATCACATAGCCAAGAAATAGAGCAGTACACTGCTGAAATTATATCATCATTATCGATTTTCGAAGAATGATTTTTCTCAAAATGTTGGGAAAAACAAAATGCCTCCGACTATATAAGTGAAAACAAGAGAGGGGCATTTAAAAATGAATATTCAATACATAATAATGGACTTGGAAATGAATCCCGTTTCAAAGAGAAACAGGGACGCAAGAAGCAGGTTGCATAGAGAAATCATTGAGATAGGTGCAGTAAAATTAGATGAAGACCATAATGTGGTCGATAAATTCAGGTGTTATGTCAAGCCTCAATTCAATTCGGAAATCACGCCGTTTATTACCAGTTTAACGGGTATAACATCTTATGAGGTTTGTGGCGCATGTTGCTTTGAGGATGCGCTTTTCGCCTTTGAAAAGTGGATCGGATATGATAAACTTTCAAAAGTATACAGTTGGAGTTTTTCTGATCTTGAACAGCTTAGTATTGAATGTGATTATAAACAGGTTAAACTACCTGAAAACATGAATAATTGGGTTGATTTCCAAGCTGTTTATGCTGAAGCAATGGAGTATCCAAGCGAATGCGGACAGATGTCTTTACGTGCCGCTGCAGAACAGTTCGGCATTTTGATGGATAGCAAAACAAGCCACTCCGCTTTATATGATGCTGAGATTACAGCGGAATTAGTTGTTCCTGTTCTTTCCGGAGAGTATAAACACCAGGTGGAATTGCTAAAAAAATCTGTCTTAAAAGAAAACGAACATAAGGGTTTTTGCCTTGGGGATTCCTGCGGAGGAGTTCTTCAACAGCTACTGCAACAGATGAGTGAAAAACAGGATTACGCCTTTGCTCGATAATTGAGGGGGACTGAAAATGAAGCGAACTATTTACAAAGCAAGTATTATTCTTCCCCTCATTTTGGTTTTCTATAGCTTCATGGAGCCGTTCGCATTCTGTGTGCCGGAAATTGGGCTCTATCTTGATGCTGCTGTTTCAAGATTTTTGATTGTAGTTGTTACAGTGCTTTGGCTTTGCTGTTCACCATTTAAAAAAAGTTGTTGTAACGGTACAATTACGGAACCGTTGTTTAACATGATTCCCGTTGAATTTGTGCTTATGCTCGTGTTCGCAGAGCGGCATTTTGTTTTCTCAGTACTTATCTCTGTATGTTTGTTAGCAGGCGAAATCGCATTATTTATTGCTTTTAGAAAAGATGAGAAAAAGCGCAAATTCTCAAAGAAACGCCATCGGAGATATCAAGCAGCATTTCGAAGATGCTCTGTCCTCGGAATCACTGTTATATGTGCAATTCCATGTTTGCTGTCATTATTCGTTTACGGAATGAGCTCTCCTGTTTACGAGGCGGAACAAGACTTGTGGGATCTGCCACTTTCTGAAATGGAGACCAAGTCAGATAGCTCTGAAACAAATGATCCGTATCAAATAAATACAGAGTTGTGGCAGTGTTTTGAAATAGACAAATGGACTCAATGGTCAATCTCAGAAAAGATTACAATCATGCAACAGCTCGTGGATTTTGAATCTGATATTCTCGGCATTCCTACCATTCCAGTAAAATCAGGTATGATTGGTCCCTTTACACTTGGAGCATATGACAATGATACCAACGAAATGTGGATCAACACCGAACACCTTGCAAATTCCTCCGCTGAGGCAGCTATTCAAACAATTTGTCATGAGGTGTATCACTCAAATCAGTATTATCTCGTCAGCACACTTGATTGGAACAACCCGGCTTTGAATTCAGCGTATTTTAAGGAATTAAGAGACTGGATGAATAATCAGGATGATTATAAAAGCGCATGGGCATATGGGTTTAGCACTTATGAGAATCAGCCGCTTGAGGTGACGGCAAGGGAGTATGCTTTGGAAGAAACCTCGAGAATAATGGTATACATAGATTGATTTTTCAATGAATTTGTCGTTGGCAATCGTAAGGACGAATTATTTTTTTGATTAATGGGATCGTATAAACCGACAAACTCCGTAGTAGATCACAGCGCCATGTATCTACTACGGAGTTTAGTTTCCTAATAATGGAGTATATTTGCTTGATGAATAGAGCGACTGAGCATTTGCAGTTCGTCTGTCTCAATCTTACTGTTCTTCTGCATTCTCTTTATGGTACATTCCCACACGACAAGGCAGCGAATTCCCTGACTCTCCAGCGTTTCCTTCACGAGCTTGTCTCTGCGGACGTTATCGTCAAATTTCTTCTGCCAGAAGTCAACTCGGCTTTTCGGCATATAAGCGTACTGGCATCCTTCGTGCCGATGCCAGTAACAGCCGTGAACGAAGATTGCGACCTTGTATTTGGAAAGATAGATATCAGGATGCCCAAACAAACTGGAATAGTTCTTTCTGTAACGAAAACCGTTGTGATACAGCAGCTTGCGAAGGTAAATCTCCGGTTTGGTGTCTTTACTTTTGATTGAGGACATATTCCGGCTTCTGCGTTCCGGGCTGATCGTATCTGCCATTACACTCCCTCGGTTTCCCTGACAAAGGCAACGAAGCGTCCGAGCGTCCAGATGCGATCCTGACGGTTTCGTGGATAAGTGGCAATATACGGTTTCGGAACCACAAGAATAACCTGCTCAGATTCCATTTCATCCATCTGTGCCGTGGAGATACCCTGCTGAAGAGTACAGAGGTATTTCGGCCTGCCACGCAGACGATCGGCCTCGTTGATAACCTGACGCCATCTGTCCTTACAGGTGGTCTTTGCGGCGAGAGAAATCAGTTTCTCTGTCGGGAAAGCCGCCTTGTGATAGGCTTCCTGTGACGGGAACAGAAAATCAGGCTTCTTGTTTCCTTCGGTAACGGCCTGCTCTTCAAAATGCAGACCATTGCCTGTAAATAAAGCCGAAAGATGATGCTCCAGACTCTTTCCGGCGCGGCTCTTTCTTCTGTTCAGCACCTGGTTCGCCGTAGCAATGAAGTCCTCTACCGTTGCGAATCCGCCTGTAATCATATCGCCGTAACGAGCGTATTCGAGTGCACGGAACAATCTATATTCGACATCCGTCCATTCGATCAGCTTGCGGTCGGGATTGGAAACGATGAACTCGGCGTGATCATAAACGGTGTTCTGTATCTCTCGGGCTGCTGCGGACATGATCTCCGAAGTCGGAAAATCGACTTCAAGTCCGCTGATAAACCGCTCGATTTCCGCCTGCTCACGCAATTCGGGATTGACCTCGTGAACATCGACCAATCGGTTCGTTTCCGTTGCGCTGAGACTGAATGCGTCGAGGAACTGATTGATTTCATCCTCGGTGTTCAGTACGAACGCCTGATAGTCTTCCGGAGAATTCTGCACAAAGACAAAAAGAGCTCCGGTGAAATCGGGACGAAGATAAGGAAACCCCCGTCCAAAATTGGTGATACGGTATTCGTTGCGGGTACCCTGTCCGTAATAGATGAAACGGCTGTCAGTTTCGTTTCCATCCATCCAGCGGATCTTTACCCATTTTTCCTTATTCGCACCTTTTATTCCGGGTTCATCGAAGAGAATGGGAATAGAGGGTTTGGAGATATAGATGCCGGCCTGATGACCGCCCGTCAGCCCGGTATCGTTTGCCGACAGGAACTTGCAAAAGACTTTTGAACCCTGTAATGCCGATTGAACGGCTTCTGCCGCGTAATTATCCATATGCAACCGCCTCCGCAAATTGTTGTTCTGTAACAGCATCCAGCCGCTCAAGCTCCGCTGCCATCAGTTTCGCAACGGCCGTCATCAGCGGCACGACCACGGAATTTCCGAATTGCATATATGCCTGCGTATCAGATACCGGGATTTTGAATGTATCCGGGAACCCCTGCAGACGGGCACACTCCCTTGGCGTCAATCGACGGGGATTTTTGTTTTTCTGAGATATAAGTATTTCAGAACCGTCTTTGTAATATCTTGCGCTGAGGGTACGGGATACACCGTCTACAGGAGCAAGACCGTAGCCGAATCCGTTTCCGGCTGCCTTATGCTTTACGGCATAATCCTGCAGGTAATTCCAAAGTTTGTCGGAGAGCGTGTATCTCTCATCGATCTCTGCTTCGAGTATATCTCGCATAACAGGCTTCGGTTTTTTCGGAACAATGTTGAACTCGAACTGAATGTTCTCCGGCAGATAACGCTTGCGATCAAAGCCGACAATCAGTATTCTTTCACGGTGCTGCGGCACAAACGCCTGCCCATCAATCACCTGGTAAAAGACTTCATAATCAAGCTCATCAAGGGATTCACGAATCACCTTGAATGTCCGACCTCTGTCATGGCTGCAGAGGTTTTTTACATTTTCGAGCAGAAACGCTTTCGGTCGTTTTGCCTTTAGAATACGGCAGACATCAAAAAACAGCGTCCCCTGCGTCTTGTCCTCAAAACCCGTTGCTCTTCCAAGACTCTGCTTTTTGGAAACGCCGGCAATGGAAAACGGCTGACAAGGGAATCCCGCTACAAGAATATCGTGATCGGGTATAGTTTCCGCATCCACTTTTGTGATGTCGCCATCGGGCTGATCTCCGAAATTGGCAAAGTAGGTCTGCTGGCTGTATTTGTTCCACTCATTGGAATAGACGCAGTGACCGCCAGCCTGCTCAAAGGCAATGCGCATACCGCCGATACCGGCGAACAAATCGATAAACGTAAAATCCGCGTTATGGGGCAGCTGATCGCTCTTCTGCCTGCCAAGCATCTGCATGATGGCAACAGAAATACAGTCCTGTACGGATTGCCCGGTTGTTCCCGTAAACGCCGAAAGCGCCTCATACAGGGAGTCGTCCATACGGACATGAACCTGTTTTGACATTTTTACCACCTCCGGGAATAAATTTGTACCAAACTATTCCCATTATACCATGCGTTTTTCGTTTTTTCAATAGCGTGGGTTGAATTTGGTATAATATTTTTCCCATTGTTCTTCTGCGTACTGTTTGCGATTGACAGAATAAAAATATTTTCAAAAAGCGCTTGACAAATCCTGCTAAATATGTAAAAATATATAAGCAACATAAAGCAAAGAGGAAAGTCAATTTGACAAATATAGAAAAATGTGAGATTTGATATGACAATCAACAGTAAAGATCTGGAAAACATTGTAAAATCAATAGCTAAGGCTGTGGGGTTTGATACGCGAACCTATCTTAATGAGAGCAATACGGACACACATAATGCACTCATACACCTTAGAGGCGACTATATAAACACCAACATTCGTAATATGGTCATAGCCGGGAGGGACAATTTGGAGCTGAAGCATTTCAAACGCTTTTCCTGGATGGGTGTGTTTATTATTGACAGAGAAAACAAGGTAACCATCAATGTATCCTCAAGAGGTACAATTGACAGAATAAAAAGCTCAAGAAACAGAAACCGCCCGCATTATCTCTCATCTATGTGCCATGTTCTTAACGGCGATCTTGTATCTCCATGCAAACAAATTGCTCTTGACGGATTTGAACTTTCAGACGATTTTACCGAGGATGAATATAGCGCCGATTTTGAAAGCATCGTTGATATGGCGTGGAGTCAGTATAATGGCTATCATCATTATACCGTTGCATATGAAGCGGAAAATTTTGAAATAAAAAGCGTTTCTCTCATGCTTTTGGATAAAGATCTTGATCTGGTCGAAGAAACTTCTCTTATGGATATGTTACGACCCGACTTTGGAACCTTGACTTCTGCTGTTCCCGTTGAGGAAACCGAACCAAAAGTCAGGGATTCACACAGCCTTGTCAAAGTCAAATCCGGAATAAAGAGTAAAAACTCAAATGAGCCCGAGAAGAAGACGGAAATATACACTAAAGAGGAGGAGGCAGCGAAACGTGCTTAAAGAAGCCGCTTTGCAAAATGAACGATGGATAGAAAGAAATTCAACGGTGCAAGATTGAAAGAGGCTTTGCAGTTCAGGGGAATGAGATTGACCGAACTCGCAACCAAAACAGAAATAAGCAAACAGTCTATTTCAAACTATGCGAACGAGTCTAATGTACCACCTTATGAAAATGTAGTCAAGATTGCGCATGCACTTGATTTCCCAACAGATTATTTTATGGTTGAGGATCTTTGTACTACCGCTACCGACAACATATACTTTCGTTCACAGGCGGCAGCGACAAAAACATCTCAAAGAGCGCAGACGGTCAAAATGGAATACGTCGCCAAAGTATATGATGTGCTGACAGATTATGTTGAGTTGCCCATGCTGAATTTGCCGAAAGTAAGTTTTGAGCTGAATGATGATCTTTCAGCTGTTGATTCTCCGGAAATGCTGCGTCAGATAGAAGATGCTGCTGAGCAGGTTCGAATACAGTGGAATCTCGGCAACGGTCCGATTGCCAACATGCAGTATGTTCTTGAATCCAATGGTATTATCGTTACAAGCACGAGAAACGCAGCATCGGAAATTGATGCCTTCAGTCAGAAAGTGAGAATCGGGAAAGGCCAGGAACGGGGATATGTGTATGTGATAGCGCTTGCACTTGGAGAAAAGCCGATTGAAAGACTACGTTTTGATATGGCCCATGAACTTGGACATATCCTGCTCCACCCATGGGAAGAAAGCAATGAATACCTTGATAAGGATGCGTTTAACGCCAGGGAGAAACAGGCAAATATGTTTGCAAGCGCTCTGCTTTTGTCAAAGTCCTCTTTTACAAGAGATGTATTGCCATACGCAACAGAAATCAATTATTACAGGCATTTGAAGAAAAAATGGCGTGTTTCCATGCAGGCAATGATGTATCGGGCTCGCCAACTTGAAATCATTTCAGGTAATCAGTTCTCTTATATGATGAGACAGGTATCCCAAAACGGTTGGAGAAAAAATGAACCTGGAGATGTTCCCGGCGAGTTGAACAGCACAATTTTTCAAAGCACGCTTGACACTTTGTTCGAAGGTGAATACCTGGATTCACATGAATTAAGGATGCGGCTGGCACAAGCGGGAATTATTTTGCCGGATGAGGATCTGGTAGATATTCTGGGCCTTAAGGATGGAACAATTGAGCCCGAACCGGCGCCTGAAAGCAGAGTACTACAACTGAACATCAAACCGATCAGTGAATAAGGAGGGTGCGCATGACCGAAAAATACAATATCCCGGTCGCGTGTCCCTGCTGCAAAAACAAACGGATGTTTGATTTTATACCAGAGACCGTGGGTGCGATCAAAATAAAATGCCAACGGTGCGGTAATGTTATACTGGTCGAATTCAAAAAGAAGAAAGTTCGCACTGAGCAAATCGGAGTATGACTGATCATCATAACTACCAACGCCTGGCGAGTATACACCTTTTTGGGTGTTGCTTGCCGGGCGTTTTTTGTTTTGTTCTGAATGTTGATTTGAGGAGGTGTTTTCCTGTGTTTTTATTGCAAAGAGAGGTGGTTTATGACGGATATCCGTGATTGCAAAGGTCATCTCGTTTGTAAGGCTGAACCTGAAATCGGTCTTGTTGAGGCTTTGTATAAAAAACAACTTACAAAGACCACGCTTGCGGTCGGTGGCAAATTTACGGTTGAACGCGAAGGCGTAAGAACAACCATCACCAGAAAAAGCAACTCGGAAATGTCAGTTGACAGCTGCGTTATACCGAATTAATTAAATAGAAGTCCGCAGAGCTGCTTGACGGCCATGGACACGGTTATTCCTTATGGGGAAACTGTGTCTTTGGCCGTTTTTTCATTTCTACGGACGGCTTCCTCTGCGGATTTCAAAAATCTCATTTAACTTTGTACATTTTTGAAAATCCAAGGAGGAAATTTTCATGTCAAAAAACAAATCTCAAATCTATCTCAAAGCGGAAAAGCAGTGGGTATCCGTCAGTGAAGAGTTTCACAAAGCGTATTTCCGCGAAATCGATCTGTTTAGAAGAAAACAGATCAGACACGGTTTTTGCAAGTGCTCCGGTTCGAAATGGTGGCTATGCGATATGGATTGCGGCTCGTGTGAGTTTCAATGTGCAAACAGCAAATACATATCGATTGACGCAGCGGTCGGCGAAGGCGATGACGCCTGTGCGATCATCAACACAATTCCCGATGATCCCGTAGATATTGAAGAAACCTTGATGCTTGCCGAACTCTTTACGGCGCTTCATGAAGAGCTTGAAAAGCTCGACCCGGACGGCAAACGCATCTGTGAGCTTATTATGCAGGATAAAACGGAACGTGAGATCGCCGTCGAAATGGGGCTGCGTCAGTCGACCGTAAACTACAAAAAGAACAAAGTGTTTTCCGTTCTGCGTGAAGCATTGAAAGACTTTATCTGATTCGGGTAACGGCAGCCGGCAAAATTATTTTTGAATTTTTTCGTTCAAGCCGCTCCTTCGTGACCGGTGGGAAGTGAGGACAGCAAAACACGAATCGTCACCGGAAGGAGGAAACTCCATGAACGAGTTCAATGCGAATGCGGCTGTAACCGATGAAGAGCTTATCGGTGTTCTGACGGCTATCAGCGTGGTTTCAAAGCGTTTAGCCGGAAAGCTGATCAGGATCAGCTGCAGCAGTCAATCAACGGAAGGAGGAAAATGTAATGGGCAAAATGAGCGAAATGGACGCCGTCATCAAGGAACTGCGCGATACCGCAGCTTCTATTAACGCCGTTGCCGATCACCTTTTCTCCGTTTTCGGCGGTGAAGAAGCGGACGTTGAAGCCGAAAAGCCGCTAACGCTGGAAGAGGTCAGAGCGGTTCTGGCAAACAAGTCAAGAGACGGGTTCACGGCGCAAATCAGAGAACTGCTTCAAAAATACGGAGCGGACAGGCTTTCTGCGGTCGATCCTGTAAATTACAAAGCTCTGCTCCGGGATGTGGAGGTGCTGAAGGATGCCCCCTAATCGTCACGCAGTCCTCTCGGCATCTTCCTCCCACCGCTGGCTTCACTGCAATCCCTCCGCTCGATTGGAATTGGAGTTTGTGGACAGAGAAACGGAAGCCGCAGCCGAAGGCACCGCCGCTCATGCGCTGGCAGAACACAAGCTCCGCAAGGCGCTGAAGATGCGCTCCTCCCGCCCGGTCAGCAAGTACGACTCCGACGAAATGGAGATGTACACGGACGGCTACCTGGAATTCGTTCTGGAAGCCATCGAGGAAGCCCGGCAGGACTGCCCGGACCCCAAGGTGCTCATTGAGCAGCGGCTGGACTTCTCCTGCTATGTGCCGGACGGCTTCGGAACCGGCGACTGCCTCATCGTGGCAGACAAGCTCCTCCACATTATCGATCTGAAGTACGGCCAGGGCGTGTTGGTGAATGCCGAGGAAAATCCGCAGATGATGCTGTATGCGCTCGGCGCACTCCGTATCTTCGATTGTCTCTACGACATTGAGACAGTTTCTATGACCATCTACCAGCCCCGCCGGGAGAATGTCAGCACATGGGTCATTTCCGTTGCCGAGCTTCGGGATTGGGCGGAAAAGACGCTGAAACCCAAGGCAGAGCTTGCCTTCAAAGGTGAAGGCGAATACTGCCCCGGAAGCTGGTGTCAGTTCTGCAAGGCGGCGGTCAAGTGCCGCGCCAGAGCCGATGCCAAGCTCCAACTTGCCAAATACGAATTTGCCCAGCCGCCCCTGCTTTCCGATGCGGAGATCGGCGACATTCTCGGCAAGCTGGAGGACCTTACCAAATGGGCAAATGAGCTCATGGCCTACGCCCAGGACGCAGCGGTCAACCACGGAAAACAGTGGCCCGGCTACAAGCTGGTGGAGAGCCGCACCAATCGCAAGTACACCGATGAGGCTGCCGTTGTCGCTGCTGCCCGTGCGGCCGGGTATACCGACATCTTCAAGAAGTCCCTCATTCCCATCACTGAGATGGAGAAGCTCATGGGCAAAAAGACCTTTGCTGAGGTGCTCGGCAGTCTGGTCATCAAGCCCAAAGGAAAGCCGACGCTCGTTCCCGCATCCGACCGGCGTCCGGCTATTTCGACCACGGGTGCAAAACAAGACTTTACCGACTATAAAGGAGAACTGTAATTATGGCTAACAAGATGAATTCGACCAAAGTTGTGACCGGCGTTGTCCGCCTGTCCTACGCAAACGTGTGGGAGCCTGCCTCCATCAACGGCAGCAACCCCAAGTATTCCGTATCCCTCATTATCCCGAAATCCGATAAGCAGACCCTCGACGCTATCAACGCAGCCGTGGACGCTGCCATCAAGGAAGGCGTCGCCAAGTTCGGCGGGAAGATTCCCAATAAGGCGGCTCTGAAGCTCCCGCTCCGTGACGGCGATACCGAGCGTGACGATGAAGCCTACAAGAACAGCTTCTTCGTAAACGCCAACAGCACCACCGCTCCTCAGATCGTGGACCGCAGCGTTCAGCCGATCCTCGATCGCTCCGAGGTGTATTCTGGCTGCTACGCCCGTGTCTCCATCAACTTCTATGCGTTCAACTCTAACGGTAACCGCGGCATTGCCTGCGGCCTGGGCAACATCCAGAAGGTTCGTGACGGTGAGCCGCTCGGCGGAAAGACCTCTGCGGCTGACGATTTTGCCACCGACCTGGATGATGACTTCCTGTCCTGAGAAAGGAATGGTTAACAGCTATGACTGAAATGCAGAATCTTATGCTCTCCGTGTGCTTCGGCGGTATGGTCGGCTTCTTTATCGCAGAAATCGGCTTCATTCTTTGCGAACTGGTGTCGTACATCCGCAGAAAGCACCGCAAGCGCAAGGAAGAGAAAGCGGAAAAGCAGCAGAACAAGTAACCGGGACGGGCGGCAGAGTTTACCGCTTTGCCGCCCCTTTCCCCTTGGGAGGAACTATGAAAACACTCAGTATCGACATTGAAACCTACTCCTCGGAGAATCTGGTGAAGTGCGGCGTGTACCGCTATGCCGAATCTCCGGATTTTGAGGTGCTGCTGTTCGGCTATTCCGCAGACGGGGGTCCAGTAGAGGTCGTTGACCTTGCCGCCGGAGAAATGCTTCCTGCGGATGTCCGTTCTGCGCTGACAGATCCGGCTGTGACCAAATGGGCATTCAATGCGCAGTTCGAGCGTGTATGCCTGTCACGCTTCCTCGGCTATCCGACCGGACAGTATCTCGAACCATCCTCCTGGCACTGCACGATGGTCTGGGCGGCAACACTGGGACTGCCGCTTTCCTTGGAAGGCGTCGGCGCTGTGCTTGGTTTGGAAAAGCAGAAGCTCAAGGAAGGCAAAGACCTCATCAGATATTTCTGTACACCGTCCAAGGCAAGAGACGGTTCGCTCATTCGACATTATCCGACAGATGCGCCGGAGAAATGGTCGCTTTTCAAAGCCTACAACCTGCGTGATGTGGAAACGGAAATGTCTATTCAGCAGAAACTCTCCAAGTTCCCGGTCACGGAATCCGAGTGGCGCAACTACACCCTCGACCAGCAGATCAACGACCGGGGCATTATGCTTGACCGCACCCTCGTGACCAATGCCATCCGCTGCGATGAACAATTCAAGCGGACGCACATGGAGCAGGCTCGCTCGGTGACTGGCTTGGATAACCCAAACAGCCCGGTGCAGCTTAAGGCATGGCTGGCGGAAAAAGGCGTGGAAGCGGATTCGCTCTCCAAAGCCGCCGTGGCGGATATGTTGGAGAAAGCAGACGGAGAAGTGGAGCTTGCTCTCTCCCTCCGGCAGGAGCTTGCCAAGAGCAGCGTCAAGAAATACACCGCCATGCAGACGGTGGTCGGCTCAGATGACCGTGCCAGAGGACTGATTCAGTTTTACGGTGCAAACCGCACCGGGCGTTATGCCGGTCGGCTCATCCAGGTGCAGAACCTGCCGCAGAACCATCTGCCGGATCTGGACACCGCACGGGCGCTGGTTCGCAGCGGCAATACGGATGCCGTAGAAATGCTCTATGATTCTGTTCCTCTGGTGCTGTCCGAGCTGATTCGCACCGCCTTTGTGCCGAAGCCCGGTTGCCGCTTTTATGTCGCAGACTTTTCCGCCATCGAAGCAAGAGTCATCGCTTGGATTGCCGGTGAACAATGGCGGCAGGAGGTCTTTGCGGGCGGCGGAGATATTTACTGTGCTTCGGCTTCGCAGATGTTCCATGTGCCGGTAGAAAAGCACGGCGTCAACGGACACCTCCGACAGAAAGGCAAAATTGCTGAACTGGCTCTCGGCTACGGCGGCTCGGTAGGCGCACTGAAAGCCATGGGCGCACTGAACTACGGCTTGCAGGAGGAAGAACTCAAGCCTCTGGTGGATGCCTGGCGGCTTTCCAATCCGCACATCACGAAATTCTGGTGGGATGTGGACAAAGCGGCTTCTACCTGTGTCCGAGAACGCACTGCCACAGAAACACACGGTATCCGATTTTTCTATCAGAGCGGCATGATGTTCATCGTGCTGCCCTCCGGCAGACGGCTCGTGTATGTGAAGCCGAAAATGGGGCTGAACCGCTTCGGCAACGAGTCCGTGACCTACGAGGGCGTGGGCGAACAGAAAAAGTGGCTGCGTCTGGAAAGCTACGGCCCCAAGTTCGTGGAGAACATCGTGCAGGCAACGGCACGGGATATTCTTGCGGAAGCCATGCTTCGGCTGAACGCCGCAGGCTACCGCATCGTGATGCACGTCCACGACGAAGCGGTCATTGAAGCGCCGCCGGAAACGGAGCTTTCGGATATCTGCTCCATCATGGGGCAAACGCCCGCATGGGCATCGGGGCTTCTGCTCCGTGCAGACGGTTATGTCTGTGATTTTTACAAGAAAGACTGAGGTGACCCAAATGGGAGTCAATATGTATAACCCCGAGGGCTACTACGACCCTACGGCCTATGAAGCCCTCATGACTATCGAAAAAGAAGCCAAAGCGCTCCGGGCGTTCCGTCCGGTGGTGTATATCTGCTCTCCGCTTGCCGGAGATGTGGAGCGCAACCAGGAAAAGGCTCGTACTTACTGCCGCTTTGCCGTGGACAGCGGATGCATCCCCATTGCGCCACACATCTATTTTACGCAGTTTATGAACGATGCCAACCGAAAAGAGCGTGATCTCGCCCTGTTTATGGACATCGTCTTGCTCTCCAAGTGCGCCGAGCTCTGGGTGTTTGGTGACACAGTGACAAACGGTATGAGCATCGAAATCGAAAAAGCCAAGCGGAAGGGTCAGCTCATCCGCTACTTTACGGAACGCTGTGAGGAGGTACGCAGATGAAAATCGCAGTCGGCAACAGCCGTATGGATAAGAAGTGGAAGAACCAGGACATCTCCTGGGAGGATCTCTGCGCACGATGCAGCAGCACCATCCGAACAACGGAAACCGTGGAGGAATACCGCAAACTGAAGAAGGGACAGCAGGATGCCATCAAGGATGCAGGTGGCTTTGTGGGCGGTCATCTCCGAGAAGGACGCCGCAAAAACGGTATGGTTGCCTGCCGCTCTCTGCTGACGCTGGACATGGACTATGGTACGCCGGACATCTGGGACAAAATCGTAATGCTCCACGATTTCAAGTGTTGCGTCTATTCCACCCACAAACACACGCCGGAACATCCGAGACTGCGCTTGCTGCTCCCCTTGACCCGTGAAGTCAGTGAGGACGAATACCCGGCGGTGGCGCGAATGGTGGCAAAGGAAATCGGCATTGACCTTTTCGACGATACCACCTACGAACCCGCCCGGCTTATGTACTGGCCGTCAACCTCGGCAAACGGCGAGTTCTTCTATCAGACGATGGACGGAAGTGAGATCGACCCGGACATCTACCTTTCCAAATACGCAGATTGGCGGGATGCCTCGTTGTGGCCGGTATCCAGCCGGCAGTCCGAAGCGGTACGCCGCAGCATTTCCGAGCAGGCAGACCCGCTGACAAAGCCGGGTGTGGTGGGCGCATTCTGCCGTGCCTACACCATCGAGGATGCCATCGAAACCTTTCTCCCCGATGTGTATGCGCCGTCTGCCATGAACGGCCGCTACGACTATATTCCCGCAGACTCTTCTGCAGGCGTGGTCACCTACGATGGGAAATTCGCATTCAGCCACCATGCCACCGACCCGGTATGCGGCAGGCTTCTGAACGCATTCGATCTGGTGCGGCTGCACCGTTTCCGTGATCTGGACGATCATTGCGCACCGGATACAGCGCCCGGAAAGCTCCCATCCTTCCAGGCTATGTCGGACTTCGCTCTCAAGGACGATAAGGTCAAAGCGGTGTTTGCCGAGGAGCGCAAAGCCCAGGCAAGCGAGGAATTCTCCGATGAGGACTGGCAGAAGGCATTGGAGCTGGACAAGGCTGGAAAAGTGAAAAATACGCTTCAGAACCTCACCACCATTTTGATGAATGACCCGCTTCTCAAACCGCTGGTGTTCAATCAGCTTCTGGACGGCATGGAGATTAAGGGCGAAGTGCCGTGGAAGCACCCATCCAAGTTCTGGCGGGATGCGGACGATGCGCAGCTCATCAGCTATGTGGATTCCCACTACGGAACTTTCTCCGCCCGGAACTACGACATTGCCGTGGCAAAGGTCACGGATGACCGCTCCTACCATCCCATTCGGGAGTTCATTGAAAATCTGCCGGAATGGGACGGCATCCAGCGCACAGACACGCTGCTCATAGACTATCTCGGTGCTGATGACAACGAATATGTCCGTGCCGTCACCCGAAAGACCCTCTGCGCTGCCATCAAGCGGGTGCTGTATCCCGGCTGCAAATTCGACTCCATGCTGGTGCTGAACGGTCCCCAGGGTGTCGGCAAGAGTACCCTCATTGCCAAGCTCGCCGGGGAATGGTTCTCCGACAGTCTGAACCTCGGCGATACCAAGGACAAGACCGCTGCGGAAAAGCTGCAGGGGTACTGGATCTTGGAGATCGGCGAACTGGCAGGACTCAAAAAAGCCGAGGTGGAGACTCTGCGTTCCTTCCTCTCCAGGCAGAACGACATCTACCGTGCGGCATTCGGCAAGCGAGCCACTCCGCATCTTCGCCAGTGCGTGTTCTTCGGCACCACCAACGCAGAGTCCGGCTATCTTCGTGACACCACCGGCAACCGCCGTTTCTGGCCTGTAAAGACGCCCGGAACAGGCGAAAAGCACTCATGGGATTTGACCGCGGAGATTATCTGTCAAATATGGTCGGAGGCTCTGGTGTATGTAAAGCAGGGTGAAAAACTCTATCTCAGTGCCGAGCTTGAAACACTTTCTAAAGCCGAACAGCGTGAAGCTATGGAGTCCGATGAGCGTGAAGGACTTGTCCGTCTGTATCTTGATACGCTGCTCCCGGCAGACTGGGATCGCATGGATATATTTGAGCGCCGCAACTTCCTCACCGGCAGTGACTTCGGTGATACCGTGAAAACAGGTACGGTCAAGCGCACCCAGGTATCCAACATGGAGATCTGGTGCGAGTGCTTCGGCAAAGAGCGTGCCAACATTCGCCGCACGGACAGCAACGAGCTGACTGCCATCCTTGCACGGTTGGGCTGGAAACGGCTCGACAGCAAAGTGCGTATCCCGCTCTACGGGCCGCAGTATGTCTTTGTTCCCAAGGAGTGTTCCCAATGAAAAACGCCGTACCCGACATTCGTCGGAACAAGTTCCGGGGAGAAGCATACCCGCTCGGCACACTTATGGGAACACCTCATGGGAACGGCGGCGGCCCCATAAGTACAAAAGAAAACAGGCAGTCTTGTTCCTGTGTTCCTAACCTTTCTTATATATCGAAAGAAGAAGGAATAAAGAGCAACAAGCACGCAATACCCACATTTGCGCACGTAAAGGACTTTTCGGGTTTTGAGAACACAGGAGGTCATTATGCGTGAGAAAACGATAGAAGCAAAGCTGGTGCAGGCTGTACGCACAAAAGGCGGTCTTGCACCGAAGTTTACAAGCCCCGGCCTTGATGGAGTACCGGACCGTCTGGTACTCCTGCCCGGCGGCAGAATCGCCTTCATTGAGTTGAAAGCACCGGGCAAAACACTCCGCCCTCTGCAAGTAAGGCGAAAAAGGCAGTTGGAATCACTCGGCTTTTCGGTGTACTGCATCGATAGCCCAGAACAGATTGGGGGGATACTCAGTGAAATACAAGGCGCATGACTACCAGGCGTATGCCACGAACTTCATCCTGGAGCATCCTATCTCGGCTGTATTCCTCGACATGGGTCTTGGTAAGAGCATCATCACGCTTTCCGCAATATTCGACCTCTGCCTTGACAGCTTCCTTGTTCGCAAGGTTCTGGTCATCGCACCGCTGCGTGTCGCCAGAGATACCTGGCCTGCGGAGATACACAAGTGGGATCATCTGCGTGGGCTGACCTACTCGGTGGCTATCGGCTCGGAAACGGAACGCAAGGCGGCTCTTAGGCAAAAGGTCAGCGTGTACATCATAAACCGTGAGAATGTTCAGTGGCTTATCGAGGAGAGCGGCATCCCTTTCGACTACGACATGGTGGTCATCGATGAGCTGTCCTCCTTCAAGAGCTATCAGGCAAAGCGGTTCAGAACTCTTCTGAAAGTCCGTCCCGGCATCAAGCGCATCGTGGGCCTGACCGGCACGCCAAGCAGCAACGGTCTTATGGATCTGTGGGCGGAGTTTCGCATCCTCGATATGGGCAAGCGGCTCGGTCGGTTCATCACCCATTACCGCAACACCTTCTTTCGCCCGGACAAGCGCAACGGACAGGTGGTGTTCAGCTACAAGCCGCTGCCCGGTGCGGAGGAACAAATCTACGATGCCATCTCCGACATCACCATCTCCATGAAAGCCGTCGACCATTTGGATATGCCGGAGTGCGTTCATAATGACGCCATTGTGACGCTATCCGAAACAGAGCGCAAAGCCTACGATGCCATGAAACAAGACCTGGTTATCTCGCTGAAAGGCGAAGAAATCGACGCTGGGAACGCCGCAGTGCTTGCGAATAAGCTCTCCCAGATGGCAAACGGAGCAGTCTACGGAGAGGACAAGCGTGTGTTTCAGATACACGACCGCAAGCTGGATATGCTGGAGGATCTCATCGAAGCCGCAAATGGGAAACCCGTCCTTGTGGCGTACTGGTTCAAGCACGACCTGGAGCGCATCTCCGAGCGGCTCCACAAACGACACATCCCGTTCAGTCTGCTGGACGATTCCGACAGCATCCGCAGATGGAACAGCGGTGAGCTGCCCGTGGCACTCATCCACCCGGCTTCTGCCGGTCATGGGCTGAACCTGCAGGCAGGCGGCTCGACCCTTATCTGGTTTGGGCTGACCTGGTCGCTGGAGCTTTACCAGCAGACCAACGCCCGACTGTGGCGACAGGGACAGACCGCCGATACCGTGGTCATTCACCACATTATTGCCAAAGACACCATCGACGAGCGCATCATGACTGCGCTCCGTAAAAAAGAAAAGACCCAGACCGCACTCATCGATGCGGTCAAGGCCAACTTGGAGGGATGAGAATGGAAACCTGTTATACGAACCTCGCAAACGCTATTATTCTGGCGGCAGCGAAAGACCATCGCCGTGCGCTGCGCCGTTTGAAGAAATACCCCTGGGACAAGGATGCCGAATCCGTCAGAAAGGATTGTGAGCGGTTTTTCCGCTCCAGCTGGTTTCAGACGCTTACTTCTCTGGACGGTGAGGTGCTGATCGAAAAACTCCACCGGGAGGTGTACGGCGTATGACGGCAAAGGAATATCTCAGTCAGGCATACCGCCTCGACCAGCGTATCGATTCCAACATTGCGGAGATCACCCGCCTGCGGGAAATGGCCTGCGGTATCTCCTCGCCGTCCTGGGAGGAAAAAGTGCAGACCTCTCGCAACACGGATGCGCCCTTCGTGCGGTGCCTGGAAAAGATCATGGACCTTGAAAAAGTGGTCAACAGTGAGATTGACACCCTCGTTGACTTGAAACGGCAGATCCGCACGACAGTGGACACCGTTGCCAATGTCAACGAGCGCATGGTTCTCCGCTACCGCTACATCCACAACATGACCTGGGAGCAGATAGGCGGAGAGTTGAACGCAGATGAAAGCACCATTCGCAGATGGCATAAGGCAGCTCTTTCGGCAGTGGTTTTACCCACCGACCCGATTCGGATCTGAAAGACGCCGGAAATACCCGCCTTTGTCGGTAGATGCCCACCTCGACATTATGATATGATATAATCAGCGAAAAAGAATCGAGGACAGCCTCATGGGAGCAATCCCGTGAGGCTTTTCTTATGCCCAAGGAGGTGAAACGATGCCGAAGAAACCGTTGCGACCCTGCTCTCATCCCGGCTGCCCCAATCTATGTGAAGGACAGTTTTGCGAACAGCACCGTGTGGAGGAACGCCGCAGGTACGATAAATACGAGCGCAGTTCCGATGTCAACCGCAAGTACGGCAGAGCGTGGAAACGCATCCGGGATCGCTACGCAGCGGAGCATCCCCTCTGTGAGATGTGCCTCAAGGAAGGTCGGCTGACTCCGGTGCAGGAAGTACACCACATCCTGCCCGTTTCCAAGGGCGGCACTCATGCAAGGGACAACCTGATGAGCCTTTTTCAGTCCTGCCACACCAAGATCCACCACGACCTCGGCGACCGGTAGGGGGATGAAAATCTCCGGGACCTTTTCGGCCGGGCAACGGCCCGGGGTCACGTGTGCGAAAAAGGCGAAATCAAAAGGGTAATTAAGGGAGGTGAACTTGGATGCCCACAAAATCGAATAACACAGGCGGCAGAGGCGGCGCAAGACCCGGTGCGGGAAGAAAGAAATCCGCAGTCAAGGACAAAGCCGAAAACGGTAATCCCGGTGGCAGAAAACTTGAAGTGCTGGACATTCCCGAAGTCGAGGGTGTTGATATGCCGAAGCCCCATGATTTCCTGTCTGCCGAGCAGCGGGACGGCAGCGTCCTGCAGGCACAGGAAATTTACACGGAAACCTGGCAATGGCTCAAAGGCATCGGCTGTGCCGCAAAGGTGTCGCCGCAGCTTTTGGAGCGTTACGCCATGTGTTCCGCCCGCTGGGTGCAGTGTGAGGAAATGACCAACCGCATGGGTTTCCTCTCCAAGCACCCCACCACGGGAAAGCCGATTCCGTCCCCGTTTATCAACATCGGCATCAATTACATGAACCAGGCGGTTCGGCTCTGGAATGAGATATTCCAGATCGTGAAAGAAAACTGCAGCACGGAATACGGCGAGTCTACGCCGCAGGACGACCTTATGGAACGCCTACTCCGTGCGAGAAAGGGGTAACACCATGTTTGAAAAAGTAAATCCCTGCCACCCAGATAAGGCGGCAGATCGAATCGCTGGGGCGCTCGTTGACCTGGCATACAGAAAAGAAGCAAATCCCCACATTGCGGTGGAAGTCCTCATCGGCCACGGTGTGTGCCACATCATTGCGGAAACCTCTGTCAAGTTGGACGAGACGGATGTGACCGCCGCCGTTCACCGCATTGCCGGAAATCTCACCGTGGACTATGTGGAAGTGCCGCAGGACGGTCACCTTGCCGACAACCAGGCAGACGGTGTCCGCTGCGGAGATAACGGCATCTTCAAGGGAATGCCCGTGACCGAGGAGCAGAAAAAGCTGTCGCAAA